>Ga0065711_1046961_pt1 | contig 12605 bp, 8 predicted proteins | sample Hoacrofraction12_FD_59098 | JGI IMG/M metagenome (GOLD analysis project Ga0065711, IMG submission 59098) | Hoatzin crop microbial communities from Cojedes, Venezuela - Epithelial fraction 12 v2 (version 2) | ecosystem: Host-associated > Birds > Digestive system > Esophagus > Crop | place...
GCACAGGACCGCGTCCAGGCGGGTCTTGAATATCTCCAGAGAAGGAGATTCCACAACCTCCCTGGGCAGCCTGTTCCAGTGCTCCGTCACCCTCAGAGGGAAGAAGTTCTTCCTCATCTTCAGATGGAACTTCCTGTGCTTCAGTTTGTGCCCGTTGCCCCTTGTCCTGTTGCTGGGCACCACTGGAAAGAGTTTGGCCTCATCCTCCTGACACCCACCCTTTAAGCTGTCAAAAGGTCATAAAAAATGTGAACTACAGTGACCTAGACCCAAGAGTGGCAGAATTATGCAGATGTGGGAAATCTCCACCACGTGGGAGGGTTATAACTTTGGCAAAGACAGCCTCTTCTCACTGCTGATGTCTTACTTCCAACTAAAGAAATCCAAGCTACAACTAGTACTAACTTTGTAGTAACTTGCATAGATGAACATACAATGGGCTGATCTATTTATGCCAACTCTGCTTTGCTCTTACATCACACTCCAAGACTTTTAAGATAAAACTCTCCATAAACAAAACATGGCCACCACTTAGCACTCTTTCTACTTCGCTGTACAGATGAAATGATGAGGTTTAGAGCAGGATGCTGCCATAACCAGAAATGCTAACACTGTTACAGGAAAATAGCTTCTGGAAAATCCACGGAGGTACAAATGCCTGGAAAGCAGGAAAGCAACTTAGCAGCTATGCTTACATACTGTCCCTGTAACGTATGCTTAGCTCTCACTGGGAGCTGGATAGAGAGGCCTTTTTGAAAGAAAAACCTTCCTGAAGTATTATGCTTCTTTTTAGTTCTGAAATCCGACACTGTTACACTTCCTGCGCAGTAGCAACAATCCACTCTCAGTGACACTTGCTTCTGGGTCAATACTGCCCTACGGATGCCTCCCAAACACGAAAATTCTGATTTCTTTCAAAGGCACAGACAACTGTGCAAATGCACAAGAAAGCTCAGAACTTAAATTTTCCTTTCTTCTAACTAGAGAGTAAAAAAAAAAAAAGGCATCTTATTATTTAGAGTGATATTACATGCTGTGTTTGTAAAAGCAGTAATGGAAATCAATTCTGTTTACTTTGGACCCATGTGTTGCTTACACCACACGGTACTCTTTGAAATAATATCAGCCTCTCATTTAAACAAACAAAAAAAAAAAGGAAAGGGCCTAAAAAAGTATAATAAGGAATGCAGCTTTTTATTACATTTATAGCTCTAGCTTTATGTGGATACTTCTGTTTCAGTGTGCACTGAATACTTGCAAACCTTTAGGAAACACCTGTATTGCTCATTCATCAGCCAGTGTCAATGGACCCAAGTCCAAACCACTTTTATCCTTTTAATTCTGAGTCTCTCCATAATTATCACATTAAATTTATAGCCCCCTCCCTACAACAGGATCACAGTTCCCAATCTGTCCTGTGGTCTCCTGGGCCTACACAATTTCCCAAGGATCCCCTCTGCACTTTTAGAAACCAATACATCTCCCTTCTTCAAAACAGGGTACTTGACTCTGGTGCTCCGTCACATTTCAGAGGTTCATCAGACCCTGAGACAGGTCCCTGCTGCACCAGGTCCCAGCTGTTCGCTCCCTCTTCTCTGGGAAAAGAGGGATTGTTATTTCTCTGCTCCTTCAATCACCTCATCTTGAAAAGGTTCTCCCATTGCACCATCCCGTTTTCACAAGACGCAGTAACTCCAGCGCTGCTCTGGCTGAAGGAGCAATGCTATCTGGACTACACTTCTTTCTTCTGCTCTACTGATGGAAAAAAGATAGCACCTCATCTCCTTGCTCCTGGCAGCTGTCCTTCACAGCCATGCTTGGATTTGGCATCCTGGAAAACCACTTTTTTCCCTAGTGGTAACATTTTCAACATGTTAAAAAAAAATAAATTAATTGGGACGCTGTATGTGTCATCACTAAACAGTGGGAGAAAGCCAAGGGAGGTAGAACAACAAAACGGTTTTAATTATGAAGCTCAGTAAAAGTGTTTTAAAAGGAACACTATTCATTTTAGGTCACATCTCAAATCCGTGGTAATTCTTAACAAGCCCATTTTAAGAGAGAGTCATATTTTAAGCTATCTAAATCTTTGTGGTAATAGGTTCAGGAGATATCATATGCATTAATGAAGAAGGAAATAAAAATCTTCTATCTGCAAAAGTGCAGAAAGACACCTGAAAAGCACCTTCCTTCTAGTACTACCACCCGGGAACGCTGCCTCACTAGTAGGATTTGCACACTCCACGCACCACCTACCCGCGTGGCCCCCGTCCACGCAGCAAAGTCTGATCCTCTGTCCCGCAGAGAACAACAGAAGCACAAGTGTAATCAGGAATTTGGCAGCTGGGAAACTGCTCAGTAAGTTCTGCAGCGTCCCTCACCAAAAAACTGATTGTCCTTAACTCAGCAACGGAACATACATTTGGGTAGCATCATTTTCAAAATGCCAGTTTTGGACTACTTAACACACTGAGGTAAATTCAACATGGTCTTAAATCCTTTAGGTGTTTGAAAACTTGTATAAATATTAAAGCAGTCAACTGCAGCACACTTGTCATCACCCATGCAGCTACGGGATCAGAATTGGTCTTACACTATGGAGTGAACCCTAGAACATAAATCACCTGGGCTTAGAGGAACTTCTGCACATAAACTTGGAAATACTAAGAAATCAAGCCAGATTTAAATTGATAAGTGAAAAGCATAGATTTTCAGAATGAAAGTTTATATTAAATGGCCGGTGTCTACCAACATGGCCCTTGTGGTCAGACTTGAGGACCCATGACCAGGTGACTTCAGTAGGTTTACCTCCTCCATAGCTCCTGCAGCAAGGCAATATGGCTTCCCTTTGAGATCTGGCATCTCGCTTCATGCCAACCTATAAAAGCAACCTCAAGCTGAGCAGTCAAAACTAATGAACACTGAAACACATACACCTAAAATGGCAGATTCTGTAAGGAAACAGAGTCCCTGTGTTCACCATTTAAGTGACAGCAGTGTTCATAAAATCTTGGGTAGCTGATGTTTAGGTTTGCATCTTGCTTTGAAGCACATGTTTCTCTGCCAGTACTTTTTTGCTTAAACTACTAAACCGAGAATCACTTCTGAAGTCTTCTGCCTAGGTACAACACCCCAGTTATGCCCTGAACACCAAATCAGGTCAAAACCTAGTCACCTTCCCCATCTCCCATATTTAACCTCCATGCAAAGGAACTGTGAGAAGTTTGGAAGGAACACGAGCATGTCAGACAGGAGGGATGTTCAAGGGAAGAGGCCCATGGGCATGCCCTGCACACCCATGCCACCCAGCATAGGTGAAGCCCTGTTGTTTCTACTAACAGGCATACACACAGCTAAGTCTGATGGCTAATTCCCAGCCTGCAGAGGAACCAGGCATTTCCTTGCCCATCTTGCTTGTTCACACCTTTTCCAGCAGGTGCCTGCCGGCCGTAGGAACGCAGTCAGGGATGATTTGGACAACAAAGAAAATACCTTTTCCTCTGCTTGACTTGGAGAGCAGACTGGAATCAGCCCTCCAGGGCAGATGCTCACAGTACTAGGCTATACTGTATGTAGAGACAGATCTCTCTCCAGCACTTCTTTCCAAAGGTTTCCACTTTTGAAAAATAAATATTTGCAAGCTTTCTTTAAATTAAGAGTAAAAAAGTCCACGTAGGGCACCTGGCCAGGATATCAGTTATTAACCCTGCTCCAGTCCAATTACGAAATTTCTAGCAAGTAGGACATTTCAGCTGAAAGAGGAAGACCCACTCAATATTCTTTCTGTTAACTGGGTTCTTCCTTAGGAGGTGGGAAATTTGCCCCTACTCGAGGACTGGAGATTTGATCCAGTCTCCCATTTCTCACAAGAGTGCAGCAACCTCTGATCTTATGGACACAAACGGACACCTGCTGCCATGGCCAGCTTTTACTGTGGGAAAGGAAAAAAATTTACCAGACTCTGTTACAAGAGTCCAGAAGCCCTGGAATCTCAAGTTGCCATGTTTAGACTCTTATTTATTAAGAAAAGTTTTCTAAAACTGTTTACAATGAGAACTATATTAAAGGAACATAGTATCATAGCTATAAATAAATGTTATTTGAGAAATAACAATAAACCAACAATGAAAATAGCTGCAGTTGGACATTCCCTGGTAGTAACTGACCCCACAAAACTCCAGAAATGTTCAAATACACTAATACCCAAAGTAAATAAACATTGCCCAGAAAAGACAAACAATCCCAACAATTTATGCCATGAAAAACTAGAACCCATAAAGAGCTATAATAAATGGAAAAAATACATAATCCTTAAAATTACCTTTCCTTTAGCCTGATATTTAATTAATAAGAGAAACTTTTAAAAATATTTATTTTCAAAGTTTCAAAGCAAAGCTTAATAGCATCTTTCTGAAGTTTCTCACCTGTTGTGAAAATGTATTTCAAAGAAATAGTTGGCAAGTATACGGAATATTTCTTACAATACTTACCAATATTTCTTATAATACTTACCAAATATTTACAAGCAAGAAACCAGAAAGTCACACAGATTATACATATTTAAATTTTTTCTCTCTTATTTTAACAGCTTACTCTTCTTACATGGAAAATTATTTTTAATAAACTCTATACAGGTACACAACCATTTCATCTTTAGAATTAAATACTAAAATATGGCCAATGAACGTCTTTCACTGATCTTAAGAACCTACAAGACCACCTCTAATAAGGCATTACAGTATCCACAATTAAAAACCGAATACGCTAAAACCAGTACCAACAGAAATATGACAACATTCAGCCAGTGAAGTATAACAGAGTGGCTTAATTCTGACAACAGAGGACTTTCAGCCACTCTTCTGGTTAGCTGTGGGGTCTTGTTTGTCAAAACTCTTTGTATTAAACAGCCTTTTCTGTAACATCAGATACTACTGCAGTAAGGTCAGCATGGCTATTTAAAAATAATTTCTACACCGTAATTGCCCTGAGTTAACCATTTCTACGTATCAAAACTTTACATAGATGAAATATTGCACATTTATTTTTTCTTAAATAAACACACTATAAGAGTTTTGACTATGTAAAAACAAGTCAGGTCTTTTGGAAATAATAATAATAAAAAAACCCCAATGAAAACAAACCACACATGATTTACAGCAGTGTTCCAGGGCACTGCAATCTTCAGAGCAACTCCATGAATGATATCTTTTATTTTTGACTGGTACAGCTATGTTTTTCTCTAGATAAGAGGACATTTTCCCATAACAAAGGGCAGTTCATTCCCCTTTTCTCCAGCCTCAAGTCTAAAGATACATGCTGTTAGAAGTCAAGAAAAAATGAAAGGAGTGCATAACACTATGTTTTGAAGACATGCCTGTATATTTAAGACTTCTTCAAGCAGATGGTTAAAAATACCAATTTTGGCACTGGAACGCAATGCAATTTAGGGTCTTCAGTGTTACGACGATGCTGCAATCAATGATACAGCTGTATAACCCAACACAACTACCACACTGTTCGTGCATGGCTTGATTTGCGTGTGCAACCCCTTAGACTATACCAGATCTATTTACTAGAGTTGTTGAGGTGTTAGCTGTTAGAAAACACTGAGTGTACTTTCTCCTTAATTGCTGTATTGGAAACATGTGCCCACAGAGTCCACATGTTAAAACTACAGATCTTCACAAACTGTTCAATACCTCTTTAACTGAAGACGAATATCCAGTTAGCCACTTGTTAATGAGCATGTAAACTTTTGTATAATATCCAAGTTTGATGCTCAAAGTGTGTTTTCATATTATGGACATTTAATGTAATGACTCTTCACTAAAACAATGGTCTTAGAAAGACACTTTTAAGAGGTCAAGACTGTCCAGACTGCACATTGAATGATTTTTGCACATCTGAAGGCCCTGCTGAAGTTACGATGATGATGAAAATTCTTCCCAGCCACAACTTTTAAGAAACCATAAAAACCCCACAGTCTTAAAGAAAACAAAAGCTGTATCGAGTCACCACCAGTGCATTTAATCAAATGGAGAGAGAGGCAGTGCAGGGAGAGTTGAGGTATCCCAGCTCCAAAAAAACCCCCAGATCCAAACCTGGAATTGGGAGTGGGGGGACACACAGAAGAAGAGCGAGAAATGGCAAAACACAGAGAGGTAGAGGAGAAATGCAATTACCAGGAAAAGGCATTGGGAACAGAGAAGGGGGCACCGAACAGTGGGTTGTGAAGCAGAAATAGATTACAAAGACAGAGAGGGATCAGAACGAAAAGAAAGGACACTTCAAGTGCTCTTCCACATCACCTCTCTTGCAACTCCTGCGACCCGCAGAGGGAACAGAGCCGGCATAAAGCTGCAGTGGAGAAGGGTATCACCCAGTGAAGCTCCTCCCGAAGCAAAGCTCCCTCCAGCCCATGCCACTTCTGCGCTGCAGTCGAGACATATGTCCTTTCCTCTCTACGGCAGCCTCCATGCCCAGGGCAGACTGTCCACCACGCCCAGCAGGCTGGCGGCAGAGGAGATGGCAGCAGGGTGGCTGGCAGGAGGAGATCACAAAAGGACACCAGCCTTGGAACCCTGCACATTTTCCAGAGGAAAAAGAACAGCGGAGGAAATCCAGTCAACCAGAAACACCGGCCAGTCAATCAAACGAGTGCCAAGGTTTGCTGTAGTCTCCTCAGTAAATCCAGTTCTTCCTTTTGGCTTCGCTTCAGCTCACTTCCATGTGCTGTTTACATGCCGAGACACACAATAGGCTTGCCCCTGGGGAGTCCTGAACTAGAGACGCTCTTGACCCTGTCCTCACAAGTGCCTTGAACTATTGCTTATACTATTCCTTTATTCCTATCCCCTCTATTAGTATCAGACTACCTCACCATTGCTATGTATCTGTTCTCTCAGACCTGTGTTATACAGCCATATTAATAGGTCCTCCCTCTCCTGTAAATTAAGCAAAATCTCCAAACAGGGAATTAAATATAGGATTGAGTATGATTGCCCAAAGGAACAAAGGAAATTTCTTCCAGACTCAGAAGCTGGATACAAGCAACCCAAGCTTGTAGCTAGTGCTTCACCCCAATAAATTGTTATCCCTTTAGAGATGATTATCAGCAAACTTTTTAAGTAGGTGGATCTGGAGAAACTGAACTTGAACATCACAGGGCCAAGACGGCTAAGCCAGACTAATCATGAGATGTGGCAAACAAGGTGCTGAGCCTCACGTGAGGACACTTTTCATGTGTTTGTGCGTCTGTCTTCATCAACCTGTGCCTGCTGCATAAAGGCAACCTCTCCCGGCCAGCTGCCCTGCCAGCACACCGTCCCTGTCACCGCTGGGGAACCGACTCCCTCCAGCGAAGGACATGTCCCTCACTCACTAGCACCAGCTCATCACTGATCTGGACTGGTTTCAACACATTCTCTAAAAGCTAATAACGAGGGAAGGCTGGCTGTGTCACTGCAGCCAGGACCAACTGCTGCTTTCATCGTAAATTACGGACCCAATCTTTCCCGCTTGTAAAACAAGCAATGTATCTCCGGTGAAACTACAGACCTCCTGGAGCATTTGCACCAACACCACACATTGAATTCCCTTTCTTAAAAAGGCAGAAATTAGTCCCATACTGCATGACATCGGGAAGGTAAAAGCATGAAATGTGACTGTAAAATTAGCGTAGGTTAACTTGTGACCACAAAGACTAACACAGATCACTTACAAGACTTTGAACGTTCCTGGTGCCAGTCCTTAGCACAGTTAAGACAGTTTTGCTGCCCTTAATTTCATGCTACAATGTATCTGGATTCTGGGAACAGATTTTTACCCTTAAATTAGCCATGCGTATTCTCAAACTTAACATTTTTGTCTTGAAATAAAACAGGAGAAATAACTGTTAATTTAAGACCTCACACAATGCAAATTTACATTCTGGAGCCAAATATGGTGATTGGAAACAGATGAACATGAAACACCTTCTACTGAGCGGAACTAAAACTAAATATCCGTGAAGTGTGTTTCTGATTTGCTACATGCATCCTCAGACACTGATCACCGATTCTTTTATTTTTCTACAGTGAAATACGAGAAGTCTCCTCCTAGACTTTCAAGAAAGTGCCACACATACAGCTCCTGTCCCCTCCTGCCCTCTTGGGTTTCAGCTGGCTTCCTTGTACTCACCAAGGATGGAGCTACTCGACATGTGACATTCTTTCCATTATTCCTGACACTGGATTTTCCCATTTTGTTTCGGAGCTTTAACAACGAATAGAAGATTTTAAACTTTAATATTCATCTCCTGCTCAGACTTTGGAATCAGTCTCAGACTGTTGTGGATAGACTCAGAGATGTTTAAGCTTTCTTCTCTTTTTGAGCGCATTAGTAATAACCAGATAAATACCAGAAAGCTCTGGAGGACTAAGGCTAGAAGCGCTCGTGTGCACTGAAGGTCTCCGTTATGAAAAATTGATGCAATCTACTGAATGGAAAGACCACAACCAAAGTCACAGGTTGGGAATAAAGGATGGGAAAAAGCCTGGAACTACTGGACTATTTCCAAAACAGATTCTGCCATGTTGACACATGCATCGTTGCACGATTGAGGCCAGCAAAAGCAAGTCTCAATCTTTCTTCAATGGTACTGAAGTATATATTTGCAACCAACAAATCTGCCAACCCAAACAATTAGCAAAGGTCAAGGAAGAGAAGGTCATTACCAGAACATACCTCCCAGGACAGCAGAAAAGGACATGGTAAAGTCCTTCTGGAATTGCCCTCCTTTTATCAAATCCCAGGGAAAAAATGTGCACTTTAATTCAAAAAAGTACCTGTAAAAGCACAGCGCCAAACTCTTGTCCACGGTCTGAATGGGGGAATGTAATGCTCCAGGGGATTCTGAAAAAAAGAAGAAAATATGGAAAAAGGCATTTAAAAACCCACAAGAGAGTAGTAGAATGGCAGGCGTACACTCATCAGTGCTGCTGTGATGTTGGAGGTCGTGGAAAACGGATGCCAAGGCTGGTCCACGCCACCAGCAGGGAGGGGAAGAAACGCAAGGCAGGCACAAGAGCAACCAGGACTATTCACATGAAAGACGAGGTAAGTGATGAAATCAACATGGCTGCACACTGGAAAAGCTACGAGCTGTGTAATAACAACAACTAATTAAAAAGTCATTTGGGAAGCCTCAGAACACAAGCTCACATATGCCACAGTATCTGAGGTGCGAGATGAGATGCAGCCATGCTGTGGATCAACGCATAAATGCAAACAAGGTCAAATTTCAAAACGAAATTTTTAATTCACTGATGAAGAACAACACAAAACTGTGGATTTTAATTTCTTGTTATAGCTAAACAATCCCTTTTGTCCTATTTCCATGATACATCTTTACAGAGCATGGAATCAGTGTCAGCTACTTTGCATATAACTGGGGAAAAATATCCACATGTAAACGTTAGCGTTACTTCAGGGCAGCTGCTAGCTGATTTTGACAGGAAAATATGGAATCTACAATGATGATCTGTTTTTAAGTGATCTCCCATATTCAGAGCTAAGGTCAAAGAGCAAAACGTTTGTGTGCTTAAAAACCCCACACCCTGCTGCTGGGAACTAGAGAGAGATGACAGGATTATTTTCCAAAATAACAACAACAACAACCGCAACAAAGAACTACCACTAGATTTTTATATGTCTATTAGGAATTAGTCATTTACTTTTCAACATCTATTTGAAGTGATGATTCATGGAAGAACTGTAACATCCAACTGGTGGCATAAAATTTCTTAAAAAAGTATGAATTTTGCTATTTTTTTTATTAGCCTCCTCCCCTTGTATTTACAAAACACTACTCCTGTCTAGCCGATCCATACATGTTTCATTCCACATGCAATATCTCCTCCTTTTTGTCTCCAAAATTATTAGGTACTTTTTTTCGGATTTAAATCAGTTATTAAAATCCATGCAGAAAACATCCAAACTTTTGTAGTTTGCGTCACCTACTAAACACATTTGTAAATATCTTTATAATACAGTAAGATGGCAAAATAGCACATAATTTAAAAATTTTGAGATTATATTCCTGTAATTAGATATTCATATGCACAACAGGTAAGACAAAAATAAATCAGTGTATTCATTTTGGAGGAAAATGGCTCTGCTGTATGATGAAGCCTTCCTCTGCACACCTTTATGTGCAGGAGGGCACTGATGCAGTAAGAGCAGAAGCAGTTTTCCTAACACCACGATGAGGCTGGCGACACCCAGCTGAAGGGTAGAAATGCCAAGCTGAGGAATACTCTCCAGCACAATGTTTTAAGAGATCTCCAAAACACAGACACCATGCAAGGGCATGCAACAAAAATTGTCCTTCTTCCCATACCAACATGTAAATGCTTTCTTTTTTTATTGATACAAGTATATAGACATAAAAACTCACATATATATGGTTTACTCCAATACTAGTAATTCACATGGACTTTAAAACTATTCAGGAGGTAGTACTTATAAGAAAAATAAATATCTACAAAATTGTGGCAAGACTAGAAAAGTTTCTATCATTTCCTCAAAATATATAATGCTTATTTTAGATCGTTATTCAAACAGCAACAGGGATCAACACGTTTATGATGTGACTGTCAGTGTGAACTATATAGTGGAATATATTCTTGTCTAGTGAACAGCAGCGTATGCTATTTAAAAACTGTGTAGCCTATTGCATCTTCTAAGTGCTAGAAAGAGGTCATGGTAACAAGAAGTGCGAGTATTAATACTGGAGTAGCTCTCGTACACTGAGTTGCCATAATCTTCTGGTTCCACAATAAACATACTGCTCCAGGTCTCGAGGGCTTCTCAAAAGGGTATGCATTAAACTGGGGAATCACTAGGAAGGGACACACCACGCGAGCTTCACGGAGCTTGGATCTGGACCCAGGACAGCAATGATCAAAGGAGATACACAAACAAAACCCAAGCAGATTAACGTTCTGCAGAGCTTTCAAGCGCATGACTGGTTTCAATGTTCATGATATGAAGCAAAACACCAAAAAGTCCATTTAGCATCTGCAAAAGGAGTATGAAGTGAAAAAAACGTTAATGGATAAGGCTGATTAAGTAATATGGAGTCAGACCAAGTGCTATATAAGTTCTTCAACATGACAGAACAATATTCTCCAGTCTACGCATCCCATACCTAGATGGGACCAGCTATGAAACACCACCACAGACAGCCATCTGTGAGGTCTTGAGTGCCTCAAATCCTCAGGCAGACAGCAGTGGATTTTGTACATGCAGGATGAACAGCCCAAGGCAGAACCAGACATTCATTGCCCTGGTTTAAATGGATGAACTGTTCTGGTAACAGATCTCCACTAGCACTTTACAGTCCAACATAGCGCCCTTCAGTGACATGTTTCAGACAAGCTTCTTAATCAACACAACACCCTTAAACATAGCTGGGAGACACCAGGTACACTACAGTGAATACTTTTAAACATAAACACGCAACTACAAGAAAAAGTAGAGAAAATGTAAAATTTAGCGTAAATCTCAGTCGATCCTTTCCCAATTAATTATACTGTTTTAGTATTAGAGGTGTCATATGAATATTTCTCAACTTCTAATTGCTCACACAGGTATAATTTCAATGTCTTTAGAAAACCTCATCCCTTCTGCATGTACTACACCAGATCTCTGTCACAAACTTTTGGTTCACCCACCTATCTGCCTGTCCAGCTTGGCCCCAGTGCAGAGCAACCCAGCAAGGCCACCACCAAACAACGTGCGCTTGTCTTCTCCACAAGGCAGAAGGAAGGTGACAAAGGAAGAGCTGTGCCTGTCCCGCACCTTCTGGGGAATCTGTAGTACAATACGTGGCCAGCCTTGACTGGGAAGACCTCACGTACTTGTGACTAAACCACTACCCAAACGCCTAGCCTGCAACAAGGCAACAGAACATCAGTTGATTCTTTGGTGCTTTTTAATTCTTTCTTGGATTTCTTCCTGTACCTGCAGGTCCAGCATTTCATTTCTCCTGCACATGTACGATTCAGATGAAAATACAGCTAGGCATGTTGCCATACAGGTTTACATTGGACACACAGTAGACTTTAAAAATGTTTCCTAGCATGTGCAACTATGGAGAGCTCAGTGCTTCTTTCTGGTGATGCACAGAGCTGCTCCCTGCAGGCAGGGTACAGTGGGGCACCTTCATTGGCATGGCTGCCATAGCATGCACTGTCAACTGTGCACACCTACAGCTCCATCTATTTTTCATTGCCGCTCTTTCTTAGCTTTTTTTTCCCCCCTTTAAGTAACTTAACAAGGCCAGTGCTAGCAGGTTCATTATCACCTCAACAGGAAAGACTGGTCTCCACAATCTTTGATTTAGGAACAAAAAGTGGTCCCACAGTACTTCTCTCAAAAACCAGTAACAGATATGCTGATACAGTGCTGAAGATACAGTACCTGAGATCTGTGCAAAGAATTCATTGGTCACTGGCTCTGACTAGACAGGTGCATGGGATGTAGCTGAACTCTGGCCTCAAGGTGAATCCTTAAAGCAACTGTCCTTATCCTCCCCAGCCGCCCCCCCCAAAAAAAAAAAAAAA
>Ga0065711_1046962_pt1 | contig 12605 bp, 6 predicted proteins | sample Hoacrofraction12_FD_59098 | JGI IMG/M metagenome (GOLD analysis project Ga0065711, IMG submission 59098) | Hoatzin crop microbial communities from Cojedes, Venezuela - Epithelial fraction 12 v2 (version 2) | ecosystem: Host-associated > Birds > Digestive system > Esophagus > Crop | place...
TGTCTTAATAAAGAAATTAAGAAAAAATTAAGAAAAAAAGATAGTCTACACATTCTTCACCTTTCTTTTTTTTTTTCTTCTCTGTTCTACATCCTCTGTTCTGCTTTTGCTTTTTAAAAGTCATAATGAATTTTGGAAACATATTTGATACTTTCTAAGATAGAAATCTAGTTTAACAACTGAGAGATCAGACGGGTCAGTTTGAAATGGTCATTATTAATCTGCTGGATCAATTTGTATAACGAATAATTACGTTACAGATTTTTAAAGTTTACTCTCAATTTTTAAAGTTTGCTTACTCAATTTATTTAATTGCGATTTTAATTAAGAGTTTGCCTGAGCCTAGCCTAGGAATAAAATCAAAAGTTTAACCTACAAAGTTTTTAATGAGTGAAAAGTAGGGAATTCACAAAACTCCTTGGCAGTAAACAAGTAGAAATAATTCAAACTCCTTTACTTAGATAAAGTTAAAATTTGTGAATAGGGAAGAAAATCAGGAGATGAAACTGCATGAATTACGAATTCTTCGGTGTGAAAATCTAGTGCTTTTACAATGGTTTAAAGAAAAGACAAAGGCTGTCAATTTTAAAGTTTAAACAGTCTGAGTATACAGACTGTATTATAACAAAATTACCATTCTGCTTGGGTGTAAATTCTGGCTGACTTTCCTCTTTTAATCCTCACTTTACAGGAGAAATGTATCTCGGAAGCATTCTATCTGATTTAACACCTCCTTTTTAATTTAACATTCCCCTATTAAATTTAGAAAACCTTTGTGTTCATTTCAATTTTCCACTCTGTAGGGGGATATAATTATTTATGTTGAAAACACCGTGGATACATGCTTTTGTTTCCTCAAAATCATTTGAACACCACCTTTTTTTCAGAAGAGAAAAAAGCCTCTCAGAAGAGAGACTCCTGCTGACTATCCGCAGCAGTGACACAAGCACTTTTTGCCTGGTGTGCCACACCAAGCTGTTTTCACTGCATCCTGACTCTGGTATCATTGGGTGGAAGAAAAAGCTCAGATGAGCACCGTTCAGAGCTACAGGCAAACCTTTGTTTACAGTTAGAATTTATGTCTTAGCTATGTGGATTCTTAAGCTTTAATTCATTTTGTCATTCCTTCTTGTTTCTTGTTCAGAGAGTATAAATTTTATTTGAGCCTGTAAAATAATCCTCCTACACAAATGTTACTCTGTTATCCTGCTCTTTTTTTCACTGGTAAAGGAGAAACAGGCATGGGCTGGAGCAGGGTGTCGGATGTGGAGATGGGGAGGGCATCTGCTTCCTATCTGCTTTACACCTTTGGGTGTTTTGTTGAATCAAGTATCAATTTCATGTTATACAATGTCATGTTTACAGATAACAATCTGGGCCCTTCCATGCCACTTACCTGCAATTCTATCTGCCTCTTCTATTCTGCTTAGATTTAAAACCTTACTCACTTGAACCAGTACAGCGATGGAAACCATTTCCTAGAACAAACTTCCTGTGAAGAATTCATAATTAGATGACATAATTGCTTGACTAGGCTCTATTAGAGAAGTAATTTTTTGACCTTTGTGAGGCCAGAGACAGAGCAATAATCTGATTTAAATTGTTGCTTATTCCAGCAGGTTTTGGGTGGTGTTTTGTCTGACTGGTTACAATGTGCATGGAACAACTCTTTCCTTCTCTTCTTCTATCCCTGTTCTAAAAGAATAGCTAAATCCCAGGCACAATGATGATCAAAACAAAAAGCACCTTTTTTTTCTTTTACAAGGGAATTTCATGGAGAAAAAAGGAGACTATAACTGAATGTTATAGTCTATGTGAACATAGATGTCTTTTTCTGATCTCAGTTTATCCAGGATAGTGTTTACTGTTAGCTCAAGTGCATTTGGTAAGTTTACTCATTTAAAGCAACATTGTCATACAGGAGACTTGATACTTGCAGAAAACAAACAAACAAACAAACAAACAAACAAACAAACCAACAAATAGAGGAAATCAGCTGGGCCGTTCAGTACCTGGCCTTATTTTGCATTAATCTTTCCATAGCCAGTATGGGCTGCTTCCAGGAATTCTGGAGACTGCCGTAAGTCTTTGAATGGAAATACAAGCACTTACATTAAACGTCCTGCAAGAAAGAATTTCACCTTATGTGAAAATAAAGAAAAAATTGATCTGAATTTTGTAAGTATAAAGGGCAGAGGGGAACCAGGATAATAACTTGTTTTGTCTCCATTCATAATACAGATTATTACTTAAAATTCTATGTCAAAACAGAAGTATCATTGACATCTGAATACTCAGAAATTTAATAAAGACCATAATTCTTCATGGAAAAAGTTCATTTGTGTTTACTACATTTAATAAACTAGCATCTGAAAAGATGAAGAAACTGCATTTTGAATCAGAAGAGCACGTGGAGAGTCTAACTGGATTAATCAAGGTGAAGGCTGTCAGTTTCATTTCCTGTGAGTCAAGGTTTTGCAAATGCCATAGTGAAAGCAATGAGGAAATGAGCCCTTCAGGTCAGTGCCATAGACAACAGATTGTGAGGTACCCTGAAGTATGAGATACAACAGCTGATTCTCAAAGCATTATGTATACTTAACCTTTGTGACCTCGATAAATGATCTCAACATTTTCAACTTCTTTATTCTGTGCAAATCTACTGTGGGGAAGGTGATTTGTATTTGTTGCTAAGTGTCACCCGAGGGAACCATTGCAGACTATCCTTGTGTTACAAGAGGGAAGTATTTGCAAAGAGGAAAGAATTCTTGCATCTCAGATGAAATGTATAAAGTTTGAGGCAGGGTTTATAAAACCTGTGGATACGACCAAAAAAAGAATGGAGGAAAAGAAGTGGAATACGTGGTAGCAAGTGAGAAAGAAGATATTGTTCTGCTAAAATTTTAGATATGTAACTAAACTTGATTCTGATTTAGTTCAGTGAACTACATGATCTCTAGAGGTCAATCTTCATATTTCTACAAGCTTTACGAAATTAATTTATATTCTGATAAATATATTTAAATTTTCCATATGTAAATGGAATTCTCATTGTAGTGTGTTAAAATTGACAATAAGAAAAAAGAGCAATGTGGAGACCTGTCAACACGTAATAAATTGTTCTCATTTTATTAAATGCATACAAGGATAACTGTAATACTGACTAAAATTTAGATACCTAATATAGGGAGATAACATAAGGATTGTTTCTTGTTGATACCAATCAAGAAAAAGTTTCACACTTTTCTAAGGAAAAAGAAGTTGTCTGTAGAAAATGAAACAAACTTATGTTTGACTACAGGGAATTATCTGTAGAGAGATTATTAGATGTTGCAGAGAAAGATACTTCCAAAATATTTGCTTTTTTAAGTCTCAAAGTAAGCAGCCAAGGAACAGAGGAATATCTAAAGGAAAATATTGAAATACTGGCACTTGTTTGCATATCTACTGTTATCTTATTTTACAAGTTTACACAACCTTCCATGTGTAGTTCTTGAAGTTTTTGGACACGTGTGAATGAACACTGCTACTGTATTTCTCATGTCCAACTCTAATACAAGGAAATCAACCAAAAAAAATTCAAACTGGTACCTTGAAGTGACGTAAGATTCCTAATGAGATTATTTTTCCTGGCACAAACTAATTCCCCCTGTTCACTGCCATGACAAGCTGACATAAGAAGATCACGTTCCCACATGGTCTACTGACTTGTACAAGAGAGGAGAGTTAATGACTGGTTCCATGTTAACCGGCAAGACAAGCCTGGTAAGAACACACAAACTGATTCTAAGGAAAACAAAACATGAATTGAAACATAACTACTGCAACAAATTAGACAGGATGAAGATCCTTAAATTTGCCAATTCTCTCAACAATGTCCATTTTTTGACAATCTGTGCGATCAACGAACTTCAGTGGTTTTGATTCATTTCAGTAAGGTTCTCTTATTTTTCCTCAGTAATCTAAGGACTGATTAGTTTATCTCCTCTAATTATTCTCTTTCCTTGTGCTTGTTTCTCTCCCGTATTGGATTTCTTTCTAGTCAACTGCAGTTCCTCAGGCTACATCTGCAATGAAATTGAGAGGTGTGATTGCAGCACATGTATCCATATCAGAATTAGCTTTAACCTCATTGGTTTGTTTAATGATAGGAATAAAATCACTGGTTATATATTCAATATTGAATGTCCTTCTAACTGTATTTCCACTTCTGTGAGTAGTCAGACAGATTACAGCTGTACTAGATGTATCTACCTGTGCTGCAATTACAACTTTGGCAACAGCATACATATAACAGTAGTTATAGAGACATGACTCAACAAACAGAGAATTCGTAACGTACAAGAAAGTTTAGGAGTAATTTCTGAATTATTTTGTAATCTGCATCATGTTGGGGGGCTGTCAAAGAAAATCAATAGCTTATTGCAGATAAATGAATGCAAAGGTATAAAAATAAGGGATTGAAATTAGACTAATAGAATGGAAACCTGATTCCTAAAGAAGTTTGCACCAAATGGATCTGAGATCTATACATAGCTATCATTCCAAAGTTAGTGTCTCACCTAATCATAGCAAGTTTTCTCAAAGATTTCCTCCATTGACACTGCTGAGTTAAAATTATGTTAAGAGTACTTGTCTTCAATATTTGAAAGAACCAGCCATAGTTGTATAATTGATCATAGATGGAGAGAAAATTTCAGAGAATCCAATGCTGAGAAACTGAGAAGTATATTTAATCAAGAGTTCTGTATTCTACTAACACAGATTCTTAAGGACAAATCACAGCAGAACCATCCCATTGATACTGAACTCAAATATTAGACCGTACCCGCTAGCTATAAGCACTATCTATCACTATAAGAATCCTTCTGAACATCTCCAGAAGAGGTCTCAAATATTCTCTTTTATTAGCAGCTAACAAACACAGGAAGCTAGTGAGCATGGCTGGTTTTAGTTATGTCTTTTTTAGGTATATTGTGAAATTTGTTTTTCCTTTCACAAATCTCAAATTACCTGCTTCAAATAAATAAGAAAACTTAAATGGCAATGTCCTTCTTTTGAGACTGCAGTAGTACTCCCAAATGTCTTAGTATTTTTAAATGAATGATGCAATGATTGTAGTAACATTCACAGTAATGTAGAGCGTTTAGCATCACAGTATTTAAAGAGTGATAATTACTGATTTCCAATACTTAACATGGACAATCAGATGATCTCTGTGTAATTCCTTTGTAGTTGCTGGTAGATTTTTGGAAGAAAGGTCACAGAAATTTGAAGGGCCAAGAACATAAATATTTTTTAACTACTTTTATATATTAGAAATACAAATGTTTAGAGTCTGTTTGAAAATATTAGCGAAGGGATTAGTAGGCTAAAAGAATTGGTAACTGGATCATTCAGTGCTCTGGAATAGTTGTTTGGTGTGCTGTATGTAATTAAGGTGCTTTTATTCCATTCAGTCTCACTGTAACATGCAAGCCAAAACCAAATCAGGACAATGAATCGAAGGCTGATGAAACTAGAAGTGGAGTAACTGTGACTGAGACCTAAAGATCTGATCTGTCACCTCAGCTATAAACTCGTACTATTCTGACTTAAGGAACCAGTTAGATCATCAGGCTTGGAAATACAGATATGTGGTAAGTCCAGGTCTGAGAAACTCTTGATTTCTCACCAACTAAACATCTCTAATGAAACCAAATAGAGATATAAATCTGGTGGATTTCAGGGCTGATAATGAAATTAAGAGAGATGAATTGGGAAGACTTTTCTTTTCACGCATGTGACTGAAAAACTGAGCAGGAGAATGAGGTGTTAAGTTAGACCATAGACCTATGTAATATGAATCATAAAAAAAAAGACTTTCATGGTATTTTTATTCATTACCACAGCAAATATATAAGAATCATTATAAATTAAATTTCCCTTACACAATCTTAGATAAATCAGGTATCCCAAATACTGACACAAATTGTAAACTACTCTACTTAAGGTCTTTTCCTTAGTGCCCTGGATTCCATACTTACATAAATTGTCAAAAAATACAGAAATAGCATTTATGAAATAAGAAAAAAATAAAATTATGTTCTACCTGACATTTTTGTTTTTCTTCTGCCCAGGTAGGAGAAGAATTCTTTGTGAATGTAATCAAGGGTGATGCATTTATGCGATCAATCCTGCAATCTAAACAAATACACACATTTAGCCATTTGAATACAAGGTTCTTGCCAGCTCAGCTTATGTTGACATTATTACTGCTCCTCTGTAGATTAATAATCAAAATCTTCACTAAGTCTATTGTGATGTGAAAGTCTGATACCCATCTGTGGATGTATCAAGATGAATTTTACTGAAAAATCTATTCCTTGCTGTCTTCCGTATGTACACACACATGGATGAAGACTTTGAAGATGCACAATGATTTTCACATACATTGCTAAGGTTCTTACATTGAGGAGGTATGAATTTAAAATACCAACTGTAAATGTTAAGTTTTGTTTTGTTTTGTTTTGTTTTTTACCTCAAAGAATCCCTGGAAATAACATCTTATTCAGAGTACTCGAATTTTGATGTTTTCATATGTTTAAACTACTGGCAATGCAATTTTGCAAATAAACTTGGGTTAGATCTTGGCTTCAGTAGTTTATAAAAATTTTGAAAATGGCCTTATTGACACCACATTTTCATTTCTACTCTTGGTTATACAGATGAAAATGTAAAAGCAAACTGTGCTGTAAACTGCTGTGGTTGAACATGCAATTGCAGGTAAATAATTTTCTGTTTATTGAAGCTAGGCATGTGGAAAAAACTCCGCAAAAGTGTAACTATGACTCTGTTACTGTTCTGTAAGAGATGTCATGTTACAGTGGCACTGTACACATGTAAGTAAGGCAAAATAAAATGGAAGAGGAAGTTAGCTGAGAATTTGTTGTTAAAAATTTTTAAAATTCATTGAGGTGAAGGAAGAAGACGAAGTATCCCCCCTAAGTATTAGTCAACTTAGATGTCTTTTATGAAAAACATAGCTTTGTAGCAGAAGTGGTGGTGTCCCCTTAAGATATGGAATAAAATTTGACTTTGCTGTCATGAAGCATTTTCCAGTATTCTTTTTCAGAAAATTTATTTAGACAGCTCTATGATGTAAAATAGTGGTAAGAAAGTCAATTTAATAAAGAGATTGAGAGCAAGAATTATAGAAGTTCATCTATGAGTTAACTGTCTGGTTTATATTGGAAATATTCTCCCTTGTCTCTTACCGTAATTCTCAAAGCCAGGAAGGCTGCAGTGTTGTGCACAGGTTTACAGATAAATTCTGGAGACAGGGCAGAATTTTAAGTGAAAAGAGAGATAGAAGAGGTACAGTAAAGCAAAGAAATAATCTTTTCTGTGTAATTTCTTGCATTATTTTTATATTATTCACATCATATATTTGTTGTACACCATGTGGATGGTAGCCCACCTTTCTTTCCTTCCTCCAAAACTGCTGCTATACTTGCATTTCTTAAATCATTTTCCACTTGCCACCACAAAAGTCGGTTCTTCTAAAGAAAATAGAAAAAATTCCTAGATATGCAGGACCAACATTGCCTGTGAGGGTTTCATCTTTATAAGGGATTTCTGAATGGTTGCATATAGTAATGAAACTTAAAAGACGAACTCTTACATGAAGTGTGTGTTATAGATATGGCTGGTCTGACAGCTTTGAAAAAAATTATATTACTAAGATAGCGAAAGGAGCTTGAGTCCTGACCATTGAAGTTTTTGCCTATTATTATTGTTTTCTGTTGGACAGAAGAATGAAATTGGCTCCAATAAGCGATTTTAAATGGAGAAATGTGAGGTACTAATTCATAACCAGAAATTATTTTCAGAATCATGTGACTGGGTTCTACCCAATAGTCTCAAATAATCCAGTGATTACTGAGTAGTAATAAACTCAACCATTTAGCTGGTATGTCTCTGGTTTGTCAATGAACCCTGGTCTAACACTTGACGACAGGCCAGCATTCAATACCCTGTTAGTGAAGTTTCTACCCTCAGTACCCTTCATTCATAAACGGTAGCAACAGGACAATAACATTCTTTTGCCCTTTAAACTATTTTCAGTCATGTGGATCTGGAATATATATTTCTGCTCTAGTCAGCCTTGAATTAGGTACTTGTATTACTAGCAGTCTAGTTCAAACCTGTGCTCATTTTGGAGCCAGTCTTTCTGTCTAGCTTCCCAAATCATGCAGGTCTGGGGTAATTTTTTTGTGTTCCAGTTTATAGAGACCTTCAACAACTGGAATAATAAATTTCAATGTATATCCTGGAGGATCTTACCGTAAATACAGCAAGGCCTAAAAGCCTTTGAGTCCACTTTCTGAGAGGGACAAGCATTCACCTGATGAATTCATCAGAATGAAATTTAATTATTTTATTTATTCTTTTCTTTCATTATTAAATCTCACATACTGTCCAACAAATTAAAAAAAGTGCTTTGCAGTGAAGGTGTACTGAATACATTTAAGAAGGAGAAAGAGGAAACAAGAAATATGCTGTCTTCTGGACACGGATGTCACCTAGCTTTATATCACACGTTTATGTGACCCTCAGAGTACAGCTGAACAAATTTCCTAAAGTTTGATGTATTGACAAATGCTGAAAACTACCTCACTCATTTTCAGCTATTAATGTGATATATTCCTAAGTTGTCCAGTTTTATTGTGTCTAAAATTTACACTACAGTTTAAGAACAGTGCCTCAGGCAGGTGTAGAAATGACAGCCCTCTCAGGACAATTCAGATTTTATAGACTTTTATCTTTTGTTTCCTTTTCGTATATCAGCGCAAGTTTGGCAGGCAACCTGAGATACCTCAAATGGAGAATGCTTTACTGCGAAATATATCAAAGCTTACAGAAAGGAATAATGGCTTACAAACTTGACTAAGTACAGCCATGATTGAAAAACTTGTGAGTAAATATACTGTGAAATACGACAGAGAGAAGCTCATTAATCAGGGCTTTATTCCAGCATTATGACTCTGAAGTCAGTGGAGTTAACATTAGACTTCTATTAGTGTAACAGGATAAAGAATTAAGACAATTGCTTTAAAAGCACAGCTCTAATGATTCATTCAGGAGAAAAAAAAATACAACAAGAGGATATGTTCTTACTTTAATCCTCCTGAAGTATTCAGCTGATCACAGTTCAAAGGTTTCACAGAGGTTCTCTCCCAAACAGTATCATAACTAAATTATATTTCTGCATTCCTTGTATAGTAAATAAAACCAAATGCAATAATTACTTAAACATACATGAACCTTTACTAGAAGCACAAATGAGCTTTATAAACCACATGTATAGATTCATCCAACTTCATAAAGACAAGCTTTTTAAAAATGCTAATACTATGCAACTGAATTCAGCTAAGGCTCTAAGTAAAAAAATAAGGCAAGATTAAAGTGGTAAACGTGTTTAGAAAATATGAAAGGACTTGCATTAGCATAGTTTCTGTGGTGTGAATGGTGAGAAGTTTAATAAACCTCAGCAGAGAAGAGTTTTTGTTTTTAGTGTTCCATTTTACTGGGATTTCAAGCCAGACCTCAAACACTACAGGGATACTCCCTGAAAAAGCACAATTTCAGATAATTAATTCTCCTTTTTCTGTTTGCATACATATTTCTTCTTAGAAATTTTCTTACAGATACACAAAAGCTGAAATTTCATGTGAAAGATCTGACAAGCTGGTGACAAGAAGCAGCATAGGCCATGCTGGAGCTTAGAAAAAAATGTACAAGGGTAATGTTCAAGCAATACTTAAGGACATGTTTCTTGTATCTATTTAATTAGTGGTAGAACTATATGATCATATTTCTTTCTCGTTTAGTTCACTTGTACTTTTTATATCTTTTGTATTCGTAGCGTTCAGATGTACCATGTAAAGCCTAAGTATTTGACTTATTACGTTCACTCAGTGTGATACTGACATTAGAAATAATACCCATCAAATTTCATCTGACTTATGAGGTGAAATTTTAATAATTTTTGCACATATGTTCTCAGAATTGTCCTCCCAGTTGTGGTTTATGTTGTTCAATAAAGGGAAATGTTTGTATATAACATGACTTTAGATATCTGGGGAAATAAATACCCTCAACAAAGGATGCATCAGGATGCTGGAGAAAACTATCCGGCACAAGCAGAAGCCTGAACTTGGCTCATCTCAGATAATCTGAAATGTGGCCAACAGCAAGTTTATATGTGACCACTACCCCTAATTACCAAATATTTCATAGAATCATAGAATCATAGATTGGAAAAGACCTCTGAGATCATCGAGTCCAACCATCCACACAACACCACCATTCCTACTCAACCATATCCTAAAGTGCCACATCTACATGTTTTTTTAATACCTCTGGGGATAGAGTTTCAACTACCTTCCTGGACAGCCTATTCCAATGCCTGACCACTCTTTCAGTAAAGAAATTATTTCTAATACCTAATCTAAATCTCACCTGACACAACTTGAGGCCATTGCCTCTCATCCTATCACTAGTTACCTGGGAGAAGAGACCAACACTTGCCTCACTACTACCTGCTTTCAGGTAGTTGTAGAGAGCAATAAGGTCCCCCCTCTGATAAGGTCGCCCCTAATTATTGCAGTGATGCCTCAGTGGTCAAAACTGTGATGACTGTGAATCTTCTGTGTAAAACAGAAAAAGCCAGAAATCTAACATATTTTCTTTCCTCAAAGAGCTAAATTTGAATAGGTCTTCTATGATATTGTATATTGTTTTGGAAACTGGAAGGCTTAGCTGTAAAGGCAAGCTTTATAACAGTGTGAGCTAAAGTTTATGATCTAATGAAAAGTTAAGCCTGAAAGTTCAGGATGTTGTCTGTAGTCAAATTTGTCAGCTATTATACTGACGGTTGTATTATATTGACTATTGTAGGGTTTCTGGAGAAACAGGCACATATTGTGAGCTACCAAGACACTCTGAGTTTGGACGAGATCGGTTTGTAGCAGCACAGGCCTCAAAGCTTTTCGCAGGCTGGTTGTGGGAAAGCAAACCTTTCCCAGGCTGGCTGCAGGAAAACAGGCCTTCCTCTGGCCAGCTGCAGGTAAACAGTTGTGCCAGCTGCAGGAGAGCAAACCTTTCCCAGGCTGGCAGTGGGAAAGACAATCGTTCTCAGGCCAGCTGCAGGTAAACAGTCGTTCTATGAATACTGACCAATCATAGTTTGAGTATTGATTATGTAACCGGGGTGTTTTGTTGATAGATATTTTTATGTATAATAACCAATCATAGCTGAGTGTTGCACTGAGTGTTTATGTATAGTGACTAATCACAATTAAGTGCTGTCTATATAATATAGATTCTTTACTAATAAAGTTGACTGTTATGGATCATATTGGTCGAGTCCTTGATGCCACCGCAACAGACAATGTCTCAGAAATAGTCCCCAAAACTATTTGAAAAGTCTGATAATACACCTTATGGGTGTTTTTATGTGACTTCTACCAAGTTGCTTTGGAACTTTATAGTGGTAATTGTTCTACTTGATTTGACCTTTTCCTTCTCAGAGCTTGCAAATAGATTTCATTTTTGCCATTTAAAAATAATTTGTTTCACTTAGATTAATATAAATGTGTGTATTTAAGTATCTAAAAACTTACTCTGAATTTCAAAATCTTTGACAGTGAGAAATGCTGCTTATACTTCTATGTACATTCATACAGTTCTGAAGAGTTTTCATTTAATGTAGTTTTGTTCAGTTTGTGTAGTGTAGTTTATTCCTGAAACAGGGAGTCTCTATATCTACAGTATCATACTTTGAGAGTATTTGGTTGCTATCAATATCTACTGTTAAGAATTCACATCCTTAAAGGTATTAAAACTATTTCCCATGAATTTCAATTTTTTAAAAATAAAAATGTGAAGAAGTGATAACTTGTACTTTTTATTGCCAAATCTCAGGAGCAGGGAGAGGAAGCTACTCTGTTTTATTTGTACTTTAACATTTTTTTACTTTTTTAAATCATGTGGAGCAAAGAGAATTAGAAAACACCCAGGGGCTGAAACATAATTTAGGATCAAAGATTTACAATTGCTATGAAATGTTATTGAACTTGAGATAAGGAATGTAGTATTTGACATATTTATTTTACATAAATCCACTGAACCTTTCGCACAATTCGGACTGAAGTTCTCATTGCAAGTACAAAGATTCAATCAGAGTTAAGGTGGTGTGAAATGACAAGGGGAACAAAGAGGAATCTTTGCTGCCAATCGAAGTTACACTTCATTGGTGTTTTGGGTCTGGCTGGGATGGAATCAGTTTTCACCACAGCAGCTCTCATAGTGCTGTGATTTGTATCTGCAGCTAGAAAGGTACTGGTAACACACCACTGTTTTGATCACTGCTCAGGAGTGCTCGCATAGCATCAAGGCTGTCTCTCTAACATCTCCCCTTCACCCCCAAAGGGCAGTAGGCTGGGGGTGGGCAAGAAATTGGAAAGGGACAGAGCCAGGACAGCTGACCCAAACTGACCAAAGGGATATTCCATGCCACATGATGTTTGCTCAGCAACAAAAGCTAAGAGAAAAAGCGGGGG
>Ga0065711_1009407_pt1 | contig 12604 bp, 9 predicted proteins | sample Hoacrofraction12_FD_59098 | JGI IMG/M metagenome (GOLD analysis project Ga0065711, IMG submission 59098) | Hoatzin crop microbial communities from Cojedes, Venezuela - Epithelial fraction 12 v2 (version 2) | ecosystem: Host-associated > Birds > Digestive system > Esophagus > Crop | place...
GCTTTCTCAGGTCATTCATATGTCAAGTTGACCTGGGAGGTTATTTCTCTGAAACGAGCCTGTCATGACAGAAGCATTCCATATATCTGTTTAACAACCAGTTCCATTCAAAAACTTGATCCAGAGAAGTTTGTGAGAAATAAGATATATGAGATAGGAGACAGTTTTAAAAAACTAGTGGGGGCTGCAGGGTAAGGGGTGAAAATGGGTTACTGATGGATTTTGGCAGTACTGGTCAATTCTGTATGTTCTTGTAAATGAGAATTCACCTGAAATCCAATGCAAGTCTTACCAGATGGACTCGGCAGGCAGACATGTCTCGACTTCTTTACACAGGTGTATGTTTACCCTTTCTAGCCCTCACCTATACTCTGGTATGCATTAAATACTACTTGTTTGTTTAGGGTGATGAAGGGCTCCATGGATATCATAGTTTATATTTACAAAAGCCTTAGGAAGTTATGCAATACTCAGGAACTCCTTTTTGTGTCCCGGAGTTAGTCTTTCAGTAACTGTGTGAATACCTTGAGGCTGATGTTTTGGGAGAGGCCTGGGGTGATGGATCAGAGAGGAAGACTACAGCTACTCTGATGTATCTGAAAGACATAGGTGTCCTCTAAGCTTGGATTTGGATTTCGTGGAGATTGGAAGAAGTTACAGTTACGTTTTCATGGGCGTCAGTGCCAGCATCAATAGTATTTAGGCACTTCAAATAACAAGGTGGAATCTGTTGGTGGAAATTGCGGACGTTAGTAAGCTAAGGATTCATCTTTCCTCCCGCTGTTCCATAGACTGGGGGGTTGGTGGGAGAGGGGTCAGTTTCTACAAAAAGCAACCAAACAAAAAAAAGCTTCCCACAAAGTCTCCTGATGTTTCTGTTCTCAGTCTTGTGAGAGTTATGACGGGGAGATGAGATGAAATTCAGTCCTAGCAGAATGGAACTTGGTTAGTTTTTTCTGCAGAGTCTTGGCTGTGAAAGCAGTTAGATAGTTGGGCCTTTTTCGCTTTGAAATGTGTATTATTGAAGCTGTATAAAAGTACTAGTTACAGCTCGTTCCTTTAGAGCTATTCAAAGCAACCACTGTAGCTGACTCAGAAAAACTTGTGAATTAGGCACTTTCTAATATACCTGTTTCCTGTGTTGAAAACCTGATGAAGCGTAAGATTGTGTTGTATATGACCAGCAATATTCTGCTGACATGATCGTTTTTCCCTTTACTGTTTCCCAACATCTCCTCTTAAGAAAAAGAGGGTATTACAGAAATGTTTATTTCTCTTTTAACTGAACGTGTGCTTGTTTAATAAATCACTATGGAAATTGCATGAGTCATGCAGGTAATCAGCTTAATTTCAAACAAATCACTTCTGCGCTTGAAATACAAAATATGTCTCGAATTCCATGTCACTGGAAAGAGTGTAGTATAAAAGAAGTGAAACTGTGTTTCCTGAATGGAGGTGTAATCTTTTTATTTCATCTCTTGAAGGCTTAGTATGCATTTCTTCCCAATGAAAATAGGGTAGGGTAGGGATATGTGGAAATCATGTTACCTGTTGAGACTTCTTGTGCAGATGACAAGCGGAACCTTTTTTCTTTGTATTTTATCTCCAGAAATCATAGGCGTGATTGTCTGCTGCTATTTGTGTACTATATGTTGACGCATGTTGGCCAGCAGCAGTGATGGAGTGTAAAAGCACTGGGAGTGCTTGGAAGTGGGGGCTGTTGGATCCAGAGTCCTCTGAACCTCAGAAACAGCTGTTAGGGAGCTGGCTGTACATTTATGGTGTAGTTTTATCTCTATTATTTCACTTGTAGGATCATGAAGTACTGGCAACAGAAAGGGGATAAGAAAGGAAGCAAAGAATGTTACTTAAAAAGTTATACAGCATGCTAAGATAGCTCTTAAATTCAATATGATTTTTCTTTGTGTTTATCAGATCTTTTCTGAGGAAATAAGTCTTAAAAAGGACCAGTTAATACAATTATCATACACACCCCCTTCCCCCGTTCTTCCTTCTCTGTAAGTCATAGTTGCAGTATCGTCCAAAAATCATTCTAGTTTAATTGCAATATGTGGAATGTAAATTATTTTAAATGCCTGAAAATGGAATTATTAGATATGGTGTGTGTTTTCTATCAGAAGGCTCCAAAATTGATACTCCATGTGGAAGAGCATGTGGAAAATGAGGAGAAATATAGAGCACCTTTTATTTCTTCATTCTTTTCTGTAATTTATTGAAAGTGAAGCAAAAGTTAGGAGAGCTGAGTATGTTATGTAGAATACAGGAATTGTACCATTTTAGTGACATAACAGCTGTGAATAACTGCAAATTACTTGTGCCGTGGCAAATGGGCATGTTTCAGATCAGCTGACAGTAAGGCATGGGGCGTATTGTTTGAATGATTTTAGCTGTCATCAGGAAACCTCACAGTTCACTTAGATTTCCGATCAGAATGCATAGGTTTATTCACTGCTATTAATTCAAGACCGATTAAGCTGCCTTTAAAGACCTTGTAGTTGGTTTTGTCTCAGCAGGAGTTTTGTGTTCCTTGTAAAGACAGCTCGAGAGGGACTGATGAGTGATTGCATACACGTATGTGATGCTGTGTCTGTATTAACATGTGAGTTGGGGCGAGGAGAGCGATTGTGAAACAGTTCTCTTGGTGGGCCCTATTTACCTCACGTTGGTCTTGCATCGCAGAGCAATCTTGGAATGTACTTATTGGCTTTAACTGGAAAATAAGAGCCATTAAATAAGAAGCTGGACTCCAGGGGCATCATCCTCTTACAGATACCCAGTTCTTGGGATCAGACTAGTACTGCTGTGATGTAAAAATCCCAAAATGTGTACATTGTAGGGACATGTGGTCTCTGGCTTTAAGTGTTTCATTCCTGAAGTCCTGCTCTTCGTGTCGTGTGATTGTCCAGTGCAAATGTAGCCTGAGGTCTCTCCGGAATAGCACCTAGATGAGTGCCAATTTTTTGCTTTTTAGTAGGTCTCTTAAATACAGCCAGCTAATCTTAGTGGGGAAATAGGTGGCATTACAAATGCAAATGTAGGTATATAGATGTGTGTTGCAGTTCAGCTTACTGTATTTGTGACAGTAGGATGTGTTAAATGCTGGCACACGCAGTGGAAAGCTTCCATTGTGGCCTATCAGCTTGAAGAAATAAAATTCTCAATAGGAAGAGAACTTATTGAAGCGGGTAATGCTTTGCTGGATCATCAAAGAGCATCACTAAAACACAGACAAATAAGCATCACAGACTGTAAATAAATTAAACCAAACCTACTATTTTGTACTCCTAAAGTAGCCATAGTTGGCAATTCACAAGGCTGACTCTCAATGTCAGGGTACTTGCATGAATACAGTTTAACAACTCATATAAGGAACATTTCTAAAGACTTCCTTTTGTTTTCCAAGAATGACAGAGTTTTGTGCATAAGTTGTTGACAGGGAGGAATTTGTCATGTGTTCATCACATTCTTCTCAAATTGTGAGTTTAAAAAAAAGGGAGGAATAAGAATGTAGGTAGAAGTGACTGTCTTAAGTGCTTTAGCTAGAAAGTACGTGTTTTTAGACACTCAACATACTTGGGTTAAATCACTGACTAAAATACACATGGCAGGGGAAAAAGAGCTGAATGTCTTTCCTGCTAACAAAAGAACTCTGATTAGTTTTTCAGTCTTGAAACAGACTCTTGCAGAAATCACACTTTTCTAGGTGATTGAAAAGGGGTATTGATGACTTTTGGGACAAAGCCTTTCCTCTAGCAGAGACATCAAGATTGGAGGGTTCAGGCAGTGTTACAGGTGTTTGTTGTTAGATGTTCTCTAGGCGTGTGGAAAATTAGCCCACGTCTGTCATGTCTTGTGTTGACTGTCTCCGGGTGGGGGGTTGGCTGTCCATAATATCCCCTTTCCATGGGAAAGGCAGTTGAGCCACCATCTTATCCTTTCTAGGAAAAGCAGCAGAGCTCGGAGGTAGCACCTTCCTGAGGGATATCTGTAGGGTCTCTCTCCTCCAAGTGACCGGATCTCTTGGATCTTCTTATTCCCTGGAGTGTATTTTGTCATCTGAAAGCTGAAGTGGCTGTTTGGTGATTCAAATCTGTGATTCACACTCCATGATGATCTCGGGGTTTACTCGTACTTGGGTTTTGGAGGGATTTTGGTGAGTGTGATGACTTTGGAGAGAAAGTCCTGATTTGACAGCAGGACAACTCTTAACTTTTTCCGGCAGCGAGGGGTGGCAGTGTGGTTGCCACAGGATGAACCACTGCAGTTTTCTGTGTCATATACTTAAATGTTGTTCAGGTGACTAGTCTGTCTTGTTTTTAAAGCTATCTTTCTTGGTCTCTGACATTAACTTGCCCACAAATTGGTGTCTCTAACCTGAATTTGCTTTTTTAGTAGCGCTTTGCGTATTAAGTATTCTGAAAAAAATGTTATGTTTGAAGTCAGAAAATACCAGTTTGAAAACTTTGAATTCAGATTGTAAAACAGCAAATATTCATTAAGGATGTGTGTTTTTGTTTCCTGGATATTTTTCTGTAGGATCCTTGTACAAAGCAGAGAACATGTACTAGCTGGCTGCTCACCACATCTGTCAATGTAGTGTTTTGTCTGCTTGGAAGTGGAGGTTGAAGTCATGCCCCTGCAGAAGTCAGTGGCTATTTTGACACCATTGAGCTAAAGAGAGGCAGAACCCCATCTCCTTGTATGTGTAGTACTAAGTTACAGTCTTCCTTGAGACAGCACTGTTTTATGGAAAAAAATTCTTCAGTGTGAGTAAGGATCTTGGGTTCCATATTGATCTCAGTATTTCTCTGCTGCTGTCAGCTGGTTCCTCCTGTATTGAAGTGGAAGCTGGATTTGGTATTTAGTTTGCTTCGTGTTCTCAGCAGTAGCTTTATGCAGGTCTAAATGTAAACCCAGTGGGTGTTACAGAAGTTAAAAATGGTTACACACAAGATCCTGACTGGAAGTTGGTACGTGCAACCCTGGAGATAGTCCTGTGTTGCTGCTAGGCATACACAAAATGAACCTTTGTGAATGCCTTTGTGAAACACATTGTCAGTTCTCAGTGAATAAGTAATGGCATGTGATTTAACGGGAAACCCTATTTTCTTAAATAGTGTGCTCCTATTTTAAGAGCCTTTCAGTGTTTGAACTTAGGCATGGTATTTCAGGTTGTATGTGTTTTGTGACGCTACTTTAAAACAAATAAGCGGTGTGGTAAGAAGATACCTGGGTAAGTTCGGTGAAATATGATGGTACTGATAGAAAAATGGTGATATTTTCAAAAACAATTTCTTTTTTATTTTTTGGTCACTGACTTTTGAAAGTCATTATGCCCACATGTATTTTCAGCTCTTGAACCTTTACAATAGGAGTATTTCTCTTTTCCTAGCTATAGAAAACAAACCCAACCATCTGGCTGCCTAATGTTACCAAACACAATGACTTTCACATTATAAATTATTACCAATGAAGGAAGCAATGGAGAAAGGCGGAAGGAGCTGATGCATGAAAGCTTTTAGTGGAAATGAATGAAATAGCTATTCTGTCAACAGATCATTTAATTTGCTCAAATTAACTAATGGTCTGATAAGTGAGACTCAGTGAAAACCAGCTGTAAGAAAGGACATTTAAAGTATTACTGAAATAAGTGTAAGATCACAGCTGGAATGAGAACTAATGGGCTTTAAGGGGGTTCTGTATGTTATATGCAATATTGCTAAATATTTCCCTCCTTAGCATTTGAATGATGTTCTTGGCCACCTTGCTGGTTAATGTGAACAACTTCATAGCTGTAGTTTGTATGTGCTTGTGGACTGTTGGACGTCACTGAGAACAGAGTTTGTTAGGAGGGGAAGTTGTTGCTTTTCGACCTTTTTTTTTTTTGTGGTTGAATGTTTACTGAGAGCGTCACCTGGTACAATGACGTGGAATCGACAAGTCGTCAGATGGGCACACGGATTCTCGCCAAGTAGCCAGTGACCTCCTAATTCAAACCGTTATGGAACTAGTCAATACAGCATATGCTTTCATTATGATATATACTTTTGGAATTGTAGAGTAGTAATTGACCCTAGTACACGCATAAAGTATGCCTACGGGTCATTTCTTGTAGACGTAGAAGACAACTGGGGTCAACCACGTGCATCAGGTGAAACCCTCCATGAATGACAAAGGCAACATGCATTGCTTTTATCTCACAGAAACTTGAAACATGGTGACACTGCAATATGTGGGAGATGTTCCCTGTCATGTAGAGATCACACTAATGCAGTTGAATATGTTATAAATAATATCCTGCACTTTTCTGAGAACTAACTTGGAATATGAGAGCGCTATGTTTATACGGTAGCCAAATTTCCTCCTTAGCCAAAAGCTCGTTACGGAGAGGATTCCTGGCAAAGGGTATTCCCGCATGACAGAGCTGCTTTTCTGGCAGATTTGCGAACTCTGAAGATTTTGCAACCCCCAAATAGCTTGTAAGGAGTATCTTCTAGCTAGCTGGCTGTCTTTGAACAGCTTTGGACTGTTGTGCCTGTTTGGTTCCACTGCTCTTCTCTCTGAAGAGGCTCTTGCCCCTGGAGCTGCTCTGGGTGTTGACCCACAAGACCAGGCAATATGCATTAGGACAAAAGCCAGTCGTAGCGGGGCCGTGGCACGCACCTCTGATCAGGGAGGGAGAGTGTAGATGCCTGTTTTGTGAAATCTACGTTCTGTGTGTGTTTTTCTTGAAACTGAGAACTCCTATTAAGGCAGGCAGTCCAGAAGATTCTCTCCAGCAGGCAGGATGCTACTGTGTGAAAATGAAATGCTTTCCTTTCAATGATTTGGGGGGTACCAAGTATGTATCTCAATATGAGTGAAAAAGCAAGGGCACGAGAGAGATTAGCATGTGTGTGTATTTTCGAAGTTTATTTTGATACACGTTCGTTCTGAAGGAGAATTTGTGTTGCTTGTAGATAAGTAGCGCTATATGGGCTTGTTAGATGGAAACATCGTAAAGGTGATTAACGTACAAATTTCATTCTGACTATTTGAAGCTTACTTAAACTGCACTTCTCGCTTAGACAGTAGAGCCTGTTTGTTCACCACTATGTAAGTCTTTAATATCTCTCCTGGGTTAAAAAAAAAAAAGAGAGAGAAAAAAGAGTACACTTTTCACATCTGCAATCTGGTGTCTTTATCTGGGAAACAATTTTCGTGGTGAACAGCAAAATCATAGAACTGCATAGTGTAATAAGCTGTCTGGGAGAGAACTATGAGAAATGCAATCATTTACAGTTTAATGATCAACTTCTAAACGAAGCTAATCTAAATTTCAACAAATAACAACTTGTAAATATCTGTCTATTTGTACTTAAAATAGCGTTGCAGAACCCAAACAGAAGCCTTTTTTACTGAGTATTGCACAGTTAGAAGACATCATAATGACTTTTGACCAGCATGCTGTGAGTAAGGAGAAGGGATGCATTTTTTCTTTTAAGAGACAGAGAAAATGATTTTGCATCATGCTGTAAGCACTTTGCAGCAGTGCTGGGAACGAACTGCTCTTCAGGCATGTTGATCATGGGTGTTTCTGCAGTGCTCAAGTAATCGCCCTTGACAACACATGAGAAACTCTACCCTACTTCACTTTCACAGAGCCTCTAGACTATTTCTTGAATAGATGTAGTGCTTTCATGCTTAACTGCTTTATTGTTGTCTGTTTTTATGATGTGCAGTCAGCATTGTTGTTCTAATAACCTTTTTCAGTTTGACTGTCCTGGATCATACACTGCAACGTTCGAAAACAAACACTGGAGAGTCAGATCCGCTTTACTGAAATTCTAAGCATACGTGTTGGCGTATATACTCATAACAAGTATGTAAGTGTCCAACAGATGCCAAATAAAATGATACAAGAGAAAACAGATTGTTAACCTAAACTACCCTAAAATACTAAAGGTAAAACTGTTGTCCTCCCTCCTCTTTGGCTTGAAAATAAGTCAAAGGAGAGAAACAGATATCGGATCTTTTTCATTGTTGGATGTTTTCCTTGTGTGGTATATGTACATTCCTTGATGTTTAAGTTAACTATTTTTCATATCACTGCAACCAGAAGGGTCATGATTTACACTGTGAAAATGCTGTGAGAATTTACTTCTCTGGAAAATGTAGGATAGTGTTTAATGAGTATCAGCTTGCGGGCTCGTAACCATTTCGGCACTTGCAGGGCCTTGGATCCAGTCATTGCAGAAAGGGTTATGCGTGAAACATTACTGTTGGTGACTTTGGTTTAGTGCTTTACATCTTTGTATTTTGTAAACAAAACTATCTGTTAGTGCTTCTGGTAATACTTACATTCTTAAAATTAGGAATCATCTCTTCTTTTGTATTCTGTAATCACCTATGCCAGAAGACAGCTGGCTGTTAACTCGTGTTCTGTAACATATAATGGCTTTCTCCAGAAGGCTGAAAAAACAGCGTAGAAGCTGATACGCACGAACGTCTCTAGCGAAAGTTCTTGCTGTGATAATGTACAGTGGTGAGGTGCTATCTGCGATGCGAGTTTACAGCAGTAGATGATCAAATAAACAGCTCCAGTCAAAGAACATAATCTAAGCTAATGGAGATAATTGCTCTGTTATTCGGGAATGGAAAAAAATAGTAGTGTATGTTCCATAGGTCACAGTGGTTTTGTTGTTTAACAGTAAGTAGAGGTAGAGCCCTAAGGAGTACTGCTTGCCTGTATCCCATGTCCAGGGAGTGCAAGCCTGATGCAATGAACCTTTTATTTTTCCTGTAGAGCGCTGTCTTCCCACCCCCCCTTTTTTTTTCTTTTTTTTTTGCTAATCAGTCCCTGGATGACAGTCGTGAGATGCTCCAGCTCTTGTGTTTTGTCTGATAGGGAGGGGTGAACACGCGGTCTGTATTGGGTGGCCTTTCTGCTTTCCCTCTCCTGCACTCACATGTTGCCATTACCTCGGTACACCGGTCCTTCTTCCCTCCAGGTTGCTCCCTTGGTCCTTTTCTCCCCTACTTTCGCTGACCCAGTCTGCCTTCAGTTCCAGAGGGAAACCTGCCCACCCGCCTTTGGCTTCCGCACTCCCCTTGGAGTCAGGCATCGACTCTGCAGTGCGGTGACCGCGTAACGTCTGTCACGGCAGGGCCTGGCAGGTGCTGGCTGTTGTTACTATGCAAACAGCAGTTAATAACGTTGGAAAGTTCGTGTTCATGGACAGGTGCATTCTGGTGCTGTAGAAGCTGGTTGTGAAACTGTTGCTGACCACAGTGGGATCTGGGTTACGCTTGTTAGCATCAGATGAATTAAAAAGAATTGTTTCGTAGTAGTTACTGCTACTAATGGGTGGAGAGCTTTCTGTTGCTATGGAGTCCTCTGGACATGCCCCTGGTAGTGTTTATAAATGTCCCAATGTGTTCCAGGAGCCATTCGGAGGCAGATGAAAATAATTTCCATCATGTCCTTTGAGAGCATGCTGTAAATCAGTATGACTCCTTAGCCAAATGGAAAACCGCATGAACCATGTGACTCAGCTCCCCTGAGGCCACAAATGTCATTTGTCCGATTCCCCCCCATCCCCATTCATCACTTTGAGGCTTTGCTCTCCATTTTAAGCAATCACCTTTCAGGCAGGGGTGAAATTACGCCTGTTGGTTGTTACTCTATCACTTCGCAAAAGGAATCACGTGGAGGTATGTCCTGCCATTCAAACCAGCCAACACTCTCGCTTTCTTTTGAGTTAAGTTCAATATCTTCTTTTTCATTTTCTGTGGTAAAAATGGGAGAGATCACGCATATAGAAAGACCAGGCAGGAGTGATGCACGCATGTCTGTGTAATGAAGTGCATAATGGTATCTAATCCCTCTGCCAGTGTTTGAACATAAAGACTAAATTTTGCATGTGAATCTTTTCCATGCTGTGAGGGGTGATTTTAGGCACAAACAAGGCTCCACTGTTCCTTTCAGTCCCGGACTGCTCTTTACTCGTTTTCTGCATCTGTAAAGCTCTTAAATGCTCTGCTTTTGAACAATGTGGGGTGGAGACAAATGTTTAGTTTTGTGGTGGTTTTTTTGGTCGTGTGGTTTTTTTGGTGGTTGGTGGGGGTTTTTTTTTGTTTTGATGTTTTGTTTGTGGTTTTTTTTCCCTATATTGCACCGATTACCTGGGAGAACTCCTGCCAAGGATCTGGCTTTGTTCTTAACGCAGGCTGGGAATATTTGCAGCTTTTTTCATGGATGACTTGAGAGACAGTAGTTGTTGCACTCTACTGAATTTTTAACATGCATCTATTTAAAGGAAAGGTTAGATTTCTTCTAAAGCATTTGCATCTTTCACAGTTTTCCATGTTTTACCTCTCTAGGGTTTAAGGTGTAAATAACATTTGAGTTGATGATTCATAGTTTGGTCTATTAGGATATCTTTTTACAGTAATGGAATTATTTTTAATCTGGGAAATACAAGCTAAGTCTGTAGAATCATAGAATGCTTTGGGTTGGAGGGGACCTTAAAAGGTCACCTAGTCCAGTACCCCTGCAGTGAGCAGGGACATTTTCTGTAGCATTTCTTACAATCTTTCTGAACTGTTTGTTCTTTCTGTGCATGATAAGATAGATGGATAAATTCCAGTGCTTGAGGTGGGAGTTGTTAATTCCCCCTTCAGATTTGGTTTGCAAGATTGATTAGTTGCATCTCTTTGCAGTACTCGATGTGCTTCTGGACGGGGTGCGTATGTTGTCTGCATGGTCGTGTAGCAGCACTACATCGTCGCAAAACCTAGCTGCTGCTTTCTGCTGCTGCTCAGCCCTCTGCTAGGTCGGTCAGTCTCCCAGCCCCGGGTGATGGTTGGAGAGGCCGCACAAAACACCAGGAAGAAGAGTCACCTGCTTTGGACTGCGGTCTCTGCGTTATACGCTTTGTTCAGATTTGTTTCCACTTGAGCTGAAATACACGCAGGTTTTGCTTCATGAAGAGTATGTGGGTGGCTGTGAAGTAAATTCTGGCTTTCCAAGAGGAGTCAGCAGGTATTACGCTGACTTTTTAGGCTGTGCACTGAAATTGAGATCAATTCCTGAGGACTTGAGAAAGCGTGGAATATGGGGCCAGTTTGTGTACAAAAGGACATAAGAAAAAATCCAGAAAAATTAAGCTTCAAAACCGTTAGAAAAATTAATTTGAAAAGTCTAACAGATAACGCATTACATCAGGGATTGCGTAGTGAACTGAGCAAGAGACCTCTGGTGTGACAGGAAGAAATCCACCGTAACAAAGGCGGACTGACATGAGATAACTGGGCTCTCTTATTTCACTCAACTGCAACACCAGCCGAGCGTTTGCCCCTTGGCACAGTTGGTCCTTGGCACGCTCAGGTAGGCTCGGTGCCCGCAGCCCTGCGCAGACAGGTGCGCCCGAGCAGCTCCTGCAGTGTCGACACGGGGAGCAGAGTTAATGCTTTACCAGGGCAGCTCACGCCCGTGCTGGGAGCTGGGAAGGGCGGTCATGGTTCAGGGTGGCAGCACGGGCGCCGGGCCCCAGCCGGAGGCCCCCCAGGCCAGCCGCGTCCCGCCACGCTTGGTGCCTGCTGGCCTGCAGCCACACGGGCGCCAGCGGCCGCGGGGCCTCTCGCCAGCCCCGCTGCGAGGCTGCGGTACCACACGTGGCCTTGCGCGGGCTCGGCAAGGCAGGCCCACGTTGCTGGGAAGACGCAGAACGCCTTGGCTGGCACCAGGGCGTCCAAAATACTTGCCCTGTTCTGAAGTGTTTGCTTTAATACACCGAGCTGCCAAGGTAGGAAGGAGAACGCAGGAAACCTGATCTAAATTTACAGCTGTCTGTTGGCTTACCTGCCAGGTATCCAAGCATATCGCTGTTCAACAAAAGTCGTATTATATTGCTTTTAAGTTGGTTTACAGACCAGGCGTGCACAAGGAGTGTTTAACTAAATATGCAGACCTGGCAAATGTATTTTCTGATCACTGTTTTGGGAAGTTCCTGGAAATGTGTGTTTATAAGGTGTTCAGTGAAAGAGTATGTAGCACCCATACTTAGAATAGAATGGAAGTAATGTCAGCTGCTGTGTAGTTGTTGCACGTGGAAAGCAATCCACATGGCAGACTGAGCACTGACATTCCTAAATTAAAAAGGAAACGTATCCAGTAGCTCTGAAGTAAACCAAAAGCCTGAGTTCATAATCACTGCTTCAGTTACCATGTAGGAATATATTTCTTCCGTTCTCCATGTATTAGTATTCCCAATAACTTATGTTATCATACTTGTGACAGTCTCTTTTGATAAACACTTTTGTATGCAGTTGACCAAAAGAGAGCAACATTAATAGAGTGTTTTCAGTATTCTTTCTGGTTTGCTAGCAAAATAAAGCAGGAAAAAAAGGAAAAGGTACCTTGTGAAAATACTTATTTCCCCCTGAAATCTGCAGAGAAGCTGCAGTGCAAACTGGCAAAGAACACATAAATAGACACTCAAGGTCTGTGCTAATGTCAGCTGGGTCTGCAGTCTTGCACACCTGAAGGGCTGGCTGACAAGTTTTTTGGTGTGTGTGTAGTCATAATTTGGTGGGTTCGTTT
>Ga0065711_1010116_pt1 | contig 12604 bp, 12 predicted proteins | sample Hoacrofraction12_FD_59098 | JGI IMG/M metagenome (GOLD analysis project Ga0065711, IMG submission 59098) | Hoatzin crop microbial communities from Cojedes, Venezuela - Epithelial fraction 12 v2 (version 2) | ecosystem: Host-associated > Birds > Digestive system > Esophagus > Crop | place...
CAGGCAGTTCTCTGTCCACCGACCACTCATCCAGCCCACACTTCCTCAGCTTCCCTAGGAGGATATCATGGGAGACTGTGTCGAAAGCCTTGCTGAAGTCAAGGTAGACAACATCCACGGCTCTTCCTTCATCTACCCAGCCAGTCATGTCATTGCAGAAAGCTATCAGATTGGTCAGACATGATTTCCCCTTGGTGAATCCATGCTGACTACTCCTGATAACCTTCTTTTCTTCCACTTTTCTAAGGCTACATCTGGAATACTGTGCTCAATTTTCGTCCTCCCAGTTTGAGGAGAGGGATTGAAAGGTAGGATAGATGTAGCAGAGGACCACAATGATTAGAGGGTTGGAGAACTTGACAAATATGAGTAAAAGCTGTAGAAGTTGGGTTGGCTTAGCCTGAGGAAGACAAAGCTCAAGGGGTTTCATCACAGTCTTGCATTATCTAAAAAGTAGTTATAGAGAACACGGAGGTACTCTCTTCACAAGCATGTACAGTGACAGGACAAGAGGCAACAGGCCCAAGGTGTTTGAGGGAAAAATCCATCTGGATGAGAAAAAAAAAAGGTTAAAAAATCTCATGTGAGAACAATTAAACACTGGAATAAGTAGCCCAGAAAAGTGGTGGAATCTCCCTTGCTGGAAACATTCAAGACTTGGCTTGACGGGACCAGGAGTAACATAATTGAAGGCCCTGCTTCAGTGGGAGGCTCAACAATATGATTTCCAGAGATCAAGGTCTCCGAAACTTCCGTGGTTTCTATAATTCTGCATCTCCTTTCACCCTGCTTGGGAAGTGGTATTGTTCTTACTTACCTTGTGAGTGCTGCCCTTCAAGAACATTATTCTCTGTAGTTTTTTCATTCTCAAGAAGGCATCAGAACTCTGAAGATCCATTAGAATTCAGCATACTTCAGGCAGCCAGTGTTTCTGAAAATCAGTCCACTGTTTTTATGTGCTTACAAATTTAGTAAAAGCGCTTTGACAAAAGAACTTTGGTGGTCCAGCTGCTCGTACTTCTGTGTTCGGTTCTCTAGTTTTTTGAAACGGAGGGATTTGGGTACTGTGCAGTTGCTGAATGTATTTGGAGGTTTATATTGATAAAGTACATTTCTAGTAGCTTCATTATTGTTCTTGGGTCTAATAAAAGCTGTTCCATTGCAATAGAATAAGTGAAAGCGTAATTGCTTAATTTGCAAATATCTTGGTAGCTTTCCTTGCTGTCTTCCTGGACAAAGTCATAATGAGGAAGTCAAGGATAAGGCGTTTTTGTGCCATTCCAAAACTTCCTCAGTATGCAGATTTGGAAAGAACAAGCATGATTGGTTAGTGATTGTAAGGAATTCTGAGAATAGCAGAGTAGAAACTTGGATTTTTCTAAAAATCTGTGGTAACTGTTAACTTTTTTCCTAGGCTTTTAATTAAAGAAATAAAACAGATAAAGTCTGAATACGCAGTCCTGCAGATGCAGTCTTACAAGTAAGTGTTTTTCCTTGTAACTAAGTTAGCGTATATAAAATCGAATTCTTACTCAATTTTATGAAATATGAACTATAATTTCATTGTAGTTCACTTGAACTTTTGTTTTGCATGTGCATATAGGGTGAAACAAAATGACCGAAACAATAATGACAAAATAGAGAGAATTCAAACGGTGAGCATTTTTTTTTTCTTTTATTGCTGTGACAGCATACTGTATTTCTGCTTACGTTTCTGCAACACTTACTCTCAGATACAGTTATTTCCACTTGTCTACCTGTGATTATGCTAGCCCCTTCATCTGCCTTGATGCTATTTTGATACTCTGTCATTGTAGGTGGCAAACACTTTAACATAGCATTTTTGTCCTTCTTGCCGATGAAGGTCCGCAGTATGTGGGCACTTATAGATGAAATGCTTACATCTCTGAAAAAAGAAAAGGCAGTTGTGGATGACGTACTTAGTATACCTAAAGACTGTGTTGGTCAGTACACTTTAGATGGATCTAATGTTGCGTTTAGAGTTCCACGGCTGTTGGTTCACAGAGTTGAAAGTGACATACATCAAGTAAGTAATTCTTTTTCCTTCTTGTTAAACTGTATGGGGTTTTTTCCCAGTGCCAGGGGTGTCATTACATACGTGTTTTTTAAAAAAAAGAACTTCAGAGATAATAAGAGATAATTGCTCAAGGGTGGAGAAAATGCATCGAATTCGTAAGTAAAAGTTTGTTATGGGTATGCTGCTGTTTTGTATTGGTTATGTTTCAGCCATTAACTTTTTAAGTTCAGTATCTGCATTAGTAAGTGTGCCTGATCAGTACTTGATTTTTTGTTGTTTAGACATTAAAACTAGGATGACCACTTTCACTATTGCTTTAATTAATGGGCATTTGTTTCCAGTGTGTAGTCTATAGAATCATAGAATGGTTTGGGTTGGATGGGACCTTACAGATAATCTAGTTCCAATGCCCCCTGCTATGGAGGAACACCTTCCGCTAGACCAGGTTGCTCAAAGCCCCATCCAGCCTGGCCTTGAACACTTCCAGGGAAGGGGCATCCACAACTTCTCTGGGCATTGCATCCTGTCAACATCTGGAGGAAATGGCATCAAAGACACATGAAAATATGTTAGACTTAATACACAAATATAAGCGTAAGTGTCCGTGTACTTTAGGAACAAGATTTTGTCTGTTCTGTCACTGGGTATACTACCATAAATAACCTACTATGAATAGCTGAACCCTGCTGTAGAAGTGTAGGGGGACAGACAGATTATTTGCATGCTTATTCTTCATGGAAGATCATAGAATGATAGATTTGTTTGGGTTGGAAGGGGCCTTATACATTATGTAGTTCCAATGCACCTTGCTATAGGCAGGGACACCTTCCACTAGACCAGGTTGCTCAAAGGCCCAACCAACTTGGCCGTGCACAATTTCAGGGAGGAGGCATCCACAGCTTCTCTGGGCAACCTGTCCTAGTGTCTCACCACCCTCGTAGTGAAGAATTTCCTTTTTTGTATCTAATGTAAGTCTACCCTTTTTCAGTTGAAAGCCATTACCCCTTGTCCTGTCGCGACATGCCCTTGTCATGCCCTTGTCAAAAGTGCCTCTCCACCTTTCTTGTAGGCCCCTTCAGGTACTGAAAGGCCGCTGTAAGATCTCCCCAGAGTCTTCTCTTCTCCAGGCTGAACAGCCCCAACTCTCCCAGCCTTTCATCATAGGAGAGGTTCTCCAGAATCACCTCCCTTGACCTGCTGGCCATGCTGCTTTTGATGCAGCCCAGGATATGGCTGGCCTTCTGGGCTGCAAGCGCACATTGCTGGGTCATGTTGAGCTTCTTATTAACCCAGTTGTTTTCCTCAGGGTTGCTCTCAATCGCTTCATCCCTCAGCCCTTATTTGTGCTTGGGATTGCCCCAACCCATGTGCAGGTCCTTGCACTTGGCTATGTTGGCCGCACAGGCCCACCTTTCAAGCCTGTCAAGGTCCCTCTGGATGGCATCCCTTCCTTCCAGTGTGTCGACCGCACCACACAGCTTGGGGTTGTCGGCAGACTTGCTGAGGGTGCACTGCATCCCACTGTCTGTGCTGTCCATGTCACCAACGAGATGTTAAACAGTGCCAGTCCCAGTACTGACCCCTGAGGAATGCTGCTTGTCACTGGTCTCCACTTTGACATTGAGCCATTGACCACAACTCTTTGAGTTTGATAACCCAGCCAGTTCCTCACCTGCCATGTGGTCTATCTGTCAGATCCATGTCTCTCCAATTTAGAGACAAGGATTGTGCGGGACAGCGTCAAATGCTTTGCAGAAGTCTGGGTAGATGACATCAGTGCTCTTCCCTTATCCACCAACACTGTAACCCTGTCGAAGGCAACCGCATTTGTCAGGCACAATTTGCCCTTGGTAAAGCCATGTTGGCTGTTACCAGTCACCTCCTTATTTTCCATGTGCCTTAGCATAGTTTCCAGGAGGATCTGCTCCATGATTTTGTCGGGCACAGAGGTGAGACCGACTGCCTGTACTTCCCCAGGTCTTCCTTTTTTCCCTTTTTGAAATGGGCATTATGTTTCTCCTTTTCCATTTAGTGGGAACTTCACCGGACTGCCATGAGTTCTCAAATGTGATGGATAGTGGCTTAGCAACTTCATTCGCCAATTCCCTCAGCACCCACGAATGCAACTCATCAAGCCCCATGGACTTGTGCACCTTCAGGTTCCTTAGATGTTATCGAACCTGATCTTCTCCTACAGTGAGTGGTTCTTCATTCTCCCAGTCCCTGCCTTTGCCTTCTGCAGCATGGGCGGTGTGGCTGGAGCACTTGCCGGTGAAGACTGAGGCAAAAAAAGTCATTGAGTACCTCAGCCTTCTCCATATCCCAGGTAACTAGGTCTCCTGTTTCCTTCCAGAGAGGGCCAACATTTTCCCTAGCCTTCCTTTTACCACCTTTTACCTATAGAAGCTTTTGTTGGTGTCTTTGGCATCCCTGGCCAGACTTCATTCTGTCATGGCTTTAGCTTTCCTAACTTGATCCCTAGCTGCTTAGACATTTTGTCTGTATTCCTCCCAGGCTACCAGGTCCTTGCTTCCATCATCCGTAGGCTTTCTTTTTATGTTTGAGTTTGTCCAGGAATTGCTTGTTCATCTATGCAGGCCTTCTGGTGTTTTTGCCTGACTTCTTCTTTGTTGGGAAGCATCGCTCCTGAGCTTGGAGAAAGTGATACTTGAATATTAACCAGCTTTTGTGGGCTGCTCCTCCCCTCCAGGGCTTTATCCCATGGTAGTCTACCAAGCATATCCCTGGAAAGGCCAATGTCTGCTCTTCTGAGGTTCAGGGTAGTGAACTTGCTATGCCCCCTCCTTACTGCCATAAGGATCTTGAACTCCACGATTTCATGGTCACTGCAGCCAAGGCTGCCCGTGAGCTTCACATTCCACACGAGCCCCCCCTTGTTGGTGAGAACCTCCTGGATTGCTTATGCCCTGCTGTGTTTCGCCTTCAACAGATATCGGGGTGGTTGAAGTCCCCCATGAGGAGCAGGGTTTGTGAGTGTGAGGCTTCTCCTGTCTGCCTATAGAGGGCCTCATCTGCTTGGTCTTTCTGGTTGGGTGGCCTGTAGCCGACCCCCGCTATAACTTCACCAGTCCCTGCCTTTACTTCTGACCCATAAGCTCTCAGTGTGCTCCTCATCTATCCCCAGGTGGAGCATCCTGCACTCCAGCTGGTCATTGACATGGAGGGCAACACGCCTCCTCGCCTCCCCTGCCTGTCCTTCCTAAAGAGCCTGTATCCTTCCATTCCAGCGCCCCAGTCATAGGAGCCATCCCACTATGTCGCTGTGGTGTCAATAAGACCATAGACCTGCAGGCGTGTGCATGTCTCTAACTCCTCCTGTTTATTCCTCAAGCTGCGTGCAATTTGCATAGAGGCATTTAAGTTGGGCCCATGATGAAGCTGACTTACTGGAGTTCCTCTGTGCTGCCTGTCAGGTGCTCTCCCAGTGACCTGTGATCCTTCTCCAGGCTCTGGGCATCTGCTGCTGGCACTGACATAGAACTGATAGGAGTGGGATGGACTGAGGTTCCTCTCCCCTGCCATTGTTAGTTTAAAGTCCTCTTCATCAGCTTGGCAAGCCCATGACTGAAGATGCTCTTCCATTTGCCTGTCAGATGGACCCCATCAGCCCCCATCAGCCCAGGTTTTGCAAAGCAGTTCCCGTGGTCTACGTAACCAAATACCTGGCTGTGGCAACAGTCCTGTAACCATTTGTTGGTTTGGTAAATTTTACCAGCATTTGTTTATTCACCATTAGGGTGCTGTTTAGGCCTGCCATATCTTTTGGGCCAGTGGTTAAACAGAATACCTCATCAGCTGAAGCTTTCTTAGTTCATACTGCTTTATAGGCCGCTTTCAAGCGGCTGACTGCAGAAAACAAACCTGAGGCTTAAATCTAGAGTGCCTTTTTTGAAAAATGAAACAAGCAGGAACTGAATCAAAATACAAAGTAGAACTTTGTATCCCTGCTTTGACTACAGAAGACATAACTTTCTGATATTGATGTTGTTCACTAATTCTTTTTTTCTTGCTTGCTATGCTTCAAGTGTTGTACAGGAAATGTGTATGAAGCTGGAAAACTGAATTTCTTAACAGTCATTCAGTTATTAAATGAAGCCCTGAGGACACTGAGAGACGAACGTTGTCACTATGAATTAAAACAATTTCAGGTCATTGAGAATATGATTACGGTCTGCAATAAAATACTACAGAATTTGAAAGCAAGGAGGTAACTGTCTGGAAATTTTCTGTGATTCCTTTTTTGTAGTCTAAAGATCATGTCTTCCTACCTTGTAGTCTTTTCTAAAATAATGTCATTTAGAGTGAGAACATGGCGGTTCAGTCTTTTTCCGTTGCCTCTAGGAAATTCACGTTTGTCTTGATTATATAACTTTTAACTGAGGTTCTTCTCTAGGTAACTACAGCTTTTTGCCCTTGCTTCGTTAATATTTTAGGCTTTGTTCCTGGGGACCTCATTCACTAGCTGATCTGATTTTTATTTTTATTTTCTTAATGTTAATCAGTTCTGGGATTTTAAAACTTTATTTGAAACTGGATTAGGGAAAGTTTAAGTGTGTATCTCTTTGTGTGTATGAGTTTTGAATTCTACTGTTAGAAACCTAGAAGCTGCTTTTAGGTTGTCAGTTTCAATTAATTCTTAGTGCATGCACAGATGCATGAAAAAGTTGATGCATATCAAAGATATTGCAGGATAAGAGGAACACATAATGCTCTCCACCTTTATGCAGGATTGTTATCTCCACCAACAGACACGTTATGTTCATTTTTCATACTCCTATGTTACAGGCTAAAAATAGAGCTACAGCATAGCGTGTCAACAAGTGAATCTATTTCTAGAGAACAGGAAGACTGGGAAGTGAAGTGGAAAAGCTTTCTTGGCCTGTGTCCTCTTGGTTTAACCTTAGAACAGAATCCAGTAAGTAGTGTTCAATTTATCTGATTCTGGGGAAGAGAAAGGGTGAAGGTGAGAGAGGATGTACATATAAACTGCCGTGTTTTATTGAACTCTTAAGCTTTGTATGTAAGGTTAGGGAATCAGCACAATATAGCAGAAATTGCTTTGTGAAGTAGTCTTTCTTAAGATAAATTTGACTTAATGACAGGTGGTGTCTTGATTTGGGATGGGGGATGGAACAATCTTGTCAAGACAGTAGATGGGCGTCAGAGGGCGCTGACTGGTTTTGTCCTTATCCATCCACCCGTGGAAATTGAGGTTTCGTGTGCTATCAGTCTGAACATCTACTGACTTCTGTTTTCCCGTTTTAAAGTGATCTGCTTGATAAGTGAACAATAATTTCATTCTGACACTCATATTGATACAGGGATCTGAGGTTAGCTACCCAGCAGAGAGAGAAAAAGTTGCATGTTAAGTCTGAAGCTGGTTTGCAGAAAAGCTGTTAATATGCAGATTTCTTTCAGCCTGCTTGTGTAACTTTTGTTAATTTTGAAAGGACCTTAAGGTGGCTCTGCCGTTCTCTCCTAATCCTGCAGAAGAAGAGGATAGTGACTTTTATCAGGATCTAGTTTCGGTTTCAGGTGAGTGAACAGGAGAAGCTTCTTTTCCTTCTCCCCCCTCTGCCACAATTGTTAAAAGTTACTTGGAGTCGAAAAGACTCCCTGCTTGCATTTGTAAATATCTTTGATAGTCTCTGGTAATCTGGTTCTGAATGGCTTCCTGCCACAATTGCCTTACATTTTTCAACCTTGCCATATCTCAAAGATTCTCTGAAGGTTTTGATATGGCAAAAAGAAGATGAGGGGACATTGGAAACTGTGACAGATAAATCATCACCACCACCAGGAAGGTAGGACATTAATGAGAAATTGATAAAAAAGCAGTGGAAAAAACAGAATTTTACTTGTTGGAGTTGAGTGTATTGCATCTCTTGATCCTTAGTGGAATATTTCAGTAGCCCACTCCTTACAATTCATATCCACCTGATTTAGCAAGACAGTCCTAAAATAACTGCTACTTTCTCCAGTTGGTGACTGATTGATCAACTGGTTGCTGCTGAATATGATTTGCAGCAGCTGAGTTGCAAAGTTTTAATCTCACTTTTTAACTACATTCTTTGAAGTTTTAAGAGGTGGGTGGAGAGAACAGGATTCTCTTTCTCAGGTCGGGTTGAGATAGACATATGTGTTCAGCATAGCCTCAGAATGAAAGAACAGACATTCACAGAAGCTCTTTTGTGTTTAAAAAAAACTACCTAAAACCAAACCAAAACTGCCCTGACTCCTAGGCAGAATTACGCTAAACCTTCTCAACAAGGCTTTTTTCATGGATCTTCTAAAAATCACTAGGTAGCTTCTATTACTACAGTTCTAGCAAAGGATAGAGCACAAAACAATGGTATTCTAAGAAGTTTTGGCCAGTTTGTCATTTACTTAGTCCAGGGAAGCCTTCATGAGCTTTTGAGTAACACTGTGTTTCTAATATGACTCCCACAGATACTTGAAAGTTGCCTACTAGGAAAGATAGGAAGTTGGCAAAGGAAGGCTGTCCTATACTTAGACAATGGTAGATGTACTTGCACATAAGTCTCAAAGGTTGTCAAATAGTTAACAATTAAAGCCTGCATTTTTTTCTGCTTCTGATTCTAAAGACAGGTAATAGCAGATATTAATGTTTTAAGGTGTGTTCTTCCTAACAAGTGAGGACTGTACCTTACATTTTGGAGAGCTATGCAAGTAGCAGTACACTCGTCAGAAGTGAGAAGACTCAAGTTTTTGGTAGCCAGGTGATTGATAACTATTAGTAAGTTCATTTAGGAACAGACCTATGGATGCAAGAGGCAATTCACAGGAAGAAAATCTAGGGAAAAGAACATTGTCAAGTCTGCAGAAGACTTTCCAGTTATCTTTGCAGAATACAGAATACTTGTTTACAAAATGTGTCACAGAATCTCTTCTTTTTCTGTTTGGTGATCAAGGGAGAAGCTTTGTAATTTATTAATTTGGGGAGGCTGATACACAACTAGGGCGAAATCTGCTCTAATTGTCACGTGTTCTCCCTATAGTAAAATTGCCTTCTGATGACCGGGACGAATTGAGGGAAATCGTAACGGACAGATACGGGGCACACAATATGTAATGGCCTTCTACTAAGGCTCACATGCCACTTGTTTAATTTGTCTCTAAAGCATCTTTTCCCCCGCTAGGATCTCTGCAGTGCCTTTGGAGTCGTCAAAAGATTCTGAAAATGGACATGTGTTAATTGAAAAGGTTATTTTTCAGCAATTTCCTACCTGTCAAAGGAACTAAGCTTATGATGCTTGCTTTTTACATTGGTTGAAGTCTAGACTTAGTATTTGGGAGGGAGGGGTTGGGTTTTTTTGGTTTTGTTTCTTTTTAAAGTAGTATTTCTACACATCTGAATCAGTCCTGTATAACTGTAAAAGCTAACTGCCAGGGACTTGCACTTGCATCTGACTTCCAGTACAACGTACAGTGTGTCACTGATTCCCTGCTTGCTGAAACTGTCATTTTGGTGTGAGCAGTGGTCAGACTTTGATGTTTCTTTAAGCTGTGTGTGAACTTAAGGGTTATAATGTCACCTTAAAGGAATGTGGATGTACAGTTGTCCATTGCACAGTTGTTCACTGTAGTCTATTCAAGGTAGTTGTAGATGAGTCATCTGTGTTCTATGCAACACCCTATCATAGCCACTACTTATGTCCTACTTGAGATACAATTGTAAAAATACTTCGTGTTTACTTACAATTTAAGACTAAAATATTTTTATTGACCAAACACTAAGGCCATTGCCATTCAGCATATGTACACTGTTTTCTTTATCATGTTTTTATGACACTTGAGTTTAAAACATACAATAATTCCTGGATATTCTTCTAGAACTTGCATATTGAAACTTGCAATAGGGAAGAAAAGCCTGTGCCACCGGAGATCTTAGAAAATGAAAACGGTGAGTCTGTCACTTCAGAGATATGGGAGAATGCAGGTGATCATGTTATCCAAGCAGAGTCTCCTGTCAAAAAAGAAGACCCTCTTAAGAAAGCCAGAGATGAACTGGCAGAACAGGTTAGGAAAAGTGATTTTTAAATTTTCGTTTGTTTCTTTTTAAAGAAGTGGTCATTAAGTTCAGAGAACAAATTACTAATTGTATCATAAAATGCCTCTTGAAATGGGACTATGTCAAAAGTTCCTTTTTTCTGCTAGATGGTAATCACTGACTTTTAGGGGTGACTGCCCAATTAAGTACACCCTGAAAACATGGAGCTTGTGCAGTTGTCATACTTATAAATCATGGTGAAGTGAATAGCACTTTCAATAGAATCATGATATGATTTTTATTACCTCTCATATTTTGATACCTGAACCATTGCATATAGTAATAATTCAGCAGTCTTTTTTGTTTCTGAAGTTAAGCAGATTAAATATGTAATAGAGGCTTGGGGATTTTAAGAAGGAATTTAAGTATTCCCTCTTTCAGGTTTTTTTATTTAAGATTTAACTGAGGGGTTTCTTCACTGTACTGTCACTGTAAAATGTGCCACAGCTTGACTTAGAAAGTAAATTGCATCTTTTGCTAAAATGGTGCAGTTATTTTTCATCTGCTAAGATGTTTTACTTAACGTAACTGTAGTTCTTGTCTTCATGGTTATGCAGTTCTTGATTAGTGTCTTAAATTTCTATCTGAGCACGTTTTCTTATTTCAAAGATGGATTCATAGATGAGCGAAACTAGAATGGAATTGTGACTTTGGTCCCGTATGTTCATTTTGTGTTTGTAGGACACTGTGGTCATTGTGAGCCTAAGTAGTAAATGACAGAAGAAGAGTCAGGAGATCCCAAATTCTTTCATCATTTGGAGAATGGGATTTATTCGGAGTCTTAATTGACAAACAAAGAGGCTATAATTTTGCTTTCTCAGGATTTGTCCTTCTCTTAAATCCTACAGGTTGCAAAAATAGTGATGTCCGAGTCATCTCAGAGTGGTGAAGGAGAAGGAATGCCACTAGAAGATCTCATTAGCGCGCTGGCTTTTAACCCATTTTTAACAAGGAAACAAATTCCCAGAACTCCAGAAAATCTGCGTAAATCTAACTCTGTTTTTTGTAATGCTCATTGACTAGAAATGTGATTAGTTCATTGATGTTGTATGTGTCACACCAGAAGAAAAAGATAATTATTTCAGAGAAGCTGCAAGTTATCCTAATGGCTCACTCTGTAACACAACGTAGTAGGCCTAAGATGATGCAGGACTAAGAAGATGTGAATACTGTGAATTTGATTTAACGTAGATTTCTTTTTTTTCCTGTGTAGAATGTCGTTTTATGTTGAGGAAAAAAAATAAGCATAATATAAGCACAGTAGAAAGCAGCTGCACATATTCTGTCTTGAATTGCTTGTGTTACTGAAGGGGCAGAATTAAAACAGATTGATTGAGAGTATAAAAGTATTAAAATTTTACCTTGGCTTGTTCCATTTAGTTACTGGAATTAGAAGCTCATGTGGAAAAGCTGGTGAGACAGAGGGCTCATCGGACGTAGAGATGGCCTCAACTGAAGTAATGGCAGAAGAAGCACCAGTGGATGCTAGACCTGTATTGCAGGAGGCAGCAGACTCTAGATCTGTGTGCTCTATTCCTGCATCTCCTGTACCTGACTTTGATCCTCCCTTGTCAGAAAGTAAGTTCCAATCAAGTTCTACAGAATTGAGACCTCAAGAGCAGATGAGGATAAGTCATACCAGTGAATCTCCAATTTTAGAAACATCTGGAATGCCAGAGAGTGAGAGAACTGAAGAACAGGATTTTAAATGTGTTCTTCTGAACAAAAACTCTGTGAAAGATCAAGAAGAACAGACTTCTCCATATGTAAAGTGCAGCACGAATATTCCAGGTAGTTCAGAAAACAGTAATAGAACAGATGTTCTACCTTCAGACCCCTCTAGGGGTTCCGTAACGGATAGGATGCTGCACTGGAATGTACGTCCATCATTAAGTTCTGTCAGTCGTGAAGCTACCTGCTTGGGGATATTGGAAGAGACATTTCCAGAAGAACTTGGTAATGTAGATCTCAACAACTCTACAAGCTCAGGGTCTGATTTTGATGTAATAAACAGCTCGTATTTAGCAGGTGGTTCAGAAAATAAGGGGGATATTAAGGAGTTCAACACACATAAAGTGCTGAAAAAGACTGCATCTAACAGTGAAGAGGAGCTGCATCAAACACATAATGGAAGTGAATCTGCAGGTTGGAGATCAGACCTAAACCTTGTGCCACAAAAAAGAGGAGATGAATTGTGCAGTCCTCCAAAATTATTCTGCTTGGATGAAGAATTTACCAAGATGCCATCACCAATACCTCTTCATGAAAGAAAATATTCCCTGTCATCTGTGATTGCATCCTGTCAACATCTGGAGGAAATGGCATCAAAGATACAAGAAAATACGTTAGACTTAATACACAAATATAAGCGTAAGTGTCCGTGTACTTTAGGAACAAGATTTTGTCTGTTCTGTCACTGGGTATACTACCATAAATAACCTACTATGAATAGCTGAACCCTGCTGTAGAAGTGT
>Ga0065711_1046963_pt1 | contig 12604 bp, 7 predicted proteins | sample Hoacrofraction12_FD_59098 | JGI IMG/M metagenome (GOLD analysis project Ga0065711, IMG submission 59098) | Hoatzin crop microbial communities from Cojedes, Venezuela - Epithelial fraction 12 v2 (version 2) | ecosystem: Host-associated > Birds > Digestive system > Esophagus > Crop | place...
GCGCCTGGGCCTTGGGAGAACAGGTATGCAAACTACAGAGATAAGGAGGCTGCAGGATAATCTGAAGACCCCTGCCGAGAGATGCCAAACAAACATGTGCGATGGACATTACCATATATTAATGAATTCTGGGAAAAGCCATTACTATGATAAACATTTCTTGGAAATGTAATGAATATGTATGTTAACATAGCATAAATACCTAGTAACTGTGTCTCTTCGGTGCACACGTTTGGAGGAGATATCCCCCGTGTGCCCGGCGCCGTAATAAAGAATACCTGCTTAATAGTCTGCCGACTATTGAGTCTTCAATTCCGGCTTTTCACGGCATCATTTCCAATTGCCATTTCCTGTTAATAATAATAAAAAAGTTATTGGGAGCATACAAGTGGGGTTGCAGAAGACAGTGACACTAACAGAGGAGATCATTCTGTGAGTACTAAGATGTTAGCAGCAATATCTCTTTAACAGTAAACAAAGGGCCTTTAACAGCTACAGTTACCTCAGCTGCTCAGTCCCCCTCCATTATTAAGTTGCAGAACTTTATGATGATTATCTTTAACAATTAGGGGAGAGAGAGCAGAGGAATGTTATTCTTAATTGAATTGCTAAAACCTACAGCTAAATAACTGAAGTCACTCTATGTCTGAAGTAGTGAAGTAAACTGAAGAATGGCCCAGAACACTCACAACTCAGAAGGAACAGTTCTTTACTTTTAGGCCAGTTGTACAGTCTGTTAACTACTAAGAAGGTGGAAAGGCAAATGGATATAAAAAAAAAAATTACAAAGAATTAATTCCTGAACTAAAGAGCATACCAGACCCAAGTATTTTGGATGTGGGGTAAATCTCTTCACAGAGATGAAGAGCCATATGGAGTGTAAGAGGAAGCAAGGAATAATTCTTAGTCAGGAAAGAAATAGTACAGGGTCCTAACAGTGAGTCCGAAAAAGCTCCATACCAGGATTCAGTGCTGATACACATAAACTGTGGTTCACAACTAATTTTTTTTCTGAGCATTAGACTTGCCATACATGAGAACTATGCACCTGAGAGTTCCAGTGAAAACACACCACCTATTAAGCATCTACTTCAGTTCCCATGCATATTTTAACCTGACCAATTAGGAAAGCATCTAACTGCTGCCATTTACAGGATTTTCTCTGCTTCTCAAGTTCAGCTATAGATCTAGGTTAGCAAAGTCTCAAAATATTCATTATTTGTGCTATTTATTTACATTTTTAAAACTTTAGCTATCTAGATGCTGATAGCATTATTACTAGAAAAAGAAAGCTCCTCCATTACTGTAAGCATATTACAGATCTCAGGGGTGTTTTTACAGAAAATAAAGATGCTTTTGCTTAACAGTTGACCATGAAAGATGCTTTTCCTAGGCAATTCTAGGACTCTGGAGACAATCTGTGTTAAAAAGTGTAGTGTTCAGTCAAGACTCAGGTAGACATTTTCTCTGTGTGTATCCAGAAGAAAGACTGTAATACTGCCTAACTGATGGAAAACAGCCTTACAGCTAAATAAAACAGCACATAATATACCAGAATTAAACATTGATTCTTACTTCTGGGTATCAGGTCTCAAAACCATTATTACTGATAAATTTAGTCCATGCTAAAATAACTGAGAAAATCTCAAACACTCTGTGAGACCTCAGTGATTTCCAAAGCAAAAAATCAGAAGCTTGGCTTAAGGTATCAATATGTTTAGTTTTGGTTCCCCTTCAGAATAGAAAAAAAGCTGGAGATTGTAGAAAGTTGTTTTTGCTGAAAATAGATTCTGATGAACAAGATTATGTGATACTGATTGATTTTATCTTCCAGAAAAACATTTTGATATAGCATGTTTACTTTCAAGATGAACACCTTCAACACACATATTCTTTGAGTGGTCTCACAAAAACAACAAACAAACAATCTATATTGACTGTAAGAATTATTTCTGCACTCTGTACAGCTTTCTAGCCCCAAACTATCTGCAGTGGTTAGCTATTTATAACAGAAAGTTTAAAAGGACACATGGGTAATACCACTCATATATCACATTCTAAAAAGCTATATTAAGAAATATGGAGCACTGTTCAAATATTTTAACTTATATTCTCCTATCCCCTTCTCCATACACTAATTGATAACTTTCCACTAACCAAACTCTTATTACTGAAGGAAGCAAATCTATACTAGATAGACATAAATATATAAATATAGATGTGATTTTTGAAGGTTTCAGATTCTTAACCAAAACATCATCATAAAAGGTGCATTTCTCTCACACAGAAATACATTAAAATATTTTATCTAGTATTTACATCTGAGGAAAAAGATCGTCTCAATAATAAAATTTTAAAGAACTGAAAATCAGTACGGAAACATCAATATCTATGATTTTACGATTTACAAAGAGCAAAGTTAATCAATATGCATGAATTGACAGGTGTATGCAACTACTTAACAAGATACATTCACAAAGGAAAAACCTGCAAGTAGGAAATAAAAGGGGAATATTTGCTATCATCATATATTCTTGTGAAGAACACCCATATTTTACCCAATATTTTCAAAATGGTTTCACCTTGGTTGAAAATCATCCCAAAACTAACTTTTGAAAAGGGAGTGTGTAAATTCACTTTTTAAAGTGTTAATTGAAAACAAAATGTTACTTCTATTATTATAACTATTAGCATGGTCAGAGATGTTGAAAGTGAAGCGTTTCTTTAGAGTGGCTCAGCAAGTTCATTATGAGTTTTTCCACAATCTCTAGCCAGTCAGAAAGTAAAATAAATTCTGTAAAAAAATGTATTTTCTAATAAGATCAAATCATGCCTCCAAAGTGTATATTTCGGAATTGCTTTTATACGTGTCTTACTGAAGATGGTAAGTCAATAGTTGTCCACACCAGCAGCCCTTTTCAAAGCATACTAAGTTTCCAAGTAGGTTTCCATCAGATTTTCAGAAGTACCCCACCAAAGTCTTTCCAACTTACCTCAATTTCAACAGAATTCCATATTAATTAGGTAGCTAACCATCTTGACTACCTGGTCTGCTCCCTGGTCTTCTATTTACTGCCTTAAATACCTTAACACCTGTGAGAATATGGTCCTTATTGCCTTTATAAATAGCAGTTTTGCCTACTCGTTGCCCTCTTCCATGTCTTCTATATAAGTGAAATAAGTGATAGGTAACTATTCAGACAAAGAAAATTTAAAACACTATTAAATATGCAGCATCAAGCTCAGACCTAACATATTAACTTCATTGATTTTCCGTAACTTTCAGAAATAAAAAACAGTTCCATAGCCAAGCAGCTTCAGCAACCCTTCATTTTTCTACTCTCAACCTATTCCATGCCAGATGGATGCAGAAGTGGCCTGCCTACCATTGCTGTGAGGATTCATTGTCACAGCTAAAAATAATGTCTGGGTTGTTCAAAATAATCTAAAGAAGCTGAAGACTGCCTAAGGCAGTTTTCAGTTTTACTGGGATTTAAGCACCTAAGTCCTCTGGGTTTCTTTGAAATGTCTGTTCATTGATGCTCCAAATGAAGAAAACTGCATCCTGATTGAATAAGTGAACCTGTATCATGATCACCACAACCAGACATCCAGCTTGGTACCGTTCTGTGGCAGCTTATTATTTCACACTAATTCCCATTCAATAACAAACTGCCACAGTAATCAGGACATGTTTATTTAGTTATTATACCATATATATATGGAAATCTTAAAGGGAATTATTGCAAAACTCCCAATTGCAAAAATGGTAATTATTATAAAGGATCAAGAAAATAATAAGTAAAGTAAGCAAGCAAGCTTGCAATATAGTTTTTGTCTTGGAAAACAAATTATGTGTGCAATAATTACAACAACAACAACAACTAGGTCCTTTTACTAATATATTGGTAAGCAAAAATGTGTGGTGGGTTTTGTTGGGCTTTTTTTTTTTTAACTTCTTAGTTTGAGCAATTAATTTGTTGTTTAATGAAAAGACCTATAAGTAAATGATGACCCAGAGAGAAGGCATTCTAAATGGAAATGTACTTGACAAGATTTGAACTGGCTAATTGCATTAAAACAGTGCAGGACTTCAGTTCTGCTGTGGTATAGAGGTTCACTACACAAGTTTATTTTACATCATTCCACCCTCAAATGTATATGAAGTACACTCATTTAAGCCAGAAACTGGAAGAAAAAAATGTAAGACTAATTAAATATCTTGCATATCAAAATATATTAGAATCTAGGCTGAAAAGAAAATGAAAAAACCCCATCTAAAGAAATATGGTGGATTTTTTTTTAAATCTATAGCTTAGAAAATTTTGCAGACCACCCACAAACATGTCATTTTATAAAAACAAAAATTACTGTTACAACCTATTTCTAAAGATATTTCAAATCATCGCATCTGGATACAAGCACACTCATTAAAAAAAACCAACAGCTACGGCCCATGGCCAATGAGTTGATATTCTGAAATCTTCTAAACTTGTCAACCAGGGGGCTCCACCCCACACTTCTAGTGATCCTACTTTAATTGTTGCAACTGAAAATGGTGTTGTTTTCCAGTACATAGGATTAGAAAATAAACTCTATTGCTGATTCTGAAAAACTGTCAAAGATTTAGATAAAGAACCACTCAAAGCAAATAGTAAATTGGTCCGTGATTTATGCTTAACATAGTAAAATGATCAAAGTCAGATACACATTCTGAAATGTGCAGGGAACCAGAAAGTGTATCAGACCCTGTTAATATATAGAATTATCAAAGATATTCCAAATGACCTAAGTTAATTCAAGCCCCTTGTTCACAATTAGACTGTTATCATGAAATCTGCCATTTGGTTCCTTACTATCACATCTATGCAGAGAAAGTAGCACACAGTGGAAAAGAGTTAGACTGCTAAACCCTTACATCTTCTCTTTCCCATAAAAAAAAACTGTTTAAAGAAATGTATTTTCTTTCATGTGAACCTGATGCTGTCTAATTTAATTCTTGATGTTTCTTCCATTGTACAGCAAGGTGTCCTTTGAGGAAGGAAAAACAGCTTGTGTTTTGATAACAGACACAAAAAAAATAGTTGCATCTCTGCTTTCAAAGAGACAAGGTGTTTATATTTCCTCTGAAGAAGCTCATTACAATTTGATGGACAAAATGTCAGAAATAATTAAGTGCAAAAGGTGATTTTTTTTTTTAATTGGAAATAGTGCTGCTTTTCTGCAGGCCTCGCCTTCCCTCCCCCCAAATTCCTGGTCACTTCACATGAATTTGTTGCAAAATAAATTAAAAGCAAAAGAAAACTAAGGAGAGAAAGTAACATACCATATGAAAATACCATTAATGCTTTTTCTTAGTGAAAAGAAAGTTAAAAGATCTTGCTGTTAGAATAGAGACTGTTGCAGGGCAGTGCTCACATGCATACACACACAAAATCAAACTGTTTGCACTTCACAGACGGAGGAGAGCTCACTGTGAAGCTCAGAAGGCCTTTGGACTTCTCTTATTTCATATTGAGGAGGTCGTGCTTCCCCCTACCCCAGGGTCATCGTTGTAAACATCAGCCCATCAAGATACAAAAGTTAAGGCAGACGATATTAATTACCTGTCCTTTCAAGTCATCCCTGTCTCACATCTGGTTTCCTCTTTGTAACATTCATCTAGGCCAATAAAAGCAGGGGAGTGGGGGGAGAACAAAAGGCCACTCCAGCAGCTTTCTTCTTTCCCGGGCTGCTAATGGCACACGAGTGCTTCATTTGCTGCGTACACACACTCACTCACACATGGACACACACGTGCATGCGTGCATTGTGTTAAGTAATCTTTAGCACAAAACAATCAGTTGGTATCCTGCAAGCCAGAGTCGACCTGAAAATTGTCTCTAGCCATAGCATCGTACTGGGAGAAATTCATTCTATATCTTTTACTACTTCTCATAGAAATTGTTGGTAGCAATTAGACTTCTCCGGTATATCGTAGATGTGTTTCTCGAAGCCTGGCATCGAGACTTTTAAATTGATCAAATATCGGCGCTTCAGTAATTAAACAGTCTAATAGACCTCACTGTTTGGACATCTTCCCTTGTTTTGTTTTTATTTCAATATATAATCTGTCACTCAGACCACACAGATGGTCACTTTTCTACCAGCATCTGTCACTTCTGGACCAGAAGAAAGAATGGCCATTCTTTTTTCCTCAGATCACAAGTAACAAAATTATAATTTAGCTAAACTGTATAAGCTTACTTTCATCTCTTTTTTCAAGTGATACATAGTCATTTTTGTTGCTGACTAAACTAAACCTTTACCACATTAGTTTTGAACAGGAATGCTGCCAGTTCAAAATTTTCTTTTTGTTGCTTCTTATAAACATCACAGATAATTAAGAATCCTAGGGTAATCCACAAGATCACTTCTACTTTAAATTACATTTTAATGGAAGGTATTTTCAAATTTTCCAAAGTTCTTTGACAATCTAGCTCAACCATTCTGAAGTATATGTCCTCCTAAGACTGCAGTGATACTGGGCGGGGGAAGAAAAAAACAGAAACCAAACCAAAATCACACTTATAACAGACACTCTGGTGTGGAAACAAGTATGGCTGGAAATGTTACAAGTAGGGAGAAGCATGAACAACAATAACAAATATTATTCCACCTCTGCTGGAGCTCATTAAAAAGCTGAGCACGTTTTGTTTAATCTCAAATATTTAAATCTTGTTTAAATTTCTCAGTCAATGGCAGATTTTACTCTTACAGTTACTGAATTAAACCAGTTGCATTGTTAATCTGAAATTAAGTGTTCATGTCAAACAAGCAGGTGATCTCTTTACATGAGATCATGTGCCCATGAACTCTTCAGTTTCATACTGTTTTCAGTGTGTCACTGTTGAAAGATTTATGAAATTATATGACAGATAATTCTATGCTGCTAATGCCTCTCATGCAACTCTGAGAGGTCTTGCTCCAGAATAAGTAGAAATTAAGTCAATTTCACACATCCGTGTAGATTTCACATGTCTATGAGTTTAAACATGCATGGAATCCAAAGTCAAAGGCTTCAGCTCACCCAATCACAACTAAAAAAAACCCAAATGCATCAAATTCATTTCTTTGAAGCTTTACCTGTTTCAAGCTCTCAATGACACCTCCATTTCCAGCAAATTTATGCTGCATATTCAGTTTTAATACAAGAAAGCAATCCATCTTTCTACAAACTGTTACTGTCATCATGTCAGCTCAGTGGCCATCCCTCACTACCTGGCCACGAAATTCATCAGCTTCTGTTGCATCAGCACAGTCCTGGAACTTAACACCCGGTCTCCGATGGCATGTCAACAGATCTATTACTTCCAAAAGCAGAAGGGAAGAGGAGAATTCCAGACCTGAGTTATTTGTTTGCCATGATGTCCTGAAAGAAAAGTTCATCTACTGAGAAATAGTACCAAAAGCACTGCCCAGCTCTTCCTGCAGTATCTTTGAGAGCAGAAGGTTCTATTTTCTCCAGTATGATCCAATATAATCTCTGGCATTTAGCCTCTGTTTTAAAGTGTAGATGAATTTTCATGAAGTAGAAATCCTTATCAGTATTCTCTATCTAGGATTTCACTTTCTAAGTAGAAACAATAGAAACAGGTTTTTTTCTGCGTCTTTTCTCTCCATTTAGCACCCCCAAGATTTGTGCTGAGTTTCAACCCTGACATACTTCCAAAACTATTAGACCTCTCTATAGCACGGAAATCAGAAACTACTTTGATTTTAATATTTCACTTATCTGAGCTTGGGACAGATTTAGACTCCATATCCTATTTCCTTTACATACTTTCTGTTCAGTCAGTACTGGTATCAATTCTTGCCAGCCACAGTGCAATTGCAGTGAAGCTGATCCTCCTTACTAGAAAGTACACTGACACCATCCTGTCTCTTTAGGAGGAAGTTCAGACAAAAAGTGATCATTTACTACAAAGCTAGGTTCTCACTAACATGACCAGTCTACATTAGCTTCAGTTCATAATTTGGACTGAAAAACACTATATCTAATTTCCATTCCTTACCCAATCCTGTCTATACATTTCTACTTGCTTTCAAAGTCTCAAACCATTATTGTATGTAACTTGCTTCCTGTTATTTTTCCAAACACAAAGCTATTTTCATCTGTGTTATACAATAGAATCTAAGGGTTCATTAGCTATATCACATACCTGTAAATCTAACGCTAAAGAGTTGTGTGTCTGTACTAAAGGACCAACATATACACAAGCTTTTATTTACTAAATGAAAGGATTCGCAGTGCCTCTGAACTCTCCTTTCATTTTGCTGCCAAGGACCGACCAGATAAATACTGTGCTGAGATCTGTTTATTGATTAATGTAATTACAGTTATTATCTACAAATAACATTATATGATAGTAATTCAAAGTCAGATATACAGATATGCAAACAATGTTAATTTCAGCATTGCTTCAATTCATTCACTTTGTGCATATCAGTTTTCACGCTGTGTTTAATTACATGCGCACCTTTATGCTTTTTCCACAATAACACTGCCTCATTTAGCGGACAACATTATTTTATTAGCATATGGTTTATACTGTGGGTAAATGTGTGACAACAAGCTTACTTCCTGTGTAATTCCTGAACTGCTATGCTTCTTTCTGGTGTTCGCTAGAGAACAGTTTTTAAAAAACTTGACTAATCTTCACAGGACATTCCATGATATTATTGCTGAAATAATGCTGCCAGTAGCACCTGCACCAGGAGGTCCCAGCAATAAAAAGAATTATTTCATTCCTATTAGTGCAATATACTCCTATAGAACAGTATATCATATGAGGTTATATGGAACATGAATTTGCAGGGAGGCAGCCCACAGTAACAGAGTATCAGCCACCCATTTGCAGTACTTACAATTAACAGCGCAATGCTATTAACTACTGAGTAGCTAGAGCAGATTTAACATGCTGTCTCATTCCAATGGGTTGTGGTGCCTGAACTGTCCCATTTAGAGCAAGCACAGGTACCTCTATGCACATGGCAACTGGTACAGCAGACATGCACTTTGATCCACCTCTGCCACAGATTTCTGATGCAGCCGTTAGCAAGACAGTGCTGCTGTTGTTTTCCTGTCAGTAAACCTGGGACAACAATATCTATCTCCCTCTAGCATTTAAGAATGTGATCCAGAAATTCACCAGTTTGCAAAATAATTTGAACACAGAAGTATGTAAAAAACAGATCTAAGCTATTTTATAAAAAAGCAACTGAAATTATATTTGTGTGTCCCTGATCTAGGCTAGTCAAGGGAGTGAAATATTCAGGCCACAGACCATAAATGCTCCAAAGATTCTGATTTAATACTGAAATAACTTAACTGTGAGCCACAATGAAACCAACCAGCGGTGTGACTGCAGTGTATGGTTGTTCTTAGCTCTCAGCACATAGTGTGATAATTAAGCTAACAGACCCTTAAGAAGTAACACCATAAAATACTAACTAGTCAGGCAATTCCTAGCTTATGTCTGGATTCAAAGATGGTACACAGCAAAAGCTGGATGTGAACATTCAGTTATGCAGCTCACGTGGCAATAAGGCATTATAGTAATGGTATGTCATCGCTAAACAATACATCTGGTATTGCTCTACCATACGTATATATGTTGCCTACTGGTGCTTAACCAGGTAAGAGCATGTGACAGTTACCTTTTTTCTGATGGTATGCAAAAATTATGACCTAGAATTCAATTCTCTAATCATAAAAAACTGTCACATAATCCTTACAGCCAAATCCATTGTATTTCAGTCAAAGCTCTTTCAAAATAGCGTCCTTGCTAGTCACATCTCTAAGAATTTTTAAGTCCTGACTACACAGTATGCCTAGTTTTAGCCTAGGGACATGCTACCCAAGTACTCTGCGTGTGCCAGAACAGTGCAAGTTTCCTACACACTGGTGTGCAAGAAAAAACAATTACTGAAACACCTTCTCCAGTGATAAGTGCATGAGATATCCTGTTACAAGTATTTAAACCGTAATTCAAATTTACACACTGACTTAGTAAGTGAGATTAACAACTAATTAACTAATTAATTATCAGGCCTTAAATCAATTAAAGATTTTCAGAATAAAAATGAATATCGTGAAATCTTACAGGGATAGCAAGAAGGTGTGCCTCTACCATGGCAATAAATGAACATTAATTCGTGTGTTTGTTTTGTCTCTCTCAATCAGCATATATATCCATTTGAACAGTCTATGTATGTAGATAGAGGAAACTTTTATTTTTAGTTTGACTCAATCCTGGTTTTGAATTTCCCAAACTGACTTCAGCATATTTGTTGAGTAAGACCTTTGAAGATTGTTCTGAGGAATTATTAGGTTAAACTCAAAAATTAAAATAAATAATTTTAGGTTTTGACACATTTTTAAAAAAGTAACAGAGGAATTCAGTTGATGTCAAGTCCTACTTTCATGAAAGAATAAGAAGGCATGAAAGTTAAAGCAATGGATTAACATTTAAGGAATGTTTCTCTCCAAGACACTGCTCACACATGCTGGACTTCTTGTGTTTATAATGACAGATGCAGGTTAGCCCTTTATCTACAGCAAATCACCCAGCAAAAAACGGCACTGCATCTGTAGTATGCCTTTAAATGTCTAGCCAGAAAATGTCAGAACTATTTGATCTGGTTTTATAAAATGAACTTTCAAGAGTTTGAAAGACAGTTTACACTTTGAAAAAGATTAAAAAATTCTGTGTTGATCTCAAATAATAGAAAGAGAAACATTCACATGCTTCAGGGAAAAGGAGGTGCACTGCAGTATGAACATATAAAAACAAGCAAGCAATCTAATGCTTTCTGGGTATGTTTTCCGGGTATGTTTTCCAGCACAAATTTAAGACAGACATGGGCAACTTCAATCCTGCTTAACATCTCTTCCTTAGCAACACAAGATGTTTGATAACGCATGGAATATTTAACACTAAGAGCCATGTACCTGGACCAACACAGAAATGCACAAGAAATAAAAAACTTTGTCTGCATTTTCTCTTAGAAGAAGATAGCATTATCAAATTACTTAATTGATTAAAGTTCCTAAGCACCATTTAATAATAATGCAGGTTGAGTTTTCAGTGTGGCTTCAGAATTCATATGCGTAAACCTTTTCTGGAAACATTTGTCTCATATTTATTCAACAAATAATGCAGTTCCGTCTCACTGCACTACACCAAAATCCTTGCTGAAAGATGATTCTTGGATGAATTGTGCCGTAGTAGCTGCCAGTATACATGTATTCATACTGGGCAGTACTGTCTTTGAGAGAGTAGTAATAGGATGCCAGCAGCAGGAACTAGCACTAGTAACAAGCTTGGGCGTTTAAGCATTTAATGAAAGAAGTAATCTAGAAATTTTCATTTATCTTTCAGATGAGTAGGTTCTACCTAGATAAGCTGTCGAAGTATGTGCAGCTTTCAACTTTGCCAAATAATTGTATCCCCACTGTAAGCAGCGATACAACTCCTAGCTTTCCAGTCCACTACCACCCGCAACTTGTCTTGAGAAACAACTTCAAACATAATAACAAAAGGTGAAAATACAGAAGGGAGAGCCTGCAGCTGCTCTTCTATGTTAAGGCTCATTTTTAGTTGCTCTGAATATTCTATAATATTAATAAACTGAGCCAGAAGGGCAATATTGTTGCCTTTCAAGTCCGCTACTGTTGGTAGCCATAGCAGCCCTGAATAAGACTGCTCAGCATAGTGTCAGTGCTGGTTTTGATTTACCTCAGCATCTTTTCTTAGCTCAGTGATGTGAGAAAACAGAGCCTGGGCTGTAGATGATATATATGCAGTGACCAGATACCAAACAGCAGGGGTTAAACAACATAGCCTCTTTTAATTTTACTGACATCAGTAAAACTATGCGGATTTGCATAAACAGGTCATTTGGGCCTACAATTACAAGGTGACTCCTGTAGCTAAGGACTTTAAACTTGTACATCCAAAGCCAAGCCATTTAAGACGTGACTTCTCCAGTGGCTTCCAGTGTATTTAAGAACAACGTGGAAACAGTCTTGGGTGAACTGGACACAGACAGTTACACTAGGTGTGCATTACCAAGATACTGTGACACACAGAGGATGAATAATAATAAAAAAATAACTACGTAGCATACTGCTTGATTATTAAATGAAAAAAATCTCTCCACGATATACAATAGCCAAGAAGGAAAGAAACAGATACTGGCTTGAAACAAAATGTACAGTTTGAATTAGCTGAGATTTACAAAATGAGCAGCCAAGGCCTGACAGCTATCTGATGTCACTTAATAGCTTTAAGTTACAAGCCATTATCATCCCAACATAATTATGTTCATCAGACTAATGAGCTATGTGAATTTATTCCATACTTAGAATCATAGACAGTTTTGGGTTGGAAGGGACCCCTAGAGGTCATCTAGTCCAACCCCCCCGCAGCGAGCAGGGACACCCCTAACTCGATCAGGTTGCTCAGAGCCCTGTCCAACCTGGTCTTGAATGTTTCCAGGGATGGGGCCTCCACTACCTCTCTGGGCAACCCGTTCCAATGTTTCACAACCCTCATTGTAA
>Ga0065711_1046964_pt1 | contig 12603 bp, 8 predicted proteins | sample Hoacrofraction12_FD_59098 | JGI IMG/M metagenome (GOLD analysis project Ga0065711, IMG submission 59098) | Hoatzin crop microbial communities from Cojedes, Venezuela - Epithelial fraction 12 v2 (version 2) | ecosystem: Host-associated > Birds > Digestive system > Esophagus > Crop | place...
TGAAGGAAAAAAAAAAAAAAAAAGACCCAGCAGAGGACACAGCTCCTACAGAGATCTTACTTAAAAAACCCAAACCCACAAGCCACCACCAAACACACAGAAAAATAAAAAATGAAAAGATTGTTCAAGACCTACTGTACCTTTTAGGGGTTTTGCTGTATCTCTTTCCTGCAGACCACTCAGGGTCTTCCTTCTCCAGCAGCCAGCCTAGATAGCTCTGCAATTCTTTGTTTCGGTTACATCCCTTAATAATTTAAGATGTTAGTTACCCCTGAATCACCCTTCTTTACCTACTTTTAGTTCCTTGTATTTCAGATTAATCTTTAGACCAACACTATGCTATCGATAAACAGTGCTCCCTCACTCCTGACTGATGTCTGAATGGCAGTAAGTTTATCTTCATTAGCACCATTCAAATATTGTCAATATCATATTTTTCCAGCCTAAAAATCCATCATTGAGGAATTCACCTTTTCTACCCTACATCATTGCTTTCCATCCACAGCAGAGGATTGCTTTGGCTGGAAAGCTCACCCTGACTATTAATCCTTTCAGGGGTGAGAAAGCCTCCTTTATCTCACCTCATAATTTCTCTCTTTTCCAGTGAAAACAAACCCATCACCCATAATCTTGCTTCAAACACATTACCTATTTTGCTATGAGCTGTTCTCCACGGTTTAAACAACCTCAAGGTAACAAGGTTATTTAAAGCCAGATTCTCTTCTCTTTCCACACAATTCCCTTCATCATTAATTCACATTCAGCATATACGCACTGTGCAGTAAGGAACAGCATAGAGATCCCTGAGCCAACACAGACTGGAGCTGGGTCAGCCCCTGAAGCAACGTACCTGCGTGAGGATAGAACAGTTTGGCAACACGATCTCCAGCATTTGCTGAGCGTCCTCCCACCTGGGCTGTAGGCTGGACCTCAGGAGCAGGCTGAGACACACGGCTGAGTTACCACATAACAAGCTGTGACCAACAGTCGGGCTGAGGTAACCAACATTCGCATTAAACTTGTTGCTTGCAAATACAAAGTAAAATTTAGCTTAAATCTCTTTTCCTGCAGCTTATGCTAACATCACTTGGCATTTGCAGAGAGCTAGAAGCACGTGGTGAGTTGCTGTGGGTCAGCTGATACATGCACCTGACTCTATCATAGCATTTTCCATACCATAAAACACATTCGAACCTACCTCAAGACCTTAAGTAACTCCACTGCAAGTGCTATTCTGCTCTGCTCGTCCAACACCTCCTTCTCTCCATGCACAAATCCCTCCTATGGGCTTACTTCTGGCTTTTTAATCCAATTTCCTTCACGCTGCTGTTAAGCCTTGAATTACTTCCTACACTTCACATCTCAGTCGTGTTGCCATTTCTTCTGCCTCTCTACTCCTTTTATCCTGGCTGTCACCCTCACTGCCTGCACTGGTCCTTCAGGAACTCATGAGGGGGACCTATCGCTATGCTAGTTTCCATGTAAAATTAACAGACTGCTAAATACTAATTAAAATTTCCATAGCATCCACAGGGAGTGAACCCCTCTGGCTTTCTGGAGTTAGCGAAGTCACGAACACTTCGCTGACTTGTAGTTTCTCCCTACCTGGGCAGTTGTTGAAAAATCCTGTTCTAGCATTAGGATTCCTGCTTCCCTCTTCTTTCCTAACAGCACCCAGTTCCTGACCTACGCTGCTACAGCAAGCCACGTGTAATCAAAACACTAATACTTTGCCTTCCTTCTCATTTTTATCTCACAGTTTTGCTTTGCCATCTATTTTTTTTTCTGTGGAAAAAAAACAAACCATGAAAACCAGTAGCTTGTTTCATGAGGTGCCAGGCATCCACCTACAGTCGCAGAAGGAACTAACAGTGATTTTGTGATCTCTCACAGACAACAGAAAGGACCAGCTAGAAACTGAGCAGAGGCACCTGTGAGTGGGTTCTCACTGGTACTTCATGGCACGCTGGCTACACCAGGGACAATGTGGTTCAAGCTCATTTAAGACCTTTGTGATATTGAAGCCAAGAATCCAAAGGTCCTTGGAAAGGACATGAGCTAGGCGGGTAAGCATCCCATGCAAGCCCCTCCTCTGCCTGGCAGGAGGAGGATTATTGCTGTTCCAAGCACCCCTCCTCAGCCTGCTGCAGGTCTTGGTAGAGATGATAATGATTGGGTTAGATACTGGTATGTTTGAGTTGAGAGTTGCTTTCATCAGGTTTCATTTGCATCTTTCATTGTCAAGGCAAAGGTATGACTACCGAGAAAAGAATGACCATGAAGCAGAGGTGCCGTCTGAATTTACACAGAGAATTAGCAAAGCGTTTTGAACTTCTGCAATGCTCTGTGCCAGGCACTGACGCGACAGAGCTCCCAGCACAGTCTCTGGGTATTTACCCGAGGGTGGCAAACTACAGGGTGGTAACAACGCGGAGTTTCCTTGAACTCTTACCCGCAGTCTATCACCCAGCAAGTCTGTATCCAAAGAAACTTACATCTCCCAAAATGTAATTTACACAGAGAGCAACCTGGTTTCCCCGCATCCTCAAGATAAATAAAAGGCTAAATTAAAATACTGAATATTTTAAGGCCTTGTTCATTCAATTATTTTTTTCTCCAAGATTACCCTGCAGACCTTAATGATTAACTACTCAAACATACTCTTTCAGAAAAGCAATTTCTTAGCTGCTGAGAAGTCAGTGTGAGATCCAGCACCGTGGCAAAACACATCTGATGTTTGTTTCAAAGCAGGAGAGTTGCACCAGCATTTTTGCAGAACAAAACAAAAGCTGTTTTTCTTAAGAAGGAAAGTTGCTGTGCTGGTCTAACACTCTTTCACACATGTCAGAATAGGTTTCTGTGTATGTACATCCCCTTTCCTACCGCTTGGATGGGTTATCATTTTGAAGCTTGTAGGGCCTAGAAATCCGAATAAATCGCTCAACTACATCTGACTGTACAACAGTTTGGAAATAGTGAGGAAATCATGACCAGACCCAATTTTAAGATTACCTTCAAATTTTAAGCTTTCGAGCAGGAACCTTCCTTGTTCTCTGTTTGCACAGTGCCTAGTTCAGCAGGGTCCTGTTGTCACTAGGGGTCCTAAGTTCTACAGCAATACAAATAATAAATAAAAAATAATAATACATAGTATATGATCAATAATAACTACTTTATACCCTGTTTTTCAAAGACACACTGCACCCCAGCAAATATTTGAAAAATATGGTAACAAAGTTACCAGAGTTTCAAGACAAACGCAATTTGTTTGATGCAAATATTTACCCTTAAGGTTCAAGTGGCTGGGAAACTCCTTAATGGTATCGCTTCACCAGCACCAAAAAGAACACAGACCAGAGAGGTGTAACTGGCTCATGCACAGCCTTGGGAGTCTAGCAGAGACTGGGAGCAAACCTTGTGTAGAAGCCGAGGCAGTGAATCCATGAACAGCTTCTCACCTCCACCATCTATTTTCACGCTAAAAGGGGCTACATATGGGAAAAGAATTCCAGTGGTTTGTGGAGTGTTTTTTATGTCGACCTTTTCATTTGGAAAAACAAATAAAAGGAAACAGATAACAGTAGACAAATTGTAATGAATCATCTCATATATCCCCCCTATGGCTATCTCATTTTTCCCAAACGACTGCTGCATGAAATTAAAAAATTAAAGACTGGGATTTGAGAACAAAATTATAAATTAAAAAAGAGACATTTAAAAGAGAATTTCCTAAGGGTTTCATTCCTTCCCCACTCTGCAGTAAGGAGAGCAAAAATACAATCCAAAAGAGGAGAGAAGTAGTCAGAGGGGATTAGAAAGTCCAGTCTTTCAGCCTGTCTCCCATTTCGCTAATTTTTACAGTAGGTTATTTAAGAAGCAGTAGATGTTCCGAGGGAAAGCAGGCAGCAGCAAACACAGGCATCGTCTCCTCCTTCCAGCGAGGTCTGCGCAATCTCAGTCTCTTGCTCCGGGAAGGAGAGGTTTTCCTTCCCACACTTGTTACTGCCTTCCAGTGTGGGAGGGGGGAGAAGGGTCTGCCAGAGCTTGGGGTCTGGCATTTCAGAGACTCCTCTCCCTCCACTGGGCTAAAAGGAACTCAAGTATTCCAGTGCAACCTCATATACAAATTTATACTGTTCCTGAAAGAGAGAACAGAAATGAGTGGCTTTAGGAATACAGGTAAATTTGTCAGAGCTTCACTCTACAAGGTGCCAAAAAGGCCTCCTCCCTCCTTCTTATACCATTTGCCAAGACCAAGCAAACATTAATTGCATTTCTATGTGATCCTGAACAAGCATTACTAAGAGACGGTATCATCAATGGAAGAGAAAAACACTCAGAGACAGCCATGGCATGGGCTATTCATTATTTGCTTCAAGCCCTCATTGCACGCATTGTTTTTGAGGAAAGAATTCAGTGTGATCGATTGCGATGACTGAATTCAGGACAGTTTAATCTCTTTGGCTGCAGGGAGCAAGGCCTGGGCTTGGGACTGTTCTGCCTTCCTGGATTCAAGGCATGTCACAGCATTAAGCACCGGGCTGTACATGTGACAGGAGGACAAATCCCATCCCATCCCAAGCTGTAGGTGACAGCTACTCGGGGTTTAACCTCTCGGAGGCAGCTAGGCAGCGTCCATCACACTGCCAGGGCAGCTGATCCCCCTCCACTCAAGGAGAGAAGCAGGGGGACCAGAGGATCCATTACACCTCCTAAAATGGGACTGATATTAATTCTGACAGTTTCATGTTATGATTATAGAATCACAGAATGGTAAGGGTTGGAAGGGACCTTAAAGATCATCTGGTTCCAACCGCCCTGCCATGAACAGGGACATCTTCCACTAGACCAGGCTGCTCAGAGCTCCATTTTGATGCATACTGGGCTAAGCCATGACATTTTTTTACCTCTCCTAAAGCCCCCCTGTATAAGCTGAGTGGGGTAAGGAGCAGGAAATACAACTTACCAGTGACTCCACCATGTTGGATTTGTTATTCCGTAACGTTTTCACTATGTGGAACACATCGATGATATTTTGCTGTTGAATCATTTCGCACACGCTGCAGATGGCACAGAAGGTGCCGCTGCGTCCCCCACCATTCCTGGGTGCAGAAGAAAAGAGGCAAGAGGTGAAGCCAGGTAAGGCCGAGGGAACAGAGGAGAGCACTGCTTACACACCAGCTCCCGCATCGCATACACTACGGAAGCTCTGTGACGTAAGGACTGGGTAAGGACGTTCAAGGGTTTGTGAAACTGGAGACCCGCTCAGCAGAGGACAGGGATGGGAGGGCTGAGCTGACCCCTGGCAGCGGGGACAGGGAAGCCCCAGAGACTGCAGTGCTGCTCCTGGCTGCTCTGGGGCTTGCAGAGCTCTGGGGTCGGAGCTGGGCACCTGGCAGTGCCGCTTTGGCTGTGCCTGGGCTCCAGTCAGGAGACCTACCTACACAACAGCAAGCTGCAGAGCCTGTTCAGCTACTCCTCACCCACCACAACCGGCAAAATCTCTGGGCCAAGATGCTACAATGTAGCACAATATTTAACTTGAAGTGTATTATAAAGGTAATTTAGCTTAATTTTCTCCAGCTGAAGCCTGGCAAACCACCAAATTTCCAGATCCATAATCAGTGCTCTTCACACAGCATTTCGTGATGTTCCAGACAGTTTCCAGTCCTACTTACAGGCAGTGGACAACAGTGCGTCCGTCTCTCCCGTCGTACTGTTCCTGCCACTTCTCCAACCTTCTGACCACCTTCAGGAGGGAGCGTTTGGAAGGAGGGGTGTCCCTGTATGCTGGCCAGCCAATGTACTGCAGGTGCTGAACTATGCGATACCCATCCTGAGGCTAAAACAAAGAGCATTCTGGAGATGTTAAAGGGAACGGGGCAGGAAGCAGCGAGGTAGGGTAAAGCAGAGGGCACCGGTTACACAGCATCGTCCTCTCTGGATCCGATATGGTCAATGTTAACCCCCTTCACTCTGGATACCCGATACAGTGGGGAAACAAGGACTTTTCGGTAATCTGGATAACAATGATGACCTTAGAAATTACAGAGTCAGGCAAAAACCAAGGGCACAGCATTCCTTGGTTGTTTCCAGTAGAGAATAAAGTCTCATTAAACTGTATGAATAGATGAAGTAAGTCTTTGCCTGTGCTGGAGGTTAGTTGTGCCATAAGAACTAAAGGCAATGGCAGCCCTCTAAAAAATCTCAGGGGACTGTGGCAGGAAAGGATCCTCATAAAGATTTTAGTAGTGGCCATTGGTGGTAAACACAGATGGGTGCCGAGTTCACAGCATCCACCCTGCCAGACACACAGTTACAAGCCAGCTTCAGCCCGAGAGTCACAGAGCCTTAGCCTGATTAGCTATAGGACTTCCAGGCTGCACCTGGTTCACAGACAGCTGGCCTGGGATCTAGGAAGGCGAGTGTCTACCTGACCTATCTATTCGCGTAGCTGGACCACAAGGTTCACTCTGCAATGCCACGACTGAATTGCTGCACAGGCTCTGACCAAACCACGAGAGACTGATGGGTTAAACAACATGGAAATGTAATTTGTGGAGCCTGCATCCCTTCCTGATTAGAAAAAATGAAAAAGGAACAAAAAAGGAGACACAATCAATCTGGTAAACAACAAATGAGAGAAAAATCCTCTACTGAAAGCCTTTCCTACAGTCCTGAAGTTGCACTGCCAGGGTCCAGCATGGAGATAAACTTGGTTTCTGTCATTTCAGCTGTCCTGGGGCTAAGTGATACAGACAAAGAGTTGTTTACAGAAATGGCAGTTGCTTATTTACAGGAAAAGCAGCGGCAACTGGGAATCCCAGTCTAGCCAGTAAACGTTGCATCTGTCTTCAGAGATGCTGTATAGCAGCTGACAGATGGGAGAGCTGCTGACACTATCCCAGTTTGCTTCCTACGATATTGATGGTGTTACACGGGCTACTAAGTGATTAATTGTTCTCAAATAGACACAAAAAAATGCATTCCATTTAAATACAGATTTTCAGTTTCTATCATCCACTTTCTAATTTCAGCCAAGAGTCTTTTGCCAATACAGACTGATGCAATTAAACCTTAATTAAAGGAGGTAGCTACTAAATTCTGCAGTGGAATTTTGTTCCTAGGTGGGAGATTCAACAGCTCTAAACCACAAGTCTTGGTTCTGCCTCTTCATCGTGCCAAAGTATATTTTTGAGAATAAACAGGGGAAGTGGTATTTCACTGATCTCACCCTGGCCATGTTGCAGATCCGGAATATCCGGTTGATGATATCTTCATCAATGTCTGCTGAAACAAACTCTACTTGAATTGGGCCGTAACAACAGGACGTCTTCTCTGGCCAGTACTGCATGCAGAGCTGGAAAAAATGCCAAAAGGAACAGAGGTACCTTACCATCAACAAGAAAACATATAATCAGTCATCTTACCTTTCAAATTTACACCCAGTTCAAAATCCATAACCAATCTCATATTATAGGTATCTCCTCAGAGAAGACCACCTCCTAGCTCAGTAAAAATTTTTTGTGTCAGGAATATGAAGAAAAAAATAAATATATTCTAGAAGCTTGACTTCCCCCCCCTCCCCCTTTTATTTCGTATGAACACAATTTGTAACTGATTGAATTCTAGGGTCTAAAGGTGCAGAAAAGGCAGCTGACAAATGAAGCTTCTGTAGGGGTATAGATTTTAAATGAACATTAACAGATTAGTGTCTGTAGGTAAACTTAATAGGAACCACGGAGGTTTGGTGTTAACAAGGAAACAGTACGTGCACTAAGAAAATTAATTTAACCAAGTGGAACTTCTTTCTCCTGCAAGATGAACTTTCTAGCTTTCTGACTCTACCAGCGAGCAGGGGAGGGAGAATGACTTAGTTCTGAGAGCAGCAAGAGCAGCTCCAATTTTAGGGTGAACCACAACCGAGCCTCTGCAGTTTGTGCAGCGGGTTGGAAGTCTATTTTCTTAACTGATATTACTGAACTGAAAGTATAAAAAAGATCCTATCCACACAAATTACTATCTAGGTATTTTAAATTTGCATGGAAATAGATCATGGTGAGAAAATATTTTGCATGAGATCTCATTAGCAGTTTCTGCTGAGATTGTATTTCTTTCTATTTTTTTCTTCCTATTTTCAAGTGTAATTTTTTTAGAAGTTTTGAAACTCCCAGATGCTCATTTGAACTTGATCTCAAGCTTTTCAAGTTCAATCACTGCCAGTAATAACGTCAAGTGTGTGCATGCTGCCGCATTAATTCTGTATTCCTGTTATTCCTTTGATCATATGGGACTGAAATTGGGTGGGATATTCGAGCAATCTCCTGCATCTTTGCCCTTGTTAGTTTTTCAAGATTGAGCAAGCCAGCCAAGACCATATAAGCAAGTCCTCCTTTGAAGGTTGTCTTTACTCTTCATTCAGACTTTCAAGCAGCCTACAGATCTCCTCTCAAAGCATCTGTCCAACAGGAAAGGAGATTTGAGCTGAGCAGGCTCTTCAGGAAACAATCTCAAGATGCATTGGAGAGACGAAAAAGATTAAACATTTCCCTAATATTAAAAGTCTGCTTTTCATAAAGCAGGTCTGTGAATGGCCATCTACACAAATGTTTATGTATATACAATGCTCAATATGCTCTGCTATGTTCTCTGACCTCCACGTGGTTCTATTTGCACTTTTTCCCTGCATAGTGGATTAAACGTTCACTTGCCTATTTAATTGAACTCCTTTACTCTCCACAGTTCAGGCACAGCTTTTATCTAAGCAATTTTTGTGTTTGTGTTCTACTCAAGGCGATGAGTAACACGCCCTGCTCATGCACACAAACGCAGTGCTTGCGGGCAGCTGCACACCAACGGTGCTGCAGTGCTCAGCGTACAGCACGTGGATTCGGCAGTGACGAACAGGTAGGCAATTACAACGCTGTCACACAATGGCAGTGCAAGCACAACATCCTTAAGTTTCCTTTTTAGAAACCTCACTTCCACAACCGATATCAAACTGTCACACCTTGCCTTGAAAGCTCGTAAGATACCAACTTTGAAGTCACCCTCAACTTCCAGTGCTAGCTGCGTGGTTTTGGTGTTGGCTGCAGACTCGACCCAGGTGACACCATACTAAAATAACTGACAAAGGGACTTCATGTGTTGCTAAACCTCCTTTTCTGCGCCTACAGACTACCTCATAAGAACAGAACTTTGCTAGGAAAAACAAAGCAGGTACAGCCTTGTGCAGAAAGATAGGTGCAAGAATCACACTGGCTGAGGCTGCTAGGTTGGTGTTTTCCAAGAATGAAGTGTGAGCACGTGCATCATCTCCAGAAAAAGCTGTGGTTTCCTTCAAAGTGTCAGAAAAAAGGAAAAGATGAAATCTACCTCTGGATTCGGTGCCACAATGCAGACTCAGGCTGGGTGAATTGGACAGGAGACAGCAAATGCACACGACCTCCAGTTCTTCACCCGTGGTGGGACCCTGCGGGTCACCAGGAGAGCCCACTTCTGGGCTGAGCTCCTACCACGGCTGGAAATGAAATCCCATAGTGTTCACCCTGACGGGAGATCCCCTCAACAAACAGGGATCAGCTTCTCCATTACCATCAAAAAAAGAGACCATTAATCTCGCTGCCTTCAAGCGCGGTAAGATTTTGAAGAGACAAATGAAAAATTAATCCATGAAATACCAACTACTTGAGGGTTCCTCTCTTCATGTTTTAACAGGTGCTGTAATGGGCGAATTAGCCATGCCAAACGTACTCTTCAGACAAATTGCATGATTACGCCTTTTTGAAAGCTGTTATCTTCTGCCACTCATCAGCAAGGTGGCTGGAAATGCTAGTACAGGAGGAACCGCAGCGGCTCCTCCCTCGGCAAGCTCAGCCCCTGAGAACAACGGTGTGTTTCGTAGCCAAGAAACCAACTGGCACTTGACACTGGGAAAAAAAAACCCATCACAGCACAACACGCTTCTCCAGAAACCGTGCAAACCGCACTTCTCAGTACCACAGAATTGCATTGGAAATCTTGGGGAAAAGATCCTTTGAATGATTTCAGCATCTCTCTTGGTTTTACTCTCCTGGAAATGCCATGTAAACAGGCAAGCATGAAGCTCACCGGGGCTGTGGCAGAGAACATTTTTCTGAACTAAAGACAAAACTACGAAAGGGAAGAAAGCAGGTCTGGGAGGAAGAGTTTGGTCCACAAACACGATGTATTTAGGTATCTACTCCCTGAGAAATAGCTGCCTTAGAAGGAACCAAGCACGCATTATACCCCAAAATATTACCTCTTACTTTCCAGGTCCCTTTCATCTATTTATTGGGGGAGGGCAGAGCACAAGAAAAAGGCAGCAGAAATGCTCTTAAAACTATCTGGATTTGAGAAGAAAGTTACATGTTGGAAATGATGAAAAATCACTTACCTGTGCCGCATCCATCTCATTCAGCATCACAACAGAGGAGCAGTTGTAATCAAACACCAGCCTCCAGAAGTCTGCTACGGTGTTGGGCAAAGGGTGTTGGGTTACAATAAAGGCAGCAGGTTGCTTGTGGCTCTAACAAAAGAATAAGATTAGTTAAAAAAAAATTCAATCAACTTTTATTCAAACGAATATTATACCCGGGAGGCTATGGCTAGGCAATCTGAGCCATTTAACCAGATTATACAAATCACATATCCTTCTCCTTGTTATCGCTCTGCAATGAATGAATGTCTCATAATGGGATTCTTTTGCTCCCAATGAAGACATTTCATTAAAGAAGTGTCACAAGAGCAGAGATTACCCAAATCAATTATTTATATTTTGAGACTCAGCAAATAATACTAATTCTACTATTACTACTACTACTATCAGTAATATTAATAATTGGAATGAAAACAGCTGGAAGCAAACGCTATCCTTCTTGTTGCAATGGACTCTAGGAACTACAGCAGGGATTAGCCCCCCCGCCCGCTGTTGCTCCCTGGAGATGTAATGCTACAGAGGCAGCACGTTTGGATCCCAGCCATCCTTTAAGAGCTCGTGGGGCAATATTCAGAGCCTGTGGCACCGGCATTTAATTTCTGAATCTATTCTTTCACCTCAAAAAAGGCTTCTGACCTCAATCTCCCTAAACTACGAATGGGGGGCACTGTGCTCCCCGCCTCCATGGGGCAGCGTTAATGACTGTTTGTAAGGGACTTTGAGATGAAAGGGTACAAGCTCAAAACCTTATCGTGTTCCAGCCACGGCAGGCGATGCTTAGATGAGCCTACAAACCACATAGTCCTTTGTGCTGCACATCTGTGAAGCAGACTTGAATCAAAAAGCACAATATTTCTGGGTAAAAAAAACCCAAAACAGATTAAGATTTTGGTTCAAAGTAAAGAAATGAATAAAACCCCGAAGTATTAAGATGGCAGTTGTGGGGGCTGGCCTTTTCTCCTCCCTACGAGCCAGCTGTGGGTGGAAGCCCTGAGCAGGCCGTGCTGGGAGGGGGAGCAGGGGCTGTGCATGCTCTGCACCAGCTTGCAGCTGCGCGGTGCTTCTGAGCATGCATGTGCAAGGAGAGTGATGGGACATGAAGCAGAGGGAAGGAAAAGGAACAGTTTTCTTAGGAAATGATTAATCTGGAATGGATTTTCCTCTTTCTCTCTACTCTGTATTTCAAGCCTAGGAGCACCAGTACGGGTCAAAAGCCATGTCATACCAGAACAACAGTGGTAACAGTGGCAAATAAAACCATGAGTCCTATTGCTTAAGTAGAGTTAAGAACACCATAATGTTTCTGGTATGTTTTTTTCACTGTGCACTGATATAGCAGATTGCATAATTAGCTAAGCTGTTGGCTGAAGGTAAGATGTGTTTGTGGGTTTTACCATTAGCAGAAAAAAAAAATGTGTCCCACCTGTTTTCTTTGCTACCGGTGAGGAACTGGGTTCACTGTCCTACTTTAAAGGGAAATGCACACAGAGACGTTAATTACTTATGTAAGAGAACATGCGTAGGATCTTGGGGGAATGATGATGACAGGAACATGACATGGACTTGTGTCTTTCTACAAGGCCCATGTATTAAATTGCAAACCTATCACCACTTCTGTATGGTTTGACTCAGAGATGTGGCTAAAGTTTCTTTGCTTAAGGATTATGTTTTAGGGGAAGATGAGGGACAGCATTTCTCCTTTCTTCTTAACAAACTGTTTTGCAGATGCAAACGTGGCTTTCCAATGATGGTCACAGGAAAGAGCCTAAGGTCTGTTTACTCGAAGGGGACAGAGGACATGAAGAGCAAAGGTCAGGAGTCTTGAAATCTGCTGGAGGAAAATTGCTTCCCTCTGTGGGCTACAGTGGCCCTTTGGCTGTATTCCCAAAAGCTAACTCAAGGTAGAAGAGGCTAGTTTTTAATGCTGTGTCAGTTTGTTGACTGCAAAGTCTCCAGCACAGTTTTAGCTAGGAGCCCAGATCAAGTGTTTTGCCCCCTGAGGGAGGGTTCAAATGGCATTCTATGTGTAAGACTAATTTCACAGAATCACAGAATCACAGAATAGTAGGGGTTGGAAGGGACCTCTGTGGGTCATCTAGTCCAACCCCCCTGCCGAAGCAGGGTCACCTACAGTAGGCTGCACA
>Ga0065711_1046965_pt1 | contig 12603 bp, 4 predicted proteins | sample Hoacrofraction12_FD_59098 | JGI IMG/M metagenome (GOLD analysis project Ga0065711, IMG submission 59098) | Hoatzin crop microbial communities from Cojedes, Venezuela - Epithelial fraction 12 v2 (version 2) | ecosystem: Host-associated > Birds > Digestive system > Esophagus > Crop | place...
AAAAAAAAAAAAAAAAAAGGTGGTGGTCCTCCTCCAGAACAAAATATGCAGTACAATTAATGACACATTTGAAGTTGTTTGCTAAAACATCCTACCTAGATGTTATCCATTAGGTAATTATTAATAAAATTTATTTGGGAAGCCCAGAAAAGCTAAGTCTGTGATTTTCTTAATTCATAATACTTCCATCTCTCCATTGAACTCAGTAGCTTCCTTATTAAAGACATCTCTTAGTAAGGAAATATCTCCATTTATTTTCTGGTTCAATTATGCTTTTACCTTGAATACAGCACCATGAATGTTGTATATTGTTAACTTACACAAAAAGACTAGTTCTCCATTTACAGAATTCTATATTCCAAAGATATAAGGACATATTTTCTTGTTGTTGCTGTTCCTCATGGAACTGGGGAAACCTGGACATAGTAGTTTAGAATTACATATCTCCTTTTGGAAGAGATTACTACCATTGGTATTATTGTTACCGGCATTTTTTTGGCTGTGCTCCCACTTCCAGGTGATTCACCAGGGCTTCAGAGAGGACTGAAGAACTTTGCTATCAAGCTTTCAAAAGTCAACGAAAAAAACTAGAAACTGCCACCTTCTTTCTGTCTTCCTTCAGAAGGAAAGTATCTCTAAGCTCTCTACACAGAACTGCATTGTGCATCATAAATGGCTAATTGAGTCAAAACAAGGAATTTTTTCCATGAAAATGCATGTTCAAAAATACCAAGGACCACATGTGGACAATTAATAGCCTCTGTTCTACGGGAAATCCTACTTTCTGATCAAAGTAATGCCTTTTTGTAGTCTTCATGTAATTTTTGTCAATCTTCCTTATATTTCCAATATAAATTGGCAGTATAGTGAAATAATGACACTTTCATTTGTCTCTCAGTCAACTCCACATGTTAGAAGAATAGAGAAAGCTGTCATCAGTCATGATCTTTAGGACAGCCTGTACTCTGGCATGCAGATATTCATTTCCAAATATGCTTTCTGCCATACCTGTTACAAGGGAAACAGCTTCTTATGTTCCTTTGTTTTGTGCACAGCACAGGTCTGAATATAACTAATCACATACAGTGGGAATCATTTGAGGATAATTGTGTACAAAGGTGGACTTTTCAGTAGTTCTGCACACCAAGATGTTCATAGCTAGCTGAATATATTATACTATGTGTAATAATAGACTCTGAATAAAAAAGAGAACAAAAATCCTCCTCTTTATCATCCCTGAGCAAACTTTGCTGTAACTTAGTTGAGAAGCATGGTCACTAATCCCTTCAGCATAAACCAACTAAATAAGGGACAAAGAACAAGGGCAGCTACGTGATTTTGCACCTACAGCACAAGCCAGCAAAGATAACGAGGCATGTCATTCCGCTTATCCGCTGGCTTAACTATAATAGTTAAGAATTTCTTTTTCCTACTTTCTGCTCCACAATGTATCTTCCATGTGTTTAGATGTGCAAATTAAATTTCCACCTCACTTTCACGGTTTCTTCAGAACATACACCTTTCCTGGATATACTCACAGCAAAAAGAGTTATGCAGTGAAACAGTAAGGGTTTCACTACATGACTGGGAAAAATAGGAATGATCAGACGGCAAATGCTTCCATTGTAATAGAGTTTTTAACAGTAAAATACCTCTGAGTTGGTGGTTATAGCTAGGCAGCTGTTCTGAAACAAAGTGTTTCAGAAGTTCATCCATAGAGAGGAAACAGAAGCAAGTCAACGAGCAAAAAAAAGAGTTGAACATGGCTTAAGAAGCTTTGTATTTATACTCTAAGCAGTATTATCTTGCTGGAACAGATTCAGTGGTTAGTTCACTGTTCATGAAGAACTGTATTTCTAAGAAGATGTCACAATAGCCATTTGTTTTGAGTAATAAAACAGAACTGGAACACAGACTGAAGCAGGCTTGGTCAGACTTCTGATTTCAAACAATAACTCAGGGTGAAGACCAGTTTGCCCATAATCAAGAGAATAGGTAGGATGAAAATAGGAAGCAATAAAGGCTGAAGACTGCACATGACATGGAGAAAATTCATCTTCAGTGATACCATTGTGAAAGGCATGCTGTCACACTGGGCTGGTTAACAACTACCAGTTGTGCATCATATGCTCTGGGCACATGAAATAAGCGGGATCATCATGTTTGGATGCTTCACATACGATCTGCAAAAAACACAAATTAATCTGAGAAAACCTATATGCTGTTAAGCAATGCAGTTAGATAATCCCACAGTAAGTCCAGTTTCAGTACATTCATCTGTGGCATGAATGACTTTCTAACGGAAAGACCTTTGCTGCATCACTGATGTATTATGGGATTTATTTGTTCCAGCAGACATATCTGAATGTCATTCTTTCAGGCTGCAGAAGAAAGGTATTCAACAGTGCAGATTCATACACATTTTCACTACATTTGTTTGTTCTTTTATGTTTTTGAAGACAAAGCATGGGAGGCAGTTGTCTAAACATAGGTATCTAGAGCAATTTTAGATGCTCTGCATGTCCTGTCTTTCTTGCTGATGTTGCTCCACGTAGACACAGCGGGTGTCTCATAGACCTAGTCGTATCTGCCAGACTCTGACACTTAGTCCCCCAGACTGTTTCAAATATAACAAGTTACCTATATTTAGAAGGATAAGACCAAAGCCTGGTAAGCGTATAAACTGAAGCTATGTCCAAATCAGGAAACTGTTAATTATACGTCTTCCTCAGTTATACGTTTTGTTAATTAAATAAGTTCCCTCAGTTGGGAGGCTACAGACACCAGACTTGCTAAGAGGTTGCAACTGCTCAGTTGGCACACTACCTAGCCTCCAAGCTTGTTCTTTCACTCTTTTATAGGCAGAAAGAGCTACAGCCTCAGGTAAGATTTGAATTCTTCTTCTTTTCCTAAGCCTTGGTGTCTAAAATGCCCAGGCTTAGTGGAGATACAGAATTTGGTAGTGGATTTTTCCAAACAACTGTTTGTTTTATTTTTCTTGTGCCTGACAATGTTGAGTATTGGAAGTTACAGACAATGAGTATGCTCACACAATAAATCCTTTGCAATCACAACCATAAGATGCCACCTAATACGTCCAGCAACCACTATACATGACCTACACATAAGATGCATAAGACACTTTCACAGTCATTGTCACTGAAATGTCCCTTGGCATGGCTGGATGAGCTAAAACCACATCCCTTTCTCCCACATTCTGTAATAGCACGCTGACTCAGTTTTTGTACTCCTGGAGAAGAAAATTACAGCCTTTGCTGTATGCAGGTCAAAACATCAGCCAAATATGTCTTTTGACTTTGGACCTCAAACCTTCACATGAAAACTTCAAATCAGACAGATTCCATATACCAACTAAAACAAATTTTACCCTGCCAAATGACAGTCACCCTTTCCCAACTTTCGGTTTTCTTTTTCAGCTCTCTCGAATTCAGCGTAAGAAGAACTTCCTCTTCCTACAGTATATCCAGTGAGTTCTATGTAATGTCCATTCCAGGTGCTTGTCTCTGTCTCTTTGCCATCCAGCTGGATAGTCTTAGAGAAGACCAGCCTACAGAAGACAACTTACCTATTTCTACTGCAGAGTTCAAGGGCCTTAGTCCTCTCTTCAGCACCAGTTATTGAAAGTGAAGCCTTGTGCCAGCAGGCTTCACCTCACTTTCATTCTTTTCCTTCCTTACAGCCACAGAGTCAGACTGGCAAACTTGTTAGAGGAGCAACCAGTACTAATCCTCAGGTGATGTCCAGGCAAGCATCATGCACTGCGCTACTGCTGTCAGTTGTTCTTAGCCCTTACGCTTCCATGAACCTACTGTTCAGCTGTGTGGAAACACACGTGCACATTGGCCACCTGTATTTTCTGTAAGGCATAGGAAATATGAATGTGTGCAAACAAAGATGTAAAGTGAATTACACAGAAATAAATCCCCAAAACTCAATATTTCTGACAAAGAGACACTTGCCAATTATTTTTTAAGATTAACTGAATGGAGTCTATCAATAGCAGGGGTGTGAAATACAGGTTTAGTCTATAGTTTATGGAAGGTAACAAATGTCTCTTTCTCTTTCCATTTCTGCCAAATTTATATGTATTCCTACATCCCAACACACTGGTGGGAATTTTGCGGGCCTTTGTATTTACCTGGAAGTTGATGCTATCCTTGCATTAGCCACTTTGTAACAGGTGCTAGGTTGCAAGTGTAACAGCTCCTCAGAGTGGTTCTTTTTCTGAAAAAAGTTTTAGCATACTTTGCTGGCTGCAGTTGCTACCTGGAACAACACCAAAGCACTTAGCTTACCAGTGATTCATTATGGTGCCCTTCCAAATTGTATTAAGACTAAGGTAATTGACTTACATAAATTTAGAATAAAGGAAATGTGTTTCCTATTTTAGAATGCATTTGTTTTTAAACCAATTTTGTTTCCACTTTAGCTAAAAGAGTAGCACCAAGGTTATACGTTTCAGTATGGTCTACTGCTTAAAACTGGGTTACGAGTTCCAAGTTTTTCTTATGGTAATCTTTTAGTGGCATACTGTAATATAGGTATGTTCAAAAGTCAGTATCTTTCATGCTGATGTTTAAGCCACACTGTTTTAAATAATGGCAGAACGTGTTTGCAACCATGAGGCAACTACAGAAAGTAATACAACCATTGAGAAGTGGAGGTATGATCAGATGAGACTTCTAGGAGCGAGGCTATTTATAAATCCCTCTGTTACCTCTTGATGGAACGACACTTAGTCTAACTATGGCACATGTAAGTTTCCCACTCCTAAAATTACCAAAAGTGCATACATACATAATTTTAATAGGTACAATATCATCTACTATGTATTACTGCAGTGAGAAAACTTTAGAATGACCTGATATATTGACTGGAAGTTAATACAATCCACTGTTTTTCTGCAAACATTACATATGGATAATTCCAAAATTGCCTTAATTTCAAATTTCATACTTTATCTTAAAAATAAGCTTTGAAATATGACTCATTGAATTCTGAATCACAAATTAAATCTTGGGGACAGGATACATATTTCTCATACGTCAATATTTCCTGTTACTTCTGATGTTGCAAAACCTTTGTGAGCAACAGACTTTTGCGTATGAATTTTAGAGGTTTTCTTACAGCAGAGCATTTTTTGCAGTTCTTTTAGTTTTATAGACCCTTTTTGTGAGTTGATGGAAACAAGGACAGGTAGCTTGGGAGGAATACAGAGAAATCGTCCGAGTAGCCAGGGAGCAAGTGAGGAAAGCTAAAGCCCTGACAGAATTAAATCTGGCCAAGGATGTCAAAGGGAACAAGAAAGCCTTCTATAAGTAGGTCAGTGATAGAAGGCAGACTAGGGAAAACGTGGGCCCTCTCCAGAAGGAAGCTGGAGACCCGGTTACCTGGGATGTGTAGAAAGCTGAGGTGCTTATCTTTTTTGCCTCAGTCTTCAACAGCAAGTGCTCTAGCCACACCGCCCAAGTTGCAGAAGGCAAAGGCAGGGCCTGGGAGAATGAAGAACCACCCACTGTAGGAGAAGACCAGGTTCAAGGCTGCCTGAGGAACCTGAATGTTCGCAAGTCCATGAGGCCTGATGAGATGCATCTGCAGGTCCTAAGGGAACTGGCGGACACAGTTGCCAAACCACTCTCCATCATATTTGAGAGGTCGTGGTGGTCTGGAGAGGTCCCCACCGACTGGAGAAGAGGCAACATCACCCCCATTTTTAAAAAGAGAAAACAGGAAGACCCGGGGAACTACAGGCCAGTCAGTCTCACCTCTGTGCCTGGCAAGATAATGGAGCAGATCCTCCTTGAAACCATGCTAAGGCACATGGATTACAAGGAGGTGACTGGGGACAGCCAACATGGCTTCACCAATAGCAAAACATGCCTGACCAACTTAGTATACTTCTATGATGGAGTTACAGCTTTGGTGGGCAACTGACATCATCTGCCTGGACTTGTGCAAGGCATTTGACACTGTCCTGCATGATGTCCTTCGCTCTAAATTGGAAGGACATGGATTTGACAGATGGACCACTCGTTGGATAAGGAACTGGCTCAGTGGACGCACTCAAATAGTTACAGTCAATGGCTCGATGTCCAGGTGGAGACCAGTGATGAGTGGTGTGCCTCAGGGGTCAGTACTGGGGCCAGTGTTGTTTAATGTCTTTGTCGGCGACATGGGCAGTGGGACTGAGTGCACCCTCAGCAAGTTTGCCAACAACACCAAGCTATGTGGTGTGGTTGACATGCTGGAGGGAAGGGATGCCATTCAGAGGGACCTTAACAGGCTGGAGAGGTGCGCCTGCATGAACTGCATGAAGTTCAACAAGGCCAGGTGCAAGGTCCTGCACATGGCTCGGGGCAATCCCAAGCACAAGTACAGGCTGGGCGGAGAGTGGCTCGAGAGCAGCCCTACGGAGAAGGACTTGGGGATACTGGTGGATGAGAAACTCAACATGAACCACCAGTGTGCGCTTGCAGCCCAGAAGGCCAACCATATCTTGGGCTGCATCAAAAGAAGTGTGGCCAGCAGGGCAAGGGAGGTGCTTCTGCCCCTTTACTCCGCTCTCATGAGACCCCACCTGGAGTACTGCATCCAGCTCTGGAGCCCCCAACACAAGAAGGACATGGATGTGTTGGAGTGGGTCCAGAGGAGGGCCACGAAGATGATCAGAGGGCTGAAGTACCTCTCCTACGAGGACAGGCTAAAAGAGTTGGGACTGTTCAGCCTGGAGAAGAGAAGACTCCGTGGTGACCTTATAGCAGCCTTCCAGTACCTGAAGGGGGCCTACAGGAAGGATGGGGAGGGACTTTTTACAAGGGTGTGTAGTGATAGGACAAGGGGGAATGGCTCTAAACTAAAAGAGGGCAGATTTAGATTAGATATTAGGAAGAAATTCTTCACCATGAGGGTGGTGAAACACTGGAAGAGGTTGCCCAAAGAAGCTGTGGCTACCCCCTCCCTGGAAGTGTTGAAGGCCAGGTTGAATGGAGCTCTGAGCAACTTGGGCTAGTGGAAGATGTCCCTGCTTGTGGCAGGGGGGTTGGAACCAGATGACCTTTAAGGTCCCTTCCAACCCTTACCATTCTATGATTCTACGATTCTATGAGTTTTGTAGAAGAGTGAGTAAAAAGAAAAAGTACCCTCCCTGAATAAGAGACTTCTGAACACTATTATCTCTTGAGAGATTGCCCTCATTTGCTCAGATAATGCTTTCACTTCTCCTATTTCACACAGTAATTCAGTGTGATTAGTACAAATCTCCAGTTGAAACCTGGAATCCCTACTTGTATAAACCAAGCGTATCAAATGCTTATCTCTTAAGGAAGAAGCTTTAATCACATATTATTCCTTCTTGTTTATACTGCAGAAACGTCCTTGCTTTTATTAATTTCAGTAGATTTCCTTAGCTTTATAGCAACTCATACCAAACTTCAATATTTACTTAGAAGCATTGACTTGCTTACTACTGGAGTATTTAAGGTCTTTTAAATATGAAATTACATTGAGTTTATATTAGAAAAGAATACATCAGGGAAAAGAAATCTAATTAACTACACTTTGTATTATATTCAGGCTTTAAATGTTCACCTGAAAAGAGACAATAGCTGGGTTTTTTCATATCTTCTAATTCATATATTTAAAAATCCACTTTTTCTTCCAGGGATGAATTTTGCTTTGGTATTTCTGATTATGATGGTGCTACTACATTAAAGTTAAAGCTTTTTCAATATAATTGCAATTTCAAGAAAAAACATATTGGGTTTCTCAAAGGCAGCTTTACCTACTGTAACATAAAAAGGCTTTGTTGCCTGTGTGGAGATAGTTGCTTCTAAAACATTTTTGTGAAATAACAGTAAACAAAAGAGGACTCATTTATAAAATAGAAAAGCAGTGACATAAAGACAAATTGTTGAACACCCATTGTGCAATACTCATATGGCATGAAACAGTTTTTGCTTTGTCAGTAGAAATAAAGCTGAAGGTAGTGACTTCCTAACAGGAAAGGACATCTGCTTTGTGCTTACTCCTTGTATTCTCAAAAGACAAGAAGACTGAGAACATTCTGCTTATTTTTTAGTTACAAATCCAAACTTCTTTTAATGCTAAGGTCTGCCATTATGTCTACCGGCATTTAGGGTAACAAGGAATTCACCACATTTGTTGAAGTGTTACTTCTTTGAGGATAGAAAGTTAAAACCTCAGCAGTACACCTTAGAAATGTGCCTACCTATAGGGCATCGATGTGATTCCTGTGATATGTCCTTATTAATCAAGTTCATTACATTACACAATATTTGAAACTCTTTTCAGAATTCACTTATTTGTTGCTCACTTTTTGGGTTAAAAAAATCTACACCTGGAAAAATAAGCCGTGTGTGTGTACTGGATGGTAATTGTGATGTGTTGTTCATATATGCATTCTCACTGAGAACACATTTCCTTTGGTGCCTATCATACACCAGGTACTCTATTTCTGGATATGCAGTATTTCAAATTTACTACAAACCTGTTATTATCCTTCAGTCTTACACAGCCCAGGAGAGAAAGTAATGTAGAAGAAAATACGGTAAGATGAGAGAGATTGTTTAAAGCAAGGAGAATTCACTGCTGTAGATTTACTGCTACTTTTCATATTTACTGCTACTTTTCATACATGTGTCAAAAATAATGTAAAGACTTTAAAATAAAAAAAAATACTTTAGCAAACTTTCTTTATGAGATAAAAATAATGATTAAAAAAATCTTGTAGGAGATCGACAATGAAGATTATAAATGCAATATAGTTAATAAATCATAAGAATACAGAGCTGGGAGATGAAGAATTGTGTAAGATTGTCTATTCCATCTCACTACACTGAGACAAAAATTCTTAACAGATGTTTTTCTAGCATATTTTTATAAAAGAAGGTATTTCCTCAGTCCCTGTAGATAGCTGATTCTAATCTTTCATTAACTAAAATACCAGAAAAATATTCTTAGTATACCATCTTTTAGCAGGACTAGCCCTCTTTTCTGACTCACGTTGTTTGATATTGCTTGTATTTCACAATGTATAAAGCATCAAATATTTTTCAGGCTTTTTTTGCTTTGTTTTCAATTTGGTTTTAAATCCTTAGAGATTCCTTTCACATTAACTAATCTTTCTCTTTGTTATTCCTGGTTTTAAAAATGTAAAAACTGTTCGGTACAGTATTCACGCAAAATGTATGTTGATTTCTTCTTTTCTGATTTGATGGCTAGGTAGTTTAAAATGTTGTGGAGAAAGCAGAGCCTAAAAAATCAAGCCAGAAGATTTCACCAAACGCAGCTATCTAATGACGCAGTGAGAAGTAGTTTGCTTGGTCCTGCAGAAGACCTGATTTGAATACACTGTTAACAATGGCTTGGATGGCTATATTTTCATTAGCTTAAATTTTCTGGCCTAATAATTCTCTATGGTCCATTTTATTTGAGTTTAACAAAGGTTATCATTAGACTGTTCTGATTAAAGATTGAGAATATTGACTCCAGCGGTTCCAAAGTCTTTACTGGCTTTGCTGACTCCCAGACTTCTTTACCCAGTCTGGCCCAGCTTTGTACTTGGGCTCCTCCGTAGGGGAAGAGGTCAACAAGAAATTTGCCTGGACCCAACTTCCCCATTATATCTCTTAGATGATATAGAGACATCACAAACCTAAACTGTTATGAATGTTGCTTTTATAGGACAGGATTAATCATAGAATTAAATATTATTGAATGAAGTTTTGAAGTTTTATTCAATAATATCCCCATCTCACTGCATAATTATAAAAAAATAGGTGCTGATTCCTCAGTTCTGTATATTGGGAGGGACTGGAATATGAGATTCAGTAAGAAATTCAAAAGCCTTTTAATTGCATGCAGATGTTAAAAATTAATAGAGTCAGCATTCCAATTGAAAAAGAGTTCTGTCCACCACCTTAGATGGTATTTTCCAGCTGATGCAGACATCTATACTGAGATCGGAAATGTACAAGTGAAAAATTTAGATCATGCTGATCTGGTTTGTTTTACTAGGACTTTTTCGTGAACATTTATGAAATTAAATTGAAGAAATGTAAGCAATGCATTTTATAAACTGAGATAGTTCTGTAGAGTCATACATTTGTTATAGAAAAAGAAAATATATTTATTATAAAAAATACATTTACTATAGAGAAAGGCTACAGTAAGAGAGCATTAATATTACATGTGAAGATCACAAAAGGGCAGGGTTTTTTGCCTGTGCAGCTACCAGCCCTATTCACACATAAAGCATGATGCCTTGCAGAAAGCAAGGTAGGAGGCAAGTAGCAGGTTTAGGGACAGACATACTCCTTTACTTGATTTGTTCTACATCTTAAAATAAAATAAATCCTTTTCTTTTTTCCAACCCAGCCTTTCTTATTACAATGCCTTAGTGGAGGAAAAGTCCCATATGATGTAATGTGCATTTGGTTTATGCTAGCATAGTCTGGATGGACAAGGAAGAAATCATAAAATCTTTGTCTGATAGAAGTGCTACTACCATTACTGTTAATCTACCTGTGGGGGAAAAAAAAAAAAAAGATAATTTTATTTGTTTTGTTTTTAATTTGAATATATTTTTGTGGGTATACTTTCTGATGTGTTCATCAAAATCCAGGTGTTACTTGTCGTGGACTCAGTATTAAGTTACATGCCATAAGGGAACATTCATGGTAAAAAATAAATAATAGCTTTAAGGGAATGTTGCCACTGTTACAATACAGTTTCTAGAATATATCTTATTTCTCAAGTGCACACAGTGCAGTGTTAATTGTCAAATGCCGGAAATTTGCATGAAGAAAATCAGCTCCTTATCTGAAGTGAACTTAGTGATTTCTAAAGCTTTATACTTAGACTGTCAAGACTAACAATAAGACTGTCTGTCCTGGTTTCAGCTGGGATAGAGTTAATATTCTTTCTGGCATAGTGCTGTGTTTTGGATGTGGGATAAAAATAACATGAATAACATACCGGTGTTTTTAGCTGATATTAGGCAGTCAAGAACTTTTTGTTTCTCACGCTGTCCTGGGCTGCCAGGTGCATGGGAAGCTGGGAGGGGACATAGCTAGGCCATATTGGCCAAAGGGGATATTCCATACTAGATGATGTCATGCCCAGTATGTAATATGGGGGGGTTCATAGAATAGAATCGTAGAATGGTTTGGGTTGGAAGGGACTTTAAAACTCATCTAGTTCCAACCGCACTGCCATGGGCAGGGACACTGTCCACTAGGCCAGGTTGCTCAAAATCACATCCAGCCTGGCCTTGAACACTTCCAGGGAGGAGGCAGCACAACACCCCTGGGCAATGTCTTCCAGTGCCTTACAACCATCAGAGTAAAGAATTTCTTCCTTATATCTATGATGTGAAACAGCATAGGTCCCAGTAATGACCCCTGAGGAACGCCACCACCACTGATCTCCAAGTGGACATGGAGCTGTTGACTGCAACTCTTTGAGTGCAACCATCCAGACAATTCCTTATCCACTGAGTGATCCATCTGTCAAATCCAGGTCTCTCCAGTTTAGAGACAAGAATGTCATGCGAGACAGTGTCAAAGGCATTGCTCAATTCCAGATGACATTTGTTGCTCTTCCCTTCTCCACCAACGCCATTGTAGAAGGCCACCACATTTGTCAGGCATAATTTACCCTTAATAAAGCCATGCTGGCTGTCACCAGTCACCTTCTAATTTTCCATTTGCCTTAGCACAATTTCCAGGAAGATCTGTTCCATGACGTTTTCAGGCACAGAAGTGAGTTTGACTGGCTTGTAGTTCCCTGGACTTCGGTTTTTACCTTTTTAAAAACGGGGGATGTGTTTCCACTTTTCCAATTGCTGGGAAATTCAGACTGCCACAGCTTCTGAAATAGGATGAACAATCATCCGCCAGCTCCCTCAGGACCCTTGGATGCACCTCATTGGGTCCCATGGACTCGTGCAACTTCAGGTTCCTATGATGGTCTTGAACCTGATCTTCTCCTACAGTGGGCCGTTCTCCGTTCTCCCCATCCCTGCCTTTGCCATCTGCAACTTGGGTGGTGTGGCTGGAGCACTTGCCAGTGAAGATTAAGGCAAAAAAGTTGTTGTGTACCTCAGCCTTCTCCATATCCCAGCAAGCCAGGTCTCCCATTTCCTTCCAGAGAGGGCTTGCGTTTTCCCTGGTCTTCCTTTTATCACCGACGTATCTAGAGAAGCTTTTCCTGTTGCCCTTGATGTCCCTGGCCAGATTTAATTCTATCAGGGCTTTAGCTGTCCTATCCTGATCCCTAGCTGCTCGGGCAGTTTCTCTGTTTTCCTCACAAGTTATCTGTCCTTGCTTCCACACTCTGAAGGCTTCCTTTTTGTACTTGACTTTGTCCAGGAGCTCCTTGTCCGTTCATGCAGGCTTCCGGGCATTCTTGCCTGAATTCCTCTTCATTGGGATGCACTCCTGAGCTTGGAGGAGGTGATCCTGGAATATTAACCATCCATCGTGGTCCCCTCTTCCCTCCAGGGCTTTGTCCCATGGTACTCCATGAGCAGATGCCTGAAGAGGCCAAAGTGTGCTCTCCTGA
>Ga0065711_1008563_pt1 | contig 12602 bp, 4 predicted proteins | sample Hoacrofraction12_FD_59098 | JGI IMG/M metagenome (GOLD analysis project Ga0065711, IMG submission 59098) | Hoatzin crop microbial communities from Cojedes, Venezuela - Epithelial fraction 12 v2 (version 2) | ecosystem: Host-associated > Birds > Digestive system > Esophagus > Crop | place...
GTGGGGGGTGCACTGGGGGGGCTGCAGGGTTACGGGGCTGCAGGGGAAAGGCCTTGCAGCGGTGCAAGGGGAGCAGGGTGGCCTCAGGTGGGGGCTTGCAGGGATGGGGGGTGCAGCGGGAGGTTGGATTTGTGGGATTTTCCCGGGTGGGGAGGCTGGGGGGGTGCGTGTAGAGCCCGGAAGGTTGATCCGACCACCGTCTCCCCAGGAGGTCGGCCGCATGAAGATCGAGCTGTTCGCCGACGTCGTGCCCAAAACAGCGGAGAACTTCAGGTAAGGAGCAGGTGGCGTTCCTGCAGCTCAGCCCGGACCACGAAGGCTGTACGGTGCGGGAGTGTCTGTGGTGGCAGAGTGACCGTCCGCCCCCCGAACCGCCGCGCTGGCTTTGCTCCTCTCTCCGTTCCCAGAGAGGTGTGAGCGTGCAGCGTCCCGATGCCCCGGGGCAGCCCGTCTGGCTGGAAGGTGAAGGGCTCCAGTCCCTCTCTGCTTCCTCCGCGGAGCTTCTGATACGCTTGGCAGTACCTTAATGTGGCGTTAGAGTGCTCTGCCACGGGCCGAAGGATGTACCGCTTGGACATCCAGCTTCCACGGGGGGGAATGAGTGTGCCCTGTTCTCTGTGAAACACGGTGCCCGCGCCATGTCCAGTGTCTTACAACCCTGGTGTGAAATACCTGACATCCTCAACTGCAGAAAGGACAGAAGTCCGGTGTTGAAATGGAAGCTGGGGGGAGCTACTGCCGGTTCCCGTTTCGCTGGGGATATCCCCGATGCAGTAAGGGAGGTCCTGCGCAGCAGTCAGCGCGTGTTCGCTGGACGCAGCCCTCAGGGTCCTCGGAGTTCAAACATGGCTCACGCTCTGCTCTGTTTTGTTTTCCAGGCAGTTTTGTACGGGTGAATTCAGGTGAGTGGGTTATAGTGTCCTTTCAAGTAGCCTACTCAGAGAAGCAGGGCTGGGGGAGCAGCAGGAAGGTTCACTTGGGGGTTTTTCTTACCATACCAGTGCAAAATGTTAGAGATCTGTTCTGACAAAATTCTTGTGGGCTTGGTCAGTCGCGGGGGTGGCAGACTTTCCCTTTTGGGCATGACTTTGTTCATGCTCAGGTTGCTCTAAAAAGCCCTGCCTCCAGATCCTGCTCGTGCTGCAAATTGCAGTAGGGTCCCTTTAAGGTGGTGGGATGGGTGTCGTTGAAGATGCAGAGCCCACTTGAGGTTTGCCGTGGCCTCGGTAGCACCAGCTGCGGGCCGGGCCCTGGCGGTTGGTTGTATATCAGGGCACCTACGAAGGTACCTGGCAATCCTTTGGGCCTCTGAACTCCTGGGAGGGTTTTGTGTTGGGGTTGCAGTGATTTTCCTTTTTATTTCCTTGCAGGAAAGATGGTGTCCCTATAGGTTATAAAGGCAGCACTTTCCACAGGTAATTCCTCCGCGTTTGTTTAGGCCATCAAGTAGCGGTCTGAGCCAGGTGGGGTTTTGAGACCTGCCTCGGAGGCGTTATTGGTCTGGGGGGGGCGTTTGTAAGGCACAGCTAATCCCATCCTTCCGTAGCTGTGGGGGATCTGCAGGTGCTGTCGGATGCGTGCGCTGGGGTTGCTGGGAGGGATCCCCCTATTCTCAGTGTGCCAAAACAGCATCTGTCACCTAATCGCTGTCCCTGGTCGAACAGCAGTGGGTCCCAAGTTACCTGGTGGCAACCAGTCGTTAATATTTGTTGTAGATTTGAGACTGTAGCATTCATAGACCCCGAGAACTTTTGTTGTGCTGTGAGGCAGAACTCCTTTTTATCACATATTAAGCTTCTTGAGGCATTTTTCTACTGAGAACTAAGTACTGTTTTACTTCTCTAGGGTCATAAAGGATTTCATGATCCAAGGAGGTGACTTTGTAAACGTATGTACTTCTGTATTCCCTTTGTGCTATTCCTACGTGGTATAATACGGAACGCTTTCCAAGGGTCCATCCTGATTTATGGGATCTGTTGGCTCTCTTCTGAGGTACCCAGTAGTAACTGGAGGTTTCCTTGTGGCGTTGCTGCCATCTTACTGCTACAGACTGTAATGTACTTGAAAACAGATCTGGAGTCTTGGGTGAACATACCTTCCCTTTGCCAAAAGATTTCCACTCTGAAAAAAGCATGGCAGTACAGCTAGAGGCTTTTTAAACGTGCAGAGGTGTTTTTTACCCTGTTGTCCTTCCCCCTTCTCCTGTCCCCCCAGCAAGAAACCCTGTGAATTTCCATTAGCTTTGTGGAGAGAGACCCCAAGTACAGAGCCACAAGTCTAGCGCAAGAGAGAGTTTAAATCAAAACGAACGTTTTGTTAGTGAATTGTCTCACAATAGAAAAGACTTTGTGCCCTCAGTGTTGCTCGTGCTCTGACTTGGGGATAAGCAGAGCATTTGCAGGAGGCTGGAGGACTGCTGGGTCTCTTCACTGACCTGGGATCTGGTAAAATGACTTGATTTCTGGAAGCATTTCAAAATCGGAGGGGGGTGATCAAGCTTTTTTAATACAAAATTTGTAAAACTTGGTTGTATGAAAGTCACTGAGAGACCGGACCACACAGCGTGTGGCTCAGCCCCAGCAGACTTTTAGGTAGTCGCTATTTGTGATGCTGCTGAAATGTCCCGGTGGGCTTTATTACTCCCACTGAAGCTCAACAAGCATTACAGATGGCACCAGTATTTATAAATCAGAAATTACACTTATTACAAATCCCCTTGGGGAGGAAGAACGGTCGCACTGGCCACTAAGATAGGGTCTGTGTTCTTGTCTCAGAGCCATAGTTGAGGTAAACCACAGAGAATAGGAGGAAAGAAAGCAAGGGCTAGGCAAGCAGAGCAAAAGATGTGGAGCTGCACGTGCTGCGTTACTGGCATCTTATTTTCCTGCGAAGTTTGGCCTAGTAAAGAACATTTATGTTAAGTGGAAAAGCAATGGAGGAAGACGGGTTGCAGCAGGGCAGAAGAAATGGGGTTGAAGCGACACGGAAAAGGAAAATCAGCACAGAAATCAACACAGAAAGGGAAATTACTGTCAGAATGGTAGATTTAACTGACCGTGCCAGAGATGCCTGTTGGCATTGCTTCTGCAGCTTTCCCTGAAGGGTTCCTTGCTGCAGCACCTTTAAGGCCGTTGTAGTGAAGGGTTGCTGCTCAGTCCTGTTGGCACCACACAGGAGTGTCTCTGCAGTGCTGGACCGAAGGGCAGGGTGGCCTTTCAGCAGTCCCACCAGTTACGAGTCTTGCCTGAACCGTGCGTCAGGCTTCTGCAGAGTTACAAACTCGCGAGCAGCCGGAGCTTGCAGCCCGCAGCTGTTAGGGGCCGTGCTGCGTGGATTTAGAAGTGTCTGGAGATCCCGAGTGCTAGGGCTTGTAGTTAAGTACGAGATGTCTCCATGCAGTAGAAAGTGCAGCAAAAATTAGAAACTCCATATTTTAGAAACTGTCCTTGTTGAACAGAGAGATCGCTTCCCTGTTTTTAGTAAAGTCACGGAAAATAAGGTGAAATAAGTAAGCATACCATCAGCTGACTTTTTCCACGCAACCACTTCTGCTTTGTTTGTCACACCAGCCCATACATCTGTGTCCCCTCCCTTTTCCCTACCAAGTCTAGGTGGGTCCGTACCAAGCAATCTGTAGCCTCCACCTCACTCAAGGATGGAGTCCGAGCCTCCCACCGTCTCTGTGGGTTTCTGCCAACATATGGATGGCAAACAGCGTACTGTGTAGTTGGAAACCGGTCGCTGCTCCCCTTCAGAAATGAAACACTGAACATGTTTGCTGCTAGTGTATATAAATGGCAGTACGCCACCCGTTCTGGGCTGAGTTTAACCCTGTCCTTTTGCTGGGGGATGCTAAATTTAATTTTTAAATGGAATTGTTCTGTAGCAATGGCTACAGAAGAAATGCTGGGGCTGACCAGGCACCGCTCTCGTGCAGGGAGACGGCACTGGAGTAGCCAGCATATATAGGGGTCCTTTTGCGGATGAAAACTTCAAGCTGAAACACTCTGCTCCTGGGCTGCTCTCGATGGTGAGTATAAAATAATGACACTGTAAGACTAAAAAGCCTTTGGTACTGTCTCTGTGCCCTTTTCCGAAGGATATAAATTGTTTGCCAGACAACAGAAATCTCTGCCGTTGGATACACGCTCTGGAAGACCTGCTTTGTAACTGCTGGTCAGGAGGCTGCTGGTGTGTTAATGTGTTGAGTAACACAGAAGTCCTGATCCTGCAGCATCCTTGCTTTTTCACCTGTTGGAGTGCTGGGCCAGGCTTGGTTTGATCAGCTTCCGGAAAAGCTTGATTCTTACAGTTTTCATATGCTGGCAAGTGGTGGTGTTTTTTCTTCCCTGATGCTGCTGTCAAACACTGACCTCAGCAAGGACGAAACAAAAGAGATTTGGGAGTTTCAAAGCCATAGCAGCGTTACCATGGTATCTTTTCGAACATACGCTTCCTGTTCAGCATTGTAGGAAAAACTGCAACCATCGCATGTTGTCTGGTGGGAGCAATGCACTGACTTTTGCAATAGGAAGCAAGCAGAGCCAGTGCTTTGGCGTTCCTATCCACAACTGCTTCTTCCCCAGCTCTTTCAGCTGCCCTGCCCTTAAACCTGTTGCTTTGGGCATTTACCGTTTGGATTAGTTACTCATCCGGTTCAAAACATGGTCCAAGAAGAGGCATCACAACACAGCTAAGCAACCGGTGTACTGTAGTGAGGGAGAAGGGATCCACACTGGTATTGCCAGCTTTGTGTTAAAGCAGCGTGGCTCAGGAGTTGTCGTGCTGGGCCAAACCGTGGCCCGTCCCAGCCAGGTCCTTCCGAAGCTGGCTAGCAGTAAGTAAAAGATCCAGCGTGACTGTGTCCTGGGCCATCCTGCAGCTGCAAAACTTGCCCGGTTCACCTGTCAGCACAGAAACATGCGTTAGTACCTCCTGGTTGTTGAAAGAGCTTTGAAAAATTGAAATGAAGTGTGGCAGAGATGTTTTCTTAGCAGAGCGCGAATGCTCTGGGTGTTGCGCTCGGGTGTGAATGAAATTTCACATCTGTGGGACATTGTTCCTGTGAGCCTTGTGCCAGTATGATTGTTACCTTTCTCATACTGGTCGTCAGAACAGACACCATTTTTTTTTTTTTATTTTTTTTTTAATTCTGAGGAAACCTCCCAAATAGCAGAAATCGGCTGCTTTTTTCCTCCCCTGGTTCCTGACTTTCAGTTTTCCCCAGGACAATACTGCAGCCAGTAAGTATTCATCACCAAGAAGTTCAGCCTGTTTTCAGGAGCAAGCTCTAGAGCCCAGATTTCAGCACAGTCTTGCACTGAACGTGCCTTTGTAGAAGTATAATAAAAACTTGACGGTCTGGCTCTTGCGCACACTGGCACGACCAGCCTTGGTGGCATGCCGATTCCTGGCGCAGGGTGCTCTCCAGCAGATGTATATCTTGGGTCCTTTGGTTTGTGTAGCAACCAGCTAAAAATAAGCTAGGCTACGTGTAGAGCAACAGCTCTTTCCTATGCGAGATGCGTCTGCCTTCGGTTTTGGGAAGACCTAATTTTTCTGCTTTTCATATTTTGCCGTTCTCAACCCCCAGGCAAACAGTGGTCCAAGTACCAATGGCTGTCAGTTTTTCATTACGTGCTCCAAATGTGACTGGTTGGATGGAAAACATGTCGTGTTTGGTGAGTACCTGCAGCGAAGGCCTGGGTTCCGGCTCACAGACGCTCCCTGCAGCACAGCTGCTACAGTGAACAGCTACGGACTGCTTGTTCCTTCCCCCTCGCTTGGGCTAGTGGAGGTGTCTGTGCAGCCAGAATCTGAGGCGGATCGCTGTTGAAATGAAACATTTTTTTCCCAGGTTAGCTTTAATCCAGACCAGTTCCTTTATTGGTGTATCGTGTTAGTACATAAATCCTGGTGCCAGTGCGGAAGAGACAGACAGATGAGTGAAGGATACCGTTCTTCTCCACTGTCAGAGAGCAGGACTGAGCTTTCAGCAGAGTTTTGAGATAGCAGATGTGGTTTCATAGAATTACTAACTTTTCATGTGCTGTCGGATTTCAAGGCTAGCCTTTCAGCTGATGTCCTGCTTAGTATTTCCTCCAGTTCTGAAGTAACACTGAAACCGTTCCTTGCCGTTTTAGCATTATTACAAAGGTTGTGTTGCTAGAGAGGTAGTTCCTGCTGTATTTTAGCACAGTGGTTGGAGGTAGATCTCAAAGCCTAGATTTCTACACGTGCCACCCCTGCGATGGGAAAACTCACTTAATCTGTTCCGAATGCGGCAAATGTTTGAAGAGGATTCTGTCCTCTGTCAGCATGGAGATCAGTAACAAACCCTGAAGTGCCCAAGAGCTATACCCTACGCAAGACTTTTGAGGAGGAACAGAAATTCCTGTACCTGTGATGAGCTGGGGGGAGCAACGGTGAAAGCTGGCCGTATTGAAGTGGATAAATTTTCTCGTTCTAGGTAAAATTGTCGATGGGCTGTTGGTCATGAGAAAAATTGAAGTAAGTTGAATTCGCCTATTTCTCTGTGCATGTCCACGTTGGAAAGTTGTGTGGAGGATTAACAAGGGTTGTTCTGTTGTCTCCCACTGTCTGTGTACAGGATACCAGGGAATACCAGTGTTGATAACTGGTATTGTCAGTTGTCATCGTTATAAAATAGCAGGAAATTTGTTGAGGCAAAGGCTTTCATGTGGATTGACTTTAGAAATGCCACGCTCTCGTGGTTGCTGGTTAGTGTTTGAGCGGGGACTGTGTTCTTATGGCTTTATTTGCAATGCTTTGCATTTGTTCAGGAAGCTGAGCTGAAAAGCTGTTCCATCAGCAACTCAGACAAGAGCGTAAAGCAGATCCCTTCTGTGCCATCGCCTGGGATTATTCAGTGGATGCTAAATCATCAGTTCTGCTGATCTGTGATCAGCATGTTTAGCAAGAAAAACTAACCGAATCTTCTGATGGGCTTCCAGGAGATGAAGATAAATATGCTCAGGGGTGATGGCTGCTAGCAGTGTTGTGACTGGGTAACGAGCAGATTTCACAAACAGCAGTGAGTTCTTCAAGACAGCTGACACTGACTTGACAGCACACGCACGGGATAATGTGCACAAGGGCCTCTAAATCTGAAAAGTGGGGCAAACACAGAGCTGACACCTGTTAGGTGTTGAGAAAAGGTGGCGTGCGAGGAGCTGTACAGCACGATATAACGCACGTGTCGCTCGCCCTCTTCACCAGAAGCACTGATGGAAGGGTTGTGGCGTGCCTGCTTTGTGCATCGCTGCAGCGAGGGGCAGATTAGAGGAGTTAAATGAGACACTTGTGAAAGAGCAGCCGAGTCCAGCAGAACGAGAGGCTCAGAGTGAGGGTTGCTTTGTGACTCATATTTGAATTCCCCGTCTATACAAACACACAAGTTTGCTCGTTGCAGCTGTAATTGGTAACTTCAAAGATTTAAGCCACAGCAGCCTCAAGTGACATGATGCCTGTTGTATCTCATGAGGAGCTCCCCAGTTCCTTCCCTGCCATCCAAAGGATCCTAGACCTCTGCGGACAGAGGATTCACCGGCTTATGGCTGGGTCCGTTGCCAAAATACGTGACAGTGCTTCTGTGTTACTCAGAGCTGTGTCTAGATTTCCCTGTTCCCGATGTTGCACAGGCATCTCTTAGCCAGTCTTCAAGTACATGTCGTGCTCTGGATTTGCTGTGCTTTTTTTAAGGTGCAATTTTATATATTTGTTTGTCCCCAGAATGTGCCTACGGGTCCAAATAACAAACCCAAGCTGCCGGTTGTGATCTCCCAGTGTGGGGAAATGTAAAGCAGTAAAAGAGGAACGTGGTAAGTCTCCATCTTCACAGGCACCCAGTGCAACTGAACTCTGGGCTGCTCTGCTCCTTGCTTTTCTTTTGCCTTCCTTTCGCACTCAAATTTGAGTCTGCAGAGAGCTGACTCAGCTCAGTGAAACACCAGAAAATGCCTCCCTGACAGCGCTGGGTTTTTTGCCAGCTCAACTCCCTGAACTGGCTTCCCTGCGAGCCACGCAGTCATCAAAGGCAGCGCTACAGGGACGCGATTTTGCAGCTGCTGTCAAGGAGAAGATGGGGTTGCGGGAGCTGTGCCTTGGATGGGGTTAGGCTGCCTTGAAGCCTCGGCTTTGGAAACCGGTGGATGAAAGGGCGTTGCAGCAGGAATCCGGCTGGTGTTACCCAGGCAGCCTCGGGGGGTGGGAGGCTTCACTTTCACCTGTGGGTTGGTGAACAATCCTGTTGCTGCAGAAAGCAGAGCATCCACGTGTGGGGCAGGCAGGGATCGAGGAAAGAAGAGGAGGAAGAGAGGACTTGAGCCTTCTTGCTCAGCACAGCCACAGGACTGCCACCACCGAAGGGCCAAGGAGTTACCATGTGACATAGTCTTACCTTAACCCGAAAAAATACCTCTGTCCTCCTCTGAAGGGAGATGTTTCCAGTATTTACTGTTATTCCGGGTTAATTTTGGCTAAACCACTAGGCTCAGGACAGAGCTTAGGCTTAGGACAGAGCTTAGGCTAACGTACAATATTCTGTTTCCTTTTGTCCGCCCGCTTCACAGTAAAAACCACAAGCATTTAAACAAATCTGTCCAGATTTCAATGTGTCAGGCTGCAGCTTGTCAAAAATCTGGTGTATTAGCCTTTTGGTTGTTGATTTTTCAAATTTCAGCAGGCAGGCAGGCACTGACAAAAGCAAATCCCTGCAATTTCTGGCCTTCCATCAGACGATTTCCATAGACATCTGGAATTACCCATGGAGACGCGCCACTGCTTCCATAACAAAGTCTTTCAGCTCTGCAGCGCCTGACTCTTGGAGCTCCTCCTGTTTGATGAAGTGACGACAGGGAATGTAATCATTCTTTCGTTTCCCTGGTACCTCTAGTGGCATTTATAGCCTTTTGAAGATAGGGACAGCTTTGTTAACAGCCTTTCTTGCAGCTGGGTGGACTAGTGCTGATGGGTCAGGTCCCGTTTAGGGTTCTCAGGCCTCAACTTGTTGATCTTTCTGTTTGGAGTACCTGATCTCTGGCCAGCATCCAGCCTGAGAAGCCTTTCATTTCTGGATACGAGGCTGGTGCCACCTTGCTTCTTCCCAGCCAGGTGTTAGGAACTGCCTTTCTGTACCCTGCTGCCTGGGGGCTGCCTGCAGACCAGAACAGCACGCGTCTCACCCAGCTGCAGACAGCTAAATCAGTTACTTGTCAAGATCCTTTGAAATCAGCCAGAAGAAACAGGCAGCATTGGTTTTAAGCTTAGAGGTAGAGGCAGATGGTGTGGAGACCCAGGAGGACTCCCGAGTTGTCTGGGTCGGGTCTGACGGGAGCTGGTGCACGCAGCAAGCAGCGCTCACCTGAACATGGCTGTAGCGGCACCCAGTGTCACTGCACAGCCTTGCTGTTGTAGGATGAGGTGGGAATGGCTGTCCAGCATTGCGAGCTTGTTTCTTCTCCTTCGTTTCAGTGCTCCTTCACCGGTGGTTAGGCCTGTGCTGGCTCTACACAGTTCCAGCCCCAGCCAGCTCCCCCACCACCCCAGTCCTCTCCACAGGATCTGCGGTCTTGACGTTCTCCTGAAATTATTTAATAATTGACATCTTTTTTTTTTCTTACATTTTGAAATGTAAATAAAGAATTTTTTTAAGTATGTGTGTAGTGCACATCAGTTGACATGCTTAGGAACAGATCCTTTAGGAGAGAAGGGCCAGAGCATCTTCAGCACGTGCCTTATGGTTCAGTAGGGAACGTTTATGGTGCATGATGTTGAGGGGCATTGCTGCTGGGCGTCTGCAAAATGGGAGAGAAGGGGTGAAAGCGTAGCAGTGCTGTGCTCCACCACTTGCTCAGCAGGTAGATAAGGCTGCCTGGCAGAGAGCTTCTTGGGAATCTCCAGAACCTTTCTGCGCGCAGCCTTGTTGAGGCACAAGAAATTGGTATGGCACGAAGACTCCCATCGCCGTTAGTTTGCTGAGCTCTGACATGAGTTACGCTGTAAATGAGTGTTTGTCAACCACCCCAAGCACGTCGCGGCGCTAGGCCACGGGGCTGTTACGTGCCAGGAATTTACCTGGGTGCTACAAGGGTGTTAGAGCAGGGCTGAAGCAGAGAATGGTTATGCTGCAGGAGTAGAAATTGGGGTTCCTTACCCTGCATGGTTACAAAGAGCACAGGTGAGGCTGCAGGTTGGTGGAAAAAACTTGGCTTTCTTCTCCCAGGCTGCAAGCTCATCTGCTGCTGGGGGGCCTAGAAAGCACCCCTCGGGGGGGCTGGGCTGCACAACGAGTTTTCTCATCCTGCAGATTAAACGTAAAGGAGTTGGGACAAAGTCTGTTCTGTCATGTGCAGGCGCGTCATCCCATCCGGACACATCCCGTCACTCCTCGGGCAGCAGGAGCGTGTGGTGCGGGGCTGCCTTGGGGCGGTGCAGCCCTGCGCTTAGCCTGTGCGTTACCCAGCGCCGACGTACTGGGGGACAGATCCTGCAGGCATGCTTTGGGCTGCGCTTTTATCTCGCAGCTGTTTGAAGTCCTTGAAGCAGGCTGTGGCTGTCAGGATTTCCAGGTCTCCATTCCTGGGATTGCACAGCTGCTGATGACACTCGTGGTCACTTCTCTCCAGCCCGAGGCATTTCGCCTTCTTGTACCTGCAGAACATCAGGCGGTGAAAGAAACACAAAGCATTTTCCTCTCCAGACCCAAAAAGACTTTGCAGAGGGCTCTCTCCTGTGAGACGAGGGTTGAAGATTCCCAGTAAGGAGGAGAGAACTGGACCCGGATGACAGCTGTGAAGTAGAGGTGACCAAAAGGAGAGGAACTCAGCTGCTGGTCCTGCTCAGGACGCACGTCTGGATGGTGTTCTGGCAGGAGATCAGCTCCCGGCGGCTCGAGGCAGCTCTGCCCGCCAGCTGCAGTGCTGAGGTTTGCAGTTCTGGCTGCGGGTACCCAAATTCACGGTACTTTTTCACCAGGGAAACCTGCTTATTTCTGGGTCCAGGCTCAGCAGCATTTTCTCAGCCTGATGCATTTATGTCACTGCGATCAGCTACTCTCACTGCCCGCAGCGCAGGGGTCACAGAGCTTCCCCAAATTAATTAACAGCCGCAAATCCATTATAACCTCTTTGAAAGTTCTTCCAGTGGCTAATTATATCCCATTACGTGTCTCTTCGACGCTGAATGTGCGGAGTTTCAGCTTTCCAGCTGTTCCTTCTCTGCTGGCTGGAAGTTTTCTCAAAGCCCACATTTTTGGGTTTAATTCCCCCTCGGTGAAGTCCCCCTTCAGTTATGTTGTGTGTAGCAAGTGCTGGAACCTCCTGGTGTAGAGGAGATGATGGATCTTCTCTCTTGACCTCCAGTGTCTTCCTCCAGCTGTGGATGCTGCGGTTGAAGACAGTGTTTCTGATTGCCTCTTTATTCATCTGGGGATCAGATTAGCCTCTGGGCCCCACAGTGTTACCCCAAAATACGCTGTTCGCTGTTAGGTGGCCCACATTTTCTTCTGTAGGTGCATGGCCCTGGCTTCCTCACAGGCTTCATCACCAACGTTCGAATTTTTCTCCCCCAATTTTCTCCCTCTAGGGTCTCTTGCATGGTGGATTCCCTATTTGCCATTATATTTTAAGACTTATTTTTCACTTGACTTACTGAGCATCATTTTTGATTTATCATTTGGACTTACTGAGCACCATTTTTGATGATCATTTTATCAGTTTTGATATCATTCTGGTTTCAAGGTCACGATCCCTTGTGGGATTGTGTTCGTTTGAAAGCTCTTTCCTTCGTCGGCGGAGTTGGAGATCTCATGGAAGAGGCACCAAGATAGCTTGACAAGACCTATGTCCGTAAACCACACTGGTGGGTTACCCTTGGCCCGGTCTGAGCCCCTCACCTGGCCACGGCCATGTGGGGAACGGCTTTTGTTTTTCGCACTGGGGTGGGGGAATCGACAGAAATTTGTGGGTGATGCTGTAGGACTGATCCCGAGGGTTGGCCACAAAGACGGTGGAGTGCTGGGGCAGCTCCTGGAGACCTTCCTGGTGGCTGCCGGTGACTTTTTCCTCCTCCCGTGTGGGAGGAATCGCATTTTTCGAGTGCGGGAGGGAAATAACTTAGTGGACGAGAGCGCTGGGTTCCCCCTGGAGCTTTGCGCTGGGGAACCCTCCGGGGTCCTCGGAGCCGGGTGGAGACGCGGGGGATGGAAGCTGAGGAGCGGAGCGGGGGTCCCGGGGAAGGGCCCCACTGAGAGACAGGGGCTGCCCCCCCAAGGGAGCCCTCCGGGAGGGAAGGGCGGGATGCTGGGGAAAAGGCTCGTTAGAGACGAGAGACCCCCGCCCCAGGGCTACAGCCCGGCTCTTCAACGGCTTAATTAGAGGCGTTTACCTCCGGCAATTAGCCGGGCAAGGGCCCGCGGAGCAGCCCGCGCTCTGCATCTGCGGGAGGGGGGTGCACGGCCCGATCCCCCCCCGCCCGCCCTCTCACCGGGAGGCCCGTGCACAGGGCTCAGTGCGTCCCTGAGCCCGCGGCCCGGCACCACCGGGGGCAGGCGGGGGGCGAGGCCCCGCGCGGGAGGGGACGGA
>Ga0065711_1046966_pt1 | contig 12602 bp, 4 predicted proteins | sample Hoacrofraction12_FD_59098 | JGI IMG/M metagenome (GOLD analysis project Ga0065711, IMG submission 59098) | Hoatzin crop microbial communities from Cojedes, Venezuela - Epithelial fraction 12 v2 (version 2) | ecosystem: Host-associated > Birds > Digestive system > Esophagus > Crop | place...
GGCTTTTTTTTTTTTTTTTTTTATTTTGTGTGGGTTTTTTTTCTTTTTTCTTTTTTGGGGAGGGGGGGTGTGTGGGTAGTCTTTAAATGTGCACTACATGAATGTAAGGTCTAAAATATTTTATCTTGCTCCTTCTGGCCAAACATATTTATGAGGAAGAGACTGAACTTCAAGTTTGTTCAAGTTTGCAGAGACATAAGGTACTTTGTGTCACAGTTACTATTCATGTTTCATCTTTTTCTCCAGAATAAATTTGGTTTAGGATGCACATGTGTCTAGTGTAGTTGCCTTTAGGCATTGATTTCTTTAAAGATATAACCACAAGGTTTTGGGTGGTAGTCCTACTTTTTGTACAGATATCACACCTTGTTGATTCAACATCTTTGCTGTTCTTCACAGCGCATAAAGGGAAACCTTTGCTTGTGATGTGTGGAGCTTAATGGTATATTTTGTATCCTTCCTTTATTTCAGTTTTTCTGGGAAGACTCTTCCATGAATTAATGAACAAGCTATGAAATAGCCAAGAATTATAAATTACCTCAAAGGAATCACAGAGCACCATGGTACATCAAACAAATTTTCGCTCAACTCTCTCTTTGTATAAGCAATAGTGGGTGTTTCCTCTTCAGCATACTTTTGTTCTAAATTTAGGGATATATTCTCTCATTGGAATATGTGGAAATTTTTCATGTAATTTCTGTTAACATTAACGGATGTCAGGTGAGGTCCAGTAATTCCACGGCACAGCTAAGAAAGAATAGATCCCTTTACTCTCTTTACTTTGATGTTGTATTTTAGCAATAGTCATTACACACTGTGTCAACCAATTTCAGTGCTGATGCCAAAGGTTTTCAGCCACAGAGGTAGCCTTGAAGATGATTTTCCTGAAGTTCAAAGCTCCTGAAATGTTAAAAATAACTTTCCAAGGAAATTATACAGTAATGGCAGCGTTCTGCTATCTCTTGCGTCATTCGCTAGTTACCCAAATGAAAGAGGAAGAGGATAGCATGGAGACAACCACAGTCCCACAGCAGCACTCGGTGTGTCTACCCATAGCTTTCCCATTCAGAGTGGTATTGGTACTCCTGAATTTGCAATGTGCTAACAGTATGCACTTCTGGTCTGGCACGCTTCGTGAAGGGATGTGGCAGACTACCTCAAGGGAAGATGCCTTCTGCTAGACTTACTTGTGCCTTATGGACTGCCAGGGAAGCAACTTGTGAAACCAAGCGTCCTGCAAATTGGTTGTGAGTCATGTAATGGCAGAATGCTCTTGTGCTTTGTGATTCTGGTATTTCAGGAAGACATGGTGAACATCTGCCTTGCTTGCTGAAATATGTTAGTGATATTTGGCAGTCCAAGTACAGAGGTATTCGCATTTGGGAAAATTGGAGTTTGTGATGAAATATATATTTAGGCAATTACCAAACATAAATGTGCTGTTTTAAGCTGCTCTATATCTCAGAAAGAGCGGTAGCATCTGTGAATTTGCTCTGTATCCAGATGAGTAGTGCTGCTGAGGGTGTAAGAGCTCACCAAGTGCCATCACCATGGAATAAAAACACCACAACTGAACATACTCATGAAGAGAAAAGTCCATTTATTCTGTCTGTGAAAGTCAGGCCCATGTCCTCCCTGTGCTGCATAAATGTGAACCTTTGGAGACAAACATTAGGAAATGAATTCTAGAGAAGATCAGGGAGACAGTAGTCAATGGTTGAATTAACCTGTGCCTCAGGGCTGCAAGCAATAGCATATGGAAAATCTACCCATCAACTTAGTAAGAGCAAACATAATTAAAAGGAGGGTGTTTGATACATTGCCCAACCTTGATATAAAATTTTGGAAGAGATTGCTAGTGAATAAAGTGGACAGAGCAGTTAAGTGTATATGTAGCAATTACTTTTTAACATACAATTCTACAACTTATAATGTGGATGTTCAGTGTATTCAATTAAAAGGGGAAGAAGACAGACAATAGAATCAAGTGAAGGATAAGGGCTGTGAAACAATTTCTGCAAAACATTCAAGCAGGTTAAAAAATGAAGCACACAATCATGCTGAAACATCTTCAGAATGTAGCCAAGGTATTTTTAAGTCATTTGGCACGCAGATAAGATTTGTAACTGTAAATCTGCATAAATTGTATCGTTCTTTGTTTATAGGCTGTCTGTGGCTCTAATTATTAACCTCAGTGAGAAATTACTTTGCTTTTAATGCTATATCATGGTCTAGACTGGGTCTCATATAGTGTGAGACTGGGTTTCACACTGCATATACTGTGGAGATCTTGATGAAATGAACCATCAAAGTTACTCAGATATTATAATATGCATTTATGTCTACAAATGAAAATTGAGTTTGGGTTGTGCAAGATTTGCTGAGGGCTTGCATGTTGGCACTCAGTATGTTAACATAAATACGTTAGCTACAGTATTTGCAGTTTAAGGGCTCGGTTGCACAAATTATTTGCAGACTTCTCTTTCCATTGAAGGGAGTGTGGAAGAAGGACCAGCAGTTGGCAGTTTCAGTGTTCTTGCTCACTGTGCTTCATGTCATCAAAAGTATGATTTAATATGACTTCCAATGTAGCAATAGAGAAGAAGATTAGAGACCTACACAAAACATGCTTGAAATCATTATTTTCACTTGGAAAGATATTTTCCATAAGCATGATCATAATTATATGCAAACTAATGATGAGGCTTCTGTTTTGTGAGAGAGAACAGTGCTGGGACTTCAGGAACTGCTTTGACTTTAGAAATAGGTTAAAATCTAAATTAAATATAGACAATGAAGGGAAGAATGATCTTTTTAATGTAACTTCATCAAATTCGGGTCAACCTCTTTAAGTCTCTTATTCATGCTGAAGTCATTAGAATTTTGTTGGATGAATTTTTGTTTCATGTAAACTTATTCACAAGCATCCTTGCTCACTCCACCCCTGAAAACAAAACATGACTGAAACTGTAAAGCACATAATGAGCACCTGAAGATTTCTTTTGAGTTGAGTCCAGCTGTGCTTTTCAGACTTCTTTTTGCCAGTGTGCATGTGGGACTAGGGCTCGACCAAAAAGTTATTCTACAAGAAGAGACTTTCAATGAGAGTGTTTGATTGCTGAAAGCAGTGTTATATTTATAGATGTTGGAGAATAGTGAGGTGAGAGAAACCCTGAAAAAATGTTGTGTCACTGGAAGAGAAAAATTTGGTGTGATGGAGGTCTTCAGCAGCTTCAACTGGGAATGAGCTCAATATACCTATACTAATCTGACAGGTCAGGAAAGCATCAGAAGCCTTCAGGTTATGGCATAACTTTCCACCCCAACTCTTCCAGTCTTAAGCCTTTTTCAATTCTGTAGAAGATGATTTAAAATAAGAGCACAAATAATATTTTGCTGTGAAGCATGGCTGGATTAGAGAATTCCATCTTCTAGATCTTTTGTGTGGAGCTTTGCATGGGCATTGCTTTCCCAGCTTGTTTGATACTTCTGTCCTACTCCGAGAAGTTTTGTTTAGCTGAGGAGTAGATCTGGGACAACTATACAGTAGCTTTTTTTTTTAAATGCGAGAAGGACTTACTTTTTGTTCTATTCTCTGTATGGTTAAGTGGGAGTTAATTTGATTTTAAATAAGAGCAGCACCTGGATTCTAATGGGCATGCACTTAGTCTTAGGCATGAGAGAAACAGGTATTTATGTGAATACTTTGTGTTCAGAAGGGCATACTTATAGCGCTAGAATTTTTTTCATAGAGCGCAAACCAAGTACACAGATGTTCAAGTGCTAATCCTGTGGAGTGACCTGCAACACTAGCTGCATCTCTCACCTAAAAATGAAAAAAGGTGAATGTGAAGTGTACGAGGCATACTATGTTTATAAGTAGGGTTAAGACTGAACTTGGTGAAAGCTGTGCAAATACAAAAATGTATACTAGAATTAAAAAAAAAAATCACCTTACACCTGTGCATTTAGATTAAGGTTCAATAAGACCTGTAAAGACTTTAAAATCAGCAGCCTTTATATTTAGGCTCCTTTAACTAAAAGAATTAACAACTTCATTCGAAGATGCTTATAAAACAAGTTTATCTTCAGTAGCGCTAAATCTTTTTATACTTGAAGCCATCCATTATCATCTTAGAAGAAAAATGGAAAGAAGTATTTTGTGAAATGTCCAGCAAGTCACCTCACTTTGAACAGGTAGAGAAGGATCAATTTCAGTGTTGGAATTCTGACTGGATTGTGTGCAATCTAAATCTCTGGGCATGGTTAGAGTGGGATCAGACCTCTAGCTTTATACTGCTTCTACTGGAAATGTTTACAATAGACACATTCTTATGATAAAATCTCATGACAGTTTAAAAACAAAAAAGCCTGCTTATCATAACAGTCTGAGTTATGTAACACTTGCAGAATATTTGGGTTACACTGAGGACTTTTTAAAAGGACAAAAATTTAAAAATACCCACCACCTTTTTTGGTCAGCTTCTGCAAAGATGCAGCACTTCAATTCATATGTGATGCTGTCCTTGTGCACCAGGAACTGTTATAAACCTTTCACTGATTGCAGATGACTATACTGAAGTTTTACTTTTTTGGCAATAAATGAATTGCAACTATTTGTCTCGTATCTATCTGTTTTTGAGAGCAGAAGTATTTTAAGAATTCCTTTAATAGTTGTGTTTCAGTTTGGATTTTGTGTTCTAAAATAACGGACCTTCAAATCTAAACATAAGAAAAATTAAAATTGAAAGAGACCTCTCTACCTTTATACCTCTTTTGTTGGAAATGTTTGAGATCCACCCTTCCCCCCTTCGCTGTAATGATTGATGATAATTGTTCCTCAGTTTTTCAACTCTTGTAACAAGGGAAATGTATTACAAAAACAGTATAGTAGAGTAAAGAATTGATATAACAAGTTTCAGTGAAAACGAAAAGTTTTGGAAAAATACAGGAAAACATATTCTTCCTAATTCATTCTGTAGAATTCTGATTAACTGGATGTCTTGGTTTTGTTTCCCACTCTATCCTGCACAAATGCACTCTTCTTTGTGTCATATTTTGACTAGTCTGAAGGAAGAGCTAATTTCCGATTATGTTCCAAAGTTGATCTAATGGTTTCTTTCTGGTATGGAAGCAAAAAATCAGTTTTCAGCTTGCTTTATTTCTTAAACAGATTCCCAATATATAGCATTGATAGAAGCAATAGGGGAAAGGCAAACATGCAGAGGAAGGAACACTGGATACATGCTGCTGAACTGTTCAGCAGGGAATTACTTTGCTGTGCAAACTGTGTGCCAGCTAGAATTGGTTTGCACATGTACTGAGGACCAGCATGCACAATGAAATCTGCAGTAAGGCTAACCAGCAGGATCATACGGTGGGCACTCCTTGGCTGGCACCTAGCTTGTGACCTCTGTCTGATTATGTGCTTTATTCTGAGGCAAGTGCTTTTGCTTTCTCTCTTCTCTTTTACTGTGGTCCTGAATCACTTAATCATCCACTGAAGGAAAACAAACTGAGAAACTGAGACAAGAAAGTGTTCCAAGGACCACCCTCCAGCAGATACCAAACACCCCCAATTCTGTTCTAATTTGCAGAACCATTTCTAGGTTTCTCCCAATGGCCAGTGACTTGTTTTTGCCTGATTTAAAGAACTTCTTAGCAAATCAGCCTCTGTCAAGAATTTTCTGAAATTTGTTAAAGAAAGAGGGAGGGAAGTGGCTCTGGCTGTCACTTGTAAAGGTGACAGAGGATGAATTGAAAATTGTGTTTGGAATCTGAAGACTAACTTAAGATTGTACAGGAGGAGGATGGCTTTTGGTTTTACAGTCCAACAAAAACTTTATACTGCACACTAATAGTGCAAATTTATTACTGTTTCATAGCTTCCTTGGAAAAAAGCACATCATCTATTGTGCATGTATTAATAGGTCTTGCCTGTGCATAGAAGCAGGATGTTTTACAGTTGGAGAGTAAGGAGATATGCCCTGATTTTAAAATTCAGTAATCATAGCAGAGAGAGCTGACTCGGTGGTAGGCAAGTTATCTAAAATGACAAAATTCTCCTAATAGATGAGAGAATTAAATGACTGCCAGGAAACTCCCATGCAAAAAATGAGTGAAATGGGAACAAAAAACTCCTCTTGGCATAATGAAATCTGTATTCTAAACACAGCTGAAACTAATTGAATAAAAACCAATCTAGGCAAGATTGATCAAGTTGCTCTGGAAAAGCTGTTACCTGTTTTATTACAGGCTGTGATTCCCTCGTACTTTAAAATAAGTTTTAGAGTCATAGACGAATTTTGTTTTCATTTTCAATGGAAAAATTAGTCAATTATTTTTAATTTTCTTTTTAAGATTTGGAAATTACTAGGTATCTGTGCTCAGTGTAGACACCCACCCAACTCGAGAATATCAAGACACACCTTGAAAGCATATCTTTGCTTTTAAATATTTTTTAAAAATGTCTTTATTTAAAAAGGGATAATTCAACAACATTCCAAACATGACTTTTAACTAGTATGCTACTTAAATTAGAAAGTAGACCAGACTTCATATTTTTTAGAATTTCATATTTCAAGAGTAATATAACTTCTAGAGTAACTTTCCAGATCATGAGCTTTCCCAATTTTTATCTGTACAATACTGTATTAAAAAAAAGTCAATATTTGATTGTTGTAGAAAGGCACCATGCCTTGAATTCATTATGGCAATGGGAGGTTGAACAGAGGAGAAACAAAAAATAATTACTTTTTTTGTGGGATGTACATATATGGTTGCTGAGAAATGGTGAGAAGGAGGAACCCTTATTCTTGTAGGAGCAACACAGAGATTCACTTGGTGTATGAGAGTGGTGTTGTTCAAATAAAACTACTACTTTTCTTCTTTTCAGTCATATGGATATGCCCACTTGCTGTACAGCATCTTGATTCAGAATTCATGAGTGATCCAAAACAAAGGGACTGTATTGGTGAGTCTGACACTCCCGTAGCATGAACACACTAATTTCTTAGGGTTTTGCTCATCTGTGACTTAATTGGAAACTCTAATCATTTTGAGTCACTGAAGGCTTTCAGGAAGGGAGTGGTCAGTTCCCCAGGATGAAAATACTAATTTATCAAGTGTCTCTGACCCTCTCACATTTGGAGCATGGACTGTATATACAGAATGACCCATGCTTTCTGGCATGGGTTAAGGACCTTGTAGGTACTTTGTTGCTCTTTATCTGCTGAGATGATAGAACAGACCAACCTCATGGTCATCTGTGCTGGTCTTTTAATAAGCATGTTAAAGAACTGAAAGACTTGTAACAACATTCCCTCCTAAATATATTTATGTATCTGTGTCTTTATGCATGTTTGTGTCTTGTTCTGGAGTAAAGGATGTGAATGAGAATAGAGTTTGGATTGTAGAGTGTTGCAAGTATGCATAAAATATATTCCTCTGGGGTGAAACCAAAACAATTTTCTTTTTTTTTTCTGGCTGCACACTTTTGGCATACAGGGGCCCAAATCAGTGTATGGGATCCAAATAAATGAAGTCCTGCAGCTTATCCTGAATGCATGTACAGGTGTAAAGTTCTTGAAGTTACTGATCTGACACGACAATCTGAGAAGGCTTCTTACACTGTTAAAGGAACCAAATGACAAGGGTACCTTCATACTTGCTATCAAATGGCAGTCTTCTAGCAGCAGCTTTGCTCTTCCTTCATGTCTGTAGTTTCACTTTTTTTTTCTTATGCCTGGCTTCTATTGACCTTACAGAGTCCTTTTCTGAACCTTTTGTCTCCACAATAGACACTTTTTATTGTTCCCCTTTCTAATTGTCCACTCAGGTCTTCAGCACCTGGACTTCCCAGAAAATCTAGGGCACTGAGGAAACTGCAGTGCTGCTCAGCTGCCTGTGCCATGAGAGAGGCTGTAGCTGCTCTGCCAGCCTGGTAATGAAGCAACAGAATCAGGAGACTGCTAACCTCATCACTACTGCGGGGCAGGAGGCGGGCAGCAATCAGTGTGCATGATGTTCAAGATGGTGAATAGTATCTCCTTGCAGACCACTCAACAGCTGTGCCCTCAGTGTAAAGATCCTGAACAAATCCTTGGTCTTGGGGCTCCAGACCTGTAGTGTGTAAGAGATAGGAGGAGACTGCAGCCTCAGCTCTGTTCCAGGATCCCTGTTCCTGAAAAAAAGATACTGAAAAGGGCATACTGACATACAGGGATACCTATATTCACTCTGAAAGAATAAAGTGGTGAGCTAAACACCTTATGGGTACTCCTTCTGTTATGTTTTTCTTTTGCATGGCTGATAACTGGGCTCATCATTGGAGTGAGGTTCAGTGTGGTGTCACTGCTTGATGTGACGACACACGAGATGGTGTCACTCCTGAGTGAACAGGAGCAGAAATATGGCTTGCTTCCATGTGGGAAAGTGGTAATGCACTGTTCTTGTTTGTGTGTGACAGCTGCCAAGATAGCATGACACTTCCTAGAATGGTCTGCTTAAGGTTGCTGCAAAGCAGGCAGCAAAGGCTTGTTGGATAGCTTTTCTTCAGACAGCTTCAGACTGCGAATGCAGTTGGGACAGTTTGCTCAAGGAATAAAAATAAACTGAAGCAGAAATCCAAGAAGAGTGTATGGTATAATATAGCCTGCAGAACCAGCTGCTCCAAGCTGCTGCTCTGTTGCAGGGTGGTACCAGGCTGAAACTGCTGTTCCTCCCTGAAAATGAACGTGCTGAATTTGTGCTTGAGCTATGTACGAGGGCTTCTTTGTCACTCGATGTTTCTCATTGGCTTCAACAGATTTTTAGGCAAGTAAAGCTATTGCTTTTTCACAATAATAAACTTTTTGTGTGTTTGATATTCTAGTAATGAACTTCATAATCCATGACAAAAGGGATATGGGGACCTGAGGGAAGGGCCTCAACTGTGATGGACGGGCAAGGATAAAGATCTGACATTCCAGCAAAGTGCTTATATTTGAAATGATTTTATGTGGAGGGAAAACTGGGCTCATATGGGCCTAGCCAAGACTGTACATTCATAGGTTACCTTGTAATATAGAAGTTGCTCATAACGCTTCAAGAAGTAGTGGCTGGCTATTGGAAAATTGGGCAAATGTCTGAAAAGACAATAGATAAATTTACGTTGTTGAATGGTTGCACATAAGTGTCTGCTGCTGTAACAGAAAAATTAATCAGCACAGCTGCTGGTTTCTAGAAAGTCCAAAATATACAGAGCTGAATCTTTATGGCTGAGTATCTCTGTGGTTTGTTTTTCTTTGTATGTGTGTAAGAGATACAAGACTTCATTATTAATTTTCTTTAAATGTTTCTCTAGTGTTATAACTTGTTCAAGTGTTTTAGAGGATCTTGTAAACTGATGGTTTGTCTCACTGATTAAGTAAGAGTTGTGTGTAGGAAAGGCTTTGTAATGACAATTGAAACTGTACGCATAATTGCATAGTTTCCACTCTATAAAAAGGGATCTGCAAAGCTGGAAGATATCATTATACTTGTGTTTATAACTCAGGATGGCCTCATTTCACCAGCTTTTCTTGCAAATTAGTTCCCAGATGTCAGAAATATTGTCTGGTCGCCAGCTATTGCATAAACTCCTGAAGTACGAGATATGACTTACTGCTCTTGCACTGACCTCAACTGTCAACAGGAAAATAAATGATCATGAAATAGATTGGATGAAGCAAGATTTAGAACAGCAAACTTAATATCTAATTTTAAGTGGCCTTTGATTACACAACTGAGTTGTATCCGAGATACATAATTTTAACATTTCTCATCTACATTAGTAAAAAGCCTTGTATTCTTGGATAAGCAGAAAACCTTTATACAGGTTGGCAGCTGTGTTTAAATCTCTATCTGTCTAACTTCTAACAGTGTTTGCATGTAACGTAGAAATTAAAAACAATACTTTTGAAGTTGATCTTGGGTGCGGGGCGTGGCTCCTGAGGCTGTGTCCCAGCTTGTGGTTGTTGTCTTTCTAAGATCAGATGCTTCCAGTTTGTGCCCCAAGTGTTTTACTACAAAGCATTGTAGAGTACAAGCTGTCTTAATGTCACCAGTAGCTTCTCTGCCCCGTATCGTGCATTGCATGGCAGCAAGAGTATCCAGAAGTGACCTCTTGGAAAAGTCAGCTCCTCATTGCTGGGCTTCTTCAAGAAGATCAGGCTGCTCTGTCCGTACGGTATTAGTTTTGTGTTGGCCCCAGAGATGGGGATGGTGAAATGTAGATCATGTCACATAATAACTCCCTGCCTAGTTCCCAGAGTAGCCCACAAATCTGTTGGGCAAGACCATAGTCGGGGAAGGTCTTCGTGTCCCGAGGAGGCAAGGAACTGGTGTATCCAATGCTGAGATGGGTCAGCTGTTCTGTAGCAGCTGAAATAATTTGCTTAAAGCATCAAAACTTCCCCAAGACCTTTGCTTCATCCTGTTTTCCCCTATTATTGCATTTTAAAATATAAAGCTTGGTGTTTTGAGGATTTTAAACTAGAGCCATAGCCTTGCATGAAGACACATTTTTATTTTTCTAGTGAATGGATTCACTTCTGTAGCAGAGGCACTGCTGTTTTTCATTTAATCCCAGTCCTGTAGAATCTGCCAGGGTTGCTGTTGTTAATCTCAATACTCAAAAATCACAAACCTAGTTCCCAGGACAACTGGATTATTTTTTTAATAGGATTTTATTTACTTTCTAGTTTATGAATTTTTGGGAAAAACTCTTTTCATATTTGCAAGTTCTCTGCCTGAGCTGAGCCTTAAAAACTTTCTAAATAAGTGAGACTCTCATAAAATGTTTCTAGAAACATAAATGCATGATATCATGAACTTGCAGGTAGTATCCTTTATGCTTGTTGTTTAATTCCTCTCTTGCTTATTCCATGTGTTTGTAAATCTGATGGTTATTCATAGCTAGCTATAGTTGTCCTGTAGTTAGAAACCTGTGGTATCTATAGTTGTATAGATGGATGGATCCATGTATGGATGAAGATATGACTAATTAAACAGCTGGCCAGGTAAGCAAAGAAAGTTATTCCGCACTAACTGGACTAGAAAACCAGTCAGATGGACTTAGTCTTCTTCCCTTGTCTTTTTTAGCTTTGTTTTCAAATATCAAGCTCATTCTCCTAAATAAGAGTGCTTTGCTGTGTTACTCAGCAAAAACTTAAGGGAGTCAACTGTAGCTTGCAACAGTATTGCCTTATTCCAAATTTACAGACTAAAATGATTAATATCAGGCAGATGGCAGACAGATTTCTGTAAATTGTGCAGGGTTGTCAGCTCACCAGTCATTGAATCTCAGCTCTAAAAAGTGACACTGGGTTAACGATCTAATTTTGTTTAGGGAGAATTGCATTCACAAAGTAGTTTTTCACTCAAATAGGTTTCTAAAATGACTCCACTGTACGTTTTCTTAGGCTATTGTTGTTTCTCCATTTAACTTAATTTGTTGTCTATGTGCAGACTCATTAGATGGCTTCATAATCAAATTGCAAGGTTGGCCATAATTAGGCAGTCAAAAGTGGCTAATGGGTTCAATTCTAACTGTAAGTTCTAGCTGAAAGAGCTAGGAGAGGGTAATTCTGAAGAGTTTTTTAGAAGAAAATTAGCTTAAATTGAGTTTTTTCAATTTACAACTAAAAAGATATGTGCTAATCAGAATTTATGTCACTGTTCCCTTTTTAAAAACTGTATATGATACCAGACATATAATTTGAAAATGGTGTATACCAAGCTACTTACTGTGTTTTCATTTTAACAAAAATTCGAGATCTCAGGGCACAAAGTCTTGGTGACTTTTTAACCCAGGAGCTCATATAAATCTCTTGGATAAAGAAACATGAGCTGGTAGTTTACACTAAATTCATGGAATGTTTATGACCTGGTGTCTTTTTGTGTGGTTCGGGCTTATAGCTGATTTGGGGGCAATTTTTTTTTTTTCCTGAACCATTTAGCATAACTACCTGAAATACCTGTATTTTGCAAGAAAGCCACAGTGGCTTCCTCTCAGATTCTTGCAGAAAATGCCAATTGTGTAGGTTCTCTCTGCCAGTCAATTGAAGAATAATAAATGTTTCCTATGGGGTTTAAGAAATCATTTTGGTTTGTTTAGAAAAACTAGGAGATTTAATGAAGTCACAATTATTTTGTTTCCACTTCATTTACTAGGATGGTGTTTGGAAAAAACACACTTGAAATATTTTGGCTTCTATGTGGCTTGCTTTAGTGGATGAAATATCTTAACATCAGTTGTTGATGCTTCAAATATTAGATATAAAATGCTTATTTATTTTTTTATATATATGTGTATGTATGTGTTCATGTATACAGACAGCTACGAGAGTGTTGGAAATATCTACTCCAAAACTTGATTTAAAAAAAAGGTTTTTTTGAACACAGAAATGCTTTACTGGGAAAAGCTTCTCTACTTCTGAAATGGATTTTCTTCTTCACAGAATCACAGAATAGTAGGGGTTGGAAGGGACCTCTGTGGGTCATCTAGTCCAACCCTCCTGCCGAAGCAGGGTCACCTACAGCAAGCTGCACAGGACCTTGTCCAGGCGGGTCTTGAATATCTC
>Ga0065711_1046968_pt1 | contig 12600 bp, 9 predicted proteins | sample Hoacrofraction12_FD_59098 | JGI IMG/M metagenome (GOLD analysis project Ga0065711, IMG submission 59098) | Hoatzin crop microbial communities from Cojedes, Venezuela - Epithelial fraction 12 v2 (version 2) | ecosystem: Host-associated > Birds > Digestive system > Esophagus > Crop | place...
GGAGATATTCCAGCCCCGCCTGGACGCGGTGCTGTGCAGCCTGCTCTGGGTGACCCTGCTTGGGCAGGGGGTTGGGCTGGGTGACCCACAGAGGTCCCTGCCAACCCCTGCCATGCTGGGATTCTGTGATTCTGTGAAATTGAAAGGACAGAAATAGTCTGCTGGCAAAGCCATGGTTTTCTTTGCAGCCTCAGCGTGCTAAAATGCGGGGAGCGGATGCTTCTTCCTAATCAGTTAATTGATGAAGTGCCTGGGTTGTTAGGAGGGTGCTGGCTTCGTGCTGCAGGAAGAGGAGCTTTGCCAGTTTGGGAGCACGGGCTCGAGGGCGAGCATCGATGGCTTGGGAAGGACACCCGGAGACGCGCACAGACCTGAACTCGTGCTCCAGGTAGGCAACAGGAGTGACCCCGTGCTGAACCGGGGCTGTGGTCACCTGCGGCGTGCCGGGATGCTGCAGCCTCCCTGCTCTGCAGCCGCGTTCCCCTGCGTGGGCAGACCGCAGCCCCAGCTCTGCCCACGTAAAAAGGCGATGGAAACCTCTCAGCCAGCGCCCGCAGGCACGCTCATCCTGTCTCCTGCGTCTAAGCGAAGGCGTATCTTTGGGGTTTTTTTAGCTTTCAAACACAGTATATATAATAGCTGGAGTTATTTGAGTTGTAACCAGCTCTTTAAACAAAAAGGCATGTTTTATATGGATTTTTCCACCACGTTGAACTCGGTGAGAGTGATGTGTGTTTGCTCTCTCCTCCCGCTCAAGGCCGGGGCTCTGTGCCATGACAACGTCCGCACCACGTGGCAGACGCACACACACACATAGAGATGATTCCTGTGGAAACATTAAACATTAAAGGAAGTTTCCTGCTGGCTTTCTGCTGGGGTGTCATTCTGGAGCACACCAGCCCCCCTGGCATTGGCAAAACGCAGCCAGACCTCTGTGGTGTTGAGCAGCCCAGGCAATGCACGGGGAGCTTGGGCGGGTGTGCTTGGAGAGATGATTAATGCAGTGGCTGTGCTCGGCTCCAAAAATCAGTGGAAAAAGTGAAGAGCAGCTCTCTACGCTCTGCCATGTCAGCCAGGCAGCCCAGGAAGAGTTTTTCCAAGCCTCTAATATACTAATCCCCAAGCGATAACGTAATTTAATGCAATAAAATGTATAGATGTATGTGCATGTGTGAGTGCGTGGTGCTTTCAAGTGGCCAATTGCACAAAGCCAAAAATAATTACGAGCTAATTGGATTTTAAACAGCAGTGTGTGAATGATAATTGGGAACTACTTAAGAATAATTTACTAAATAGCGTGAAAGCTGTGATTTCACAACGGAGTGAGAAAACATTCACGGCTAAAGGCTGGCTCTGAGGGGAATCAAAAGCTTTCTGGGTGAGAAGAAAGGGAACGAGAAGTGGGTGGCTTTCCCCAGGCTGCTGGAGCCTTGCAGGGCTGCTCACGCTCAGCAGTATTTGCAAAGGGGAAACGAGAGGACCTGGATAAATCTAGGTTAATCAGCCTTACGGTGAACCTGTCAAAGTAACAGAACTGCTGATAATCTCTAATGAAGCGTTAATGGAGGGTGATGAGGCCAGTGCAAATCAGCCAGGACTGTTGGGAAACAGATCTCTTAGACCTAATTTCTATTAGATATTACAAGGTTATTTGATGCAGGTACGCAGACTTTGGCAAAACACTGATCAAAACATCTTAATTAAAAAACGAAAGGGATACTAATTCAGGCTGGCACGGAGAGATGGGTGAGCATGTTTGCAGCAGCGTGCTGGGGAGGGACGATCTCTCCTGCCGTCCAGGCTAACGAAGCACAACGCGGCAAGACCTGGTCATGATGAACCGGGTCAGCTTTGCCAGGAACGTGATGAATAACCAAGGGGTGCTCTTAAAATTGACTGTAACTGCACTAAGCCGCAACATTGATTCATCGTTAAACCTCATTTACAAGCTGTCAAGTTTTCAGGCCCTGTTCTGAAATCTAAATTCAGAAATCCTGAAAGATCTGAGTCTTGGTTTTGAGTTAAGCCTTTGTTAAATGGAAATGGGAGTTCAGAGTGGTCATGAATAGCAAATCCATCTCCCCTTGTATCTGCCTTCCCTTTGCGTAAAAAGCAGCTTTGTTCTGCTGAATAACCTCTTAGGCAGGACTTAGAGCATCAATTCACGTTAAATCCTGGGTTTAGCGTGATTAGCACGAGCTAATCTTACAGGGTTTGAGGTACTTGTGGTGATGCTATCTGAGCCCTCTCTGTGCATCGCCTTTTTGGGGAGAGCAGCAGAGGTTTCTGGCCGTTCTCACAGCGTCTGTCTGACGGTTGGAAGGGTGTTTGCTCGGGTCGGTGGCACACACCATGGAAATTTCACAATACGTAACACAAAAGGTGGCTAGACTTATTCTATGTGTTTTCTCAAAACCCCTGTTATTCAGAGTAATATTAGGCAATGAGCACCGCTCCTGCTTTTAGCATCTCTTAAAAATCCAGTCCGGTGACAGACCCAAATCCAAATAGCCAAACCCAGGAAGAAACCCTTGGCACAGCAACAGCGTTCAGTGCTCAGAGAGGTTTATCACAGTGACTGTATTTGTACAGAGACCAAAATGAGCTGAGAAGGAAAATATTTCTCTTTGTTGTTTTGTTTCCAGGACAAAGGAGAGTTTTGATTTTTCACTTTTATTTCCTTTCCAGATTTTAGATTACTTGTAATTATATGGTGCCAAGCAAAGAAACGGTGCTCTACCTTTTTGTAAATGACTTGGAAGTTTACTTTAATCCCTTGGTAGGGTTCACCTGGTATGTCATTCATCACGCCGCTGCTCTGCATTCCAGCAACTGGGCTCATTTAATTTGCTAGGCTGAATGAAATAGCTTTACCATGTCTGCTTATACAGAAGTAATGATGGGTAGAACCCCGTAGCACATAATAATTGCTATTTTCCACAGAGAGATGCATGCATGTCCTCAGAATAAGCTTTAAAAAGTTGAAACTCATGAGAGTGAGACGGGCTCTGGACAGCAGGGTAAAAATGACGGAGGGTGGTTTTCTTCCCCGATTTTTTATTTTAATCTCTATTTCTCAGCTTTAAAATGGTATTTGCTGGTTGAATGGCTGGGCTGTGGGAAACCATACTCCCTCTCCCCATGCTCGGCAAGAGCAGCTGCCAGTCCTGTCTCTCCCTGTGTGCAAAATGTCCCCACATCTACATCCCCAGGACCTGCTTCAGCATGTTCTAGGTGTGAGCCTCTACAACACCTATCGCATCCTAAAAATGTCAGTTTGAAACCCACCTTTCACCTAAGACGTTTCTGCTGGAAAAGAAAACTGAAAATAGATTGCAGTAATTTTTCATCAGGGAGGTAAATGCAAGGGATGGGTCCAGACAAGCCCTTTTGTCTGAGGACACGTTGCCAGCCCAACCCCACCGAATCTGTCAGCTTATTGACATCTGTCAGTCACCGCTGCGCGATCGATACGCTGACATTTCGGGTCATCCTTGCAGACCTTTCCCCAGCACAAAGGAGCTCAGGCTGCCTTTGCCCGGGGGGTTTCGCACCGCAGCCCACCTCTCTCTCCCCTCCGCTGACCTGGCTGAGCCCGGGCAGCTCCGGCTGCTGAGCTCCGCCGGCGTTTCTGCTCTTGGATGGCTCATGGCTCCTCTCGTAATCTCCTATTAAACACTCCCCGGCTATCGCTGCTCGGGCTTCACACTCATTTCCCACGCCGTGGCAGACAGGGCTGAAGCTATCGGTGAATTTTGATTCCCTGGTGGCAGCTGCAGAAGCAATGTGGAAGAGCTGGCCGAGATATCAACAGACTCGATCTGTCCCCTTCGTTCCTCTGAGAATTACTCTTCATTTCTTAAACTGAGGCTATTTTATGAAGTCATAGATTTTTGCTCTTCACATTTAACGAACACTCAGCCAGAGAGTTTTGCAAGAGCAAGGACCTGTGATTTACGAGTGGGAGCAAAAATCACTCATCTGTGCGAGGGAATCAGAGATGAGGCAGTTTAATAATTAAATAAAAAAATCACAGAATGTGCTTTAGAAACAGATTCAATGCCAAAAAACTTTTGGTGCCCTCGAGTTACTCCTGAGTTGCAACAAACCTCAGGAAGAAAGTCTGTTCTTTTAAGAACTTGTAATTGAAGAAAACAGAGAAAGAAAAATCTTCAGGTGAGTCAGGGGCAGAGATGGGCACAGGAAGCTCAGGACAGCCTGGGCAGAGAGTGAGATGTCCCCTGCACAAGCCGTGCTCCGATACAAGACTGTGAGACACACGTGCTCCTGGCTCACGTCAAATGCAGAGCAAAGCACACAGACTAGAATCTCTTTCCCTGGAATTTACTTTAATGCTTTCAGTCTTTCTCACCTGCCAAGGTACGAGCGCTCACGTGGACACCTCACACAGCTCCACTGCCACGTCATTCCTTGAGCCGCGAACGCATCGGACAGGAATCCACATGTCCGTGGCAGCAGACAGCGATGACTTCAGCTGGTCTGGTGTAATTTTGGAGATCATTTCTTTTCATATGGGTTTGGGTCTTATTTTTAAGCAGATGCAACACTGTCAATAGCGTAAGACCTGGCCGTTCAGCTGGAGCAGTCTGCTTGGATGGACCCAGCATCAGGAACAGCCACACAGATCTTTTTTCCACGCTGGCTCCCGGACTGAGGGTCTCAGCTCAGCGCCCTGTACCTGCAGCTAAAAGTGGCCAAAAGCATCATCTTTCTTCTTACATCTGGAGAAAAGGAGGAGGAAGGGCAGCACGTAACATTGATCTGCAGGAGCGCTTGACATTGACATATACCATGAGTATTTTTAGCATCCAAGTGCACTTTTTCTTGGCCACATCATGACACCTGAGACCACTCCTACAACATCAGTATAAGGGTAATCGTTTTATGATGGGAGAGCGAAGGCACAGAAAGGTTAAATGATTTCTCTCCGTCTGTGCAGTACGACAGCAGCAGACCTGGGAATAAATCTCAGGATCTCCCTCCACCTCCCCACCGCAGCCCCGGAGGCTGTCAGCAGACTGGCGATGCTTCAAGGGCTGGCTGCCGCTTCTGCCGCTCTTTAGCAGGTCTAATGGAGACACCTTTGTAAGGAAGGCAGGCAATGCATCAGCTCCGTGATGCTGGCATTCCCAGTGCCCTTCGCAGCTTGGCCAGCGCAGATCCCATCCATCATCAAACACATTTCAGCACTGTACTTCCAAAAAACCTGTAGTACGATAACTTCTAGGCACAGTGGCAGCTACTTCAGAGCAGCCCGAGGTAAAAGGTGACAGAGCACCAGAAACATTTCAAAGTGAAGGTGAGAAGTGCACATGTCCACCATCTGAACCTCTTCCTCACTGCAGACCAGAAGCTGCATCCCTTTCTTGAGTCTCACTGAAGCAGCAATTCAAGTCTCTGCTGTGCAAAACTTCAGAGGTCGAGTTCACCTGAATTGGTGCCACCATTTGTCAGATCTTTGGGGCTGACACAGCCTCAATGCAGCTCTACGGGCCAGTGCTCAGGATGGGCACAGGACTTTGGTGTCTCCCAGTGCTACGGTGCAATGCTGCCTGCGCTCTTCACAGCCTTCCCTGCATTTACCTCCGTGAAATCTCACTCCCCCGGGGCAGGAGCTGCTACAGATTGGTCCAAGCAACGTGCGAAATCAGTCGCGTTCTTGGCAGAGAAGGGCACTGAGCTGGAGCTCTGCTCTTCCCACTGGCCTCTGCGAGAGGCTGTTAATAGCTGGAGAACTGATAAGAAGCAAAGCAAAGAGTTTTATTCAGACATCTTGAGATGGAGAAATTGGCCTTTGATGGGAATCCAGTCCCGTGAAAGGTTTCTGGGGGTGGCAATGATCTCGGTTCAGGATCCCTCAGGTTAATGACTTCCAGGCTGGTTCGGATTGGGTCAGTGTTACAGTCGGGGTTGATTTTGTTTTCCCCTTGGCAATAGCAGAAGAGCAAAGCTGCTGGCAATGCCCACCAATGTTATTGCAACCGAAGGCCTCCTATGGACTGTCCATGCATTTTAAAATCCTGTTCTTGCACAGCCACCACAGATCAAATGTGCAATTGCAGCAAGATACTTCTGTGCTGAGCCTACCTTTTCCTTTATTAAATTAAAATCACGTCTCTCTCCTTTGACATTTTGCTGTTGGCCGTGGATCAAACGCATAGAATGAAGACAAAGCTGTCCATCTACGTGGCCTGGAAGCAACACCCTGGACTGACCCTGGTGATGCTTGCCATTAGGCTGGGTTCCTGTCTCAGGGCAGCCAGCACTGATATGGAAGCGCAAAGAGGAGAAGGTACCTGCCAGGGGCATAACATGGAGCAGAGACCAAGGCAGAGCAGATCTGCCCACGCACAGCAATTGCCAACAGACAGATGTTTGTCTGGTCTTAAATTACATTGCCTGCACGCCTGAAAAATCTACCCTCTTATAAATAGCAGTGCTTTGATCCCCTATGGCTTTGCATATTCAGGTCCCACCAAAAGGCACATGGGTGTTAGAAAAAAATAGCTGGAAATGGGCTGTGGGTAGAAAGTCCCTGGGGTTGTCCGGTAGTGGGGTGTCTTGAGATTCTTCATGGAAGTTTTTGGTGAATAGAGGGGGAGTGATCCAGCCTTTCTGTTCTGCACTGCACAGAAGGAGAAACCCTGGGAAAGCATCCTGTTTCTGGCTGGAAATAAAGCTTTTAGGGTTTTTTGACACTGGAGACTTTCAGCAAGAGCCCAAATTCTCCATGAAAAGCAGGCATTTACCGAGGATATACAGAAGATCCAGGCTGTAAAGCAGCATATCCCCCACTCCAGCGCTGCCTTTATTTCCTGGGCAGGGTCTCAGAGACCTTCAGCTGAGTAACAGCCCTGAGGAGATGCCAAGGACTGAGCGCTCGCTGCGGACTAAAACCCAAAGAGAGCCCGATTCCCAGCCCCGCGTGGTGCTGCCCGGGGGCTGTCCCCTGGGTCAGGGCACTGCTGCATCCCCTCAGCTCCCACTCAGGTCACGGAGCAGGGCTCCTGATTTGCAGCGTTCGCCTCTACCTCTGCGAGATCCACCCCCGTCAGTGTCAAACCGCTGACGAGTGTGGACCCAAAGCTTGATCTCCTGCTTTTTCAGGAGGCAGATGATGGAGCTGTGCTGATGCAGATGACTTGCACGAACACCTGGAGAAGCAGCACTGCTTTCTCCTTCCCCAGCCTGCCCCGAGCTCTCCTCCCATGCGAGCTGGCCCCAGCGATGCTGCAGCCCGGCTCAGCGCTAACGGACGCCGTTTGCCATGTACAACGGGCTCGTTATGAGCTGCTCCCTGTTCCAGACTTCGAGGCGTCCTGTCCATGCTGCTTTCTTTGAGGAGACATTTCTGCATATTGTACAGGCAGAAAAAAATAGTGTCGTATAACATTTTGGGGAGATGGAAGGGGACAGCCAGCGTGACTCCTCCGTGGGCTAACCTGGAACATTCTGCATTACAATTTAATGTGATGGAAAGCTACAATTAGCTGTAATTAAGGCATCCTCATTGCCTCGCCGAGAGCAGAGCTGCTGTCAGTTCCATTTTCTTACCTTTCCACAACAACAACATGCTGCAATTCAGCAGATTAATACTCCCGGCACGAAGTACTCCCCGTGTAACACCGATGAATGGGTGCTGAGGATTTGTTAGCAATATGCTGCAGTGGGGCCCAGAGGCACCCCCAGCACTGGGCTCCCTCGGACAGGATATGTATTTATTCAGGGTAAAAAGTGAGAGTATGGAGAGTGCAGATGCGGGAAGTGCCCGGGGTGACACAGTCCCCTGGCAGGGCTGGGACAAATCCACCTTCCGCTGACTTACCAGTAGTGATGGACCCATTAGAGCACAGAGCCTATTGCTTCCAGGCATTGCAAATTGAGTGTCGTTTGCTGCTGTGTGTCCTGAAGAGTTTCAGTGACATTTCTGAGCTGCCTCTCAGAAAACTGCTAATAAAAGGATAAAACCCAGAAGTTATTATAAAGCATGTCTCATAAATTTTTGTCTCAGTCAGTGAACATCGCTGGGCTTCCTGTAAAGAGATTTAAGACCCCTTTTACATCCTTTCTTAAGCTGACCTCTTTGCAAACTACTTCATGTGCAGGTAAGGCGTGTAACCTGCACCTCTGCCTTAGGATGAGCGAGTGTTTCCCTCCTCTGTCGGGCGATAACAGCCAGGGCTGTTCTGCTCTGTATTCAGCACAGTCATGAGCAAAGTGAATCATTCTCCTCTGCGATGCACTGTGTTCAATGACCAGAGATGCTCTATTCTTGCAATTAAATGTAATTTCTCTGTTGCCCTAGAGAATACAGAACCTTACCTCATTAGTGCAGCCAGTCTTTCACCGAGGCCAGGACAGGATTTTATTATGGCTGTGTAGCACAGGATACTGAGTCAAGAGTTGTGCCATTTTGGGTCATGTTATTAACTGAAAAAAATCTCTGTTACAACAGATAGATTCACATCAGCAGATATCTTGAATCTTTTCCCGAAATCGATCATCTTCAGGGATTAATACAGCTCTTGTTATGAGAGTGTCAAAGCCTCTGACAACCGCACTGCGTCTTGTCTGCCCACTCTTGGACTTGGCCAGGACCTGGATGCCTCCATGCAGGAAATTCCACCCCATCAGCTTCTTATTTCGAAGCAGAAAGCAATTAAACATAAAGGAATATTGTGATTCAAATGCAATGCTTTATGTGAATTTCAAACTTCATGAAATGATAGAGTAATAGAACCATAGAATCATGGGTTTAGGTTGGAAGGTACCTTTAAAGGCCATCTAGTCCAACGTCCCTGCCATGAGCAGGGACATCCTCAGCTGGATCAGGTTGCTCAGAGACCCGTCTGACCTGACCTGGAATGTTTCCAGGGATCAATATTGGCTCACAGAAGGAAACCATTTCATTTCAAAATAACAAGGAATGCATGCATTCCCTCCTGGGAGGGTCAGAAGAGGACATGCTGACATTAGATGGCTTTCTTCTCTCCTCCGTAGAGCAATGCCAGGACTTGGGGAAAGGGTCCCAGGTGCTGGGCAGCGCAAGGAGCTCAGTGGTGACCAAGACATTCGGCTCTACGCAGGTAAAACCTCCACCTTCCATCTGCAGAGAGATGTGAACAGCCGAGGGATAAGTAGCCAAGACCCAACAATTGCACGTCATTGTGGTTAATGGCTTATTGATGGGATTACAGCTTTGCTTTCCATCATTAAGATGCTAGATCTGGGTTTAGATTTTTGCTGATTTGTTTGTTCATAACTGTTCAATGGATCTTTTCTGCAAACATGCTTCAATCTCTGGGTTGTGCACAAACATGTTTGCTCAATGTTTTCCTGTTCGCTTAATGAATTCCAGCTCTTCATTAGCACACCTATCGTACGATGTTACTTCTGTTTCCTGAATGGATGCAATAAAATAGATACATTAAATAAAAAGTAAATTAAACAAAAAATGATGGGTGGGGGAAAAAAAGTTGCATCGATATTTTCAGGAAGAAGTGAAAACCACACGGACTTTGCACTGAAGAGGGCAACGGTTTCCCCCGTGGAGGCAGAGCAGCGGGGCGGTGGCGAGGCAGCAGCGGGCGTCTACTGCATCAACCGTGGACCAAAGCCATAGCCCTGAGTCATGATGAGTCAAAAACTTGGGAAAGCAATGAAGGTTCAGTATTCACACCTCGAGTAAATGCTAAACCTGCTCTGTGTAGCCTCTCTCACCCTGCACTGTCATCCTCACCGTATAAACCTTAATCACGGTGTAATCTTGTAGCTCAAGCAGAGCAGAACAGAGAGCAGATTTCCTATTTCCCCAAGAAGCTTTTAAGATTTCCAAGTGGTTTTTCACCCTGAACCAGAGAGAGGATGAAAAATCTCAATTTTTTTGTGAACTGGAATCAATGAACTTTCTAATTTTGGTTTAGCTGACAAGCTGTATTGATTTTCATTTTATTTTTGTTTCCCTAGAAAATTACTTCTATTTCACAATGGAAATGAATTCAGATAGCAAAAAAACAAGTGACCCGACATGCCTCCTTTCCCAGGCTCCATTCCGGCTGCTTTTGCAGGTCAGCCACATTTTCTTCCTTGGGAATTTTTCAAAATGGGACACAGATTCTGAATCCTATAGTGCAATCTACATTGGCAAATTTAATTTTGAAATAAAGATTTTTTTTTTAATTACATAACTCTATTCAAATACCAAAAGATACCTGGCAGAGGTGGGATTCATCGCACCTCGGTGGAGCCACCCATATCCCAGCTGGGAGAATCGGGGCTGCAGGCTGGGGACAATTCCAACAGGAGCCGTCGCGCTTTGGCACTCTCGCACAAATGTGTTTGGAATACATTTCCAGTTCCTCGGTGCACCTTGTAATTGAATCAGATAAACACGTGGAAGGTACAGCGATACTCAGGCAACGCCAAGTTGTATGATTACAGCCAATCTTTCAGCTCCTCTGAGCTCGCTGACAGTGACTTATTTCTGTATTTGTAAGTGCTGCTGTTTATGATGGAGAAGTTCGCAAGGCAATAAACAGGATAAAAAGCCAGGCTGAAGAATTTGATTACTGTAAAATCTATTTATTTCAAGTATACAAGTTATTTCTACTATGGGACATTTTAGAAATAATTCTACGTCTTGAGGTACTTTAAAGAAGATTAATTTTCCAGGGAAAAAAGCCTTTCTCAAATCCATTTTATCTGCTTTTTGGACAAAGTGTGAAATTAGGAGCTTATCCTAAAATCACTGAAATCAAAGGCAGGTCTTTCCCTTGACTTTCAAGGGTTATAAATCAAATTGGATGTGAATAGTGGAGCAGTGCCGTTGTAGTGGATAGCTGGAGCACAGAGGAGTGATGGGACTGGAGCTGTGCAGTACGAACAAACATCTGGGTGTCACCCGACAAAAGACAGGGTTTGGCTGGGCTGAGTGGCGGAGATGTCACCGGAAATCTTCAGACTTCACCCAAGATGTTTCCGGATCAAGATTATTTTTCCAAACCTGGTCTCTTCTTGTACTTTCTGCCCAGCTAAATGACCAGAAGCCTTGAAAAGTGCGGTAAAAGAGGGAAAAATGGAGAAAGGCTCTTCTTTTACTCTGGAAAAGGAAAATTTGATGGAAAACCCCATGTTCTGGGAGGTGACACTTATGTCTTCCAATACTCCACCTGGATCCAAAACACATCAGATGTCCCCACCCTCGTAAAAATTTAGGAAAGGAATTTTCAGTCTTACTTCCAGTTTCCGGATAATTACAGGAAGGCGATGCCGAGCCGGCTCATGCCTGCTCCAGAGGGCAGATGTCCCATGGGAGCTTCCCAGGGTTACAATAGCTCAGCTGCAGAACGGATCCGTTGGGATCCTATTGCTCACAAGGCTTAGTGATGCTTCCCCACAAAAATGTCTGCATTTCAGTTACATCTTTCCTTTCCAAATACAAAACTCTGGCTAGTTTCTGTTGAATTTGTGAAGGGTTTTTGTCTGAAATCCCAATGTTAGTCCTAAAAAGAGTGGATGTTTTATCAGAAACCCTCATTATTGCACATGGTCCAAAATTTCCCTGGATTTCTGATTCTTTTTGATTCTCTGCTCTATTGTGCTTTATATTAGACTGACCCTTCTGCTCGGTCTATTCAGTGCACTTGTTTTCCAGCAGCTGCCTGGAAATATTCACAAAGAAGCCACAAAAAAACCTCAATGCATGGAAGAACACTTCTATGGACTATTTGAGAAAGAAATTAGAAGTAAAATAATCAAGAGGTAGTAATTAATAAAAAACATAAAAATTATCTTCCTGATAAATGGTTTTTAGTTACATTTTAGAAAGTGAAAAACATGGTGGCCTTTGCTCCAGTCATTTGTCCGATGCAATGGATTATTTTGTATACATATTCAAATCGCTGTTGCTGCTGCTGCAGCAGAGTTAATTCTAGCTGCCTGTCAAGGAAAAAGGCTACAATTACTTTCCTACTGCTGCAAGTGTCCTGTTTTGCATGTGGAAGAGAGGCTCCTATTTAAGCAGATCATAATTACTATTGCCTAGAAGGGCTGCCCAGGCTAGGTCCGTAACAGCACTGGTGTTTCAGATCCTCTTGCAAATCTAAGGGGTTGGCAAATGTGTTTTCCTGGGGCAGCAGCAATCCACGGCTCCGATTCTGCCACCCCAGCCGCTTTGGGTTTCCCCATATTGTCACTGCTGATGTCCTGCAGGACCCCAGGCACGCACCAGTATAGACACAGGCAGCTCTGTCTGTGTTTGGGGTCTGCCGTCCCCGTACAGTGTGAGGCTCCTGTTGTATCTCACCTTCAAAACTCGCCTACTCTTACTTTTCGAAAGACTTTATTTCTGTTAAAATTAAGGGTTTAAGCCCAGGCTGGGGAAATCTTACTCCTTTGAGGTCGGTTTATCATACTGGTCCTCAACAGCTGAGATCTGTCTCATGATGATCTGACTTCAGATTACAACAAGTTGCCCAGAGAAGCTGTGGCTGCCCCCTCCCTGGCAGTGCTCAAGGCCAGGTTGGATGGAGCTCTGAGCAACCTGGGCTGGTGGAAGATGTCCCTGCTCATGGCAGGGGG
>Ga0065711_1046969_pt1 | contig 12600 bp, 10 predicted proteins | sample Hoacrofraction12_FD_59098 | JGI IMG/M metagenome (GOLD analysis project Ga0065711, IMG submission 59098) | Hoatzin crop microbial communities from Cojedes, Venezuela - Epithelial fraction 12 v2 (version 2) | ecosystem: Host-associated > Birds > Digestive system > Esophagus > Crop | place...
CAGGCTGCCCAGGGAGGCTGTGGAGTCTCCTTCTCTGGAGATATTCCAGCCCCGCCTGGACGCGGTGCTGTGCAACCTGCTCTGGGTGACGCTGCTTGGGCAGGGGGTTGGACTGGGTGACCCACAGAGGGCCCTGCCAACCCCTGCCATGCTGTGATTCTGTGATTACCAGAGCAACATCTAGAAAATATCCTCTTCACTACTCTGCTACGTCTTCCAGCAGTAAAATAAATGAGAGCAAGACATGACCAGTAGCTAAGATGAAATTACTGACACATCCTTATGGAGAGGGGTGGGCTGATTTTGCAGAGCCCTCGTAGCGGCTGCCATGGCCCTGCCTGCCTCTCGCCAACCCCAGAGAGCTCGTTTCTGTGGTTCTCTAAAACTTGCCTTTCCAATACCAACCCTGCTTTGCCATTTGCAGGGGGTTTGTGCCCCAAAGCCTGCTCCCGAGCCGGCCGACGCGAGGGGGCTGAGAGCTGCTTACAGGAGCTCCTCGTAAAAGGGCTAGGGAGAAACCAACGCCACGAGCTCCAGCTCAATTTGTTTTGCATGTTCCCGTTTGTAATAATTTTGTCTTTTATGAGGGATACTTCCTAAAACTTCCCCAACATGATGAAAACACATGTGGTGCTCTAATACATGATGTCACCCTTTTAGAGATGGGAGATGAAAACCTGCTTTTCTCCGACAGCTACGCGGGATACGGTCCAGTGAGCCAGAGAAGGGCTGGGGCACGGGGTATCCGACCTTCCCCCAGCCATGCCCACACTGCTCACCCCTCCAGGAATGCTGCCTGCATATCTTTGCGTGCCCAATCTCCAGGTGGGTTTTCTTGTTCATTATTTACACTTTTTCTCCTCCATTTTTTTGTTTTTCTAGGGGTAATGCAGCTCCGTGCCCAGGCGTGTCCGCGTGTCACCCCCGGGTGACACAGAAAGCCTTGCCTGGGACTTCATCCGAAGTGCGGGTTTGCTCCTGTGCTCCCTTCGAGGACGGAGCCAAACCAGGGGAAGCAAACACCAACCCTGGAAATGGTTTTTGTGGCCTTCGAAGCTGACGATGCCAAGGTAAGAGGACCTTGGTGTCTTTGAATAGCAACTACAAAGGCTACGACCGTGGCGTCCACGGCGCTGGCTGTCTTTGAGCTGCACCGCGGTAGCTGTCACTGAACTGGGACAATTCCTGCAGTATTTGTGTCTGGGGGAGTGACGAGGGTCACCTCGCCCGTCGGCCAGGGCCACTGGCGTCCCCTTCCCCGCAGCGGTGGGTACAGAGGGTCCCCAGAAACGCAGGGCTGGCCCTTACCAGCAGCCCCCCGGCTCGGGATGCGGGCTGTCGGGAATCCTGGTTTTCATTATTTTAATGGTAAGATAAAACTTTTGTGTAGCGTGAAAAACAATCCTAAGCCTCCCCGTGTTTATAGGAAAGGCTCGGACAGGCTGAGATACGGTGTGCAAGAGCCAGAGACCGCAGGACAGCAACCAGCATGAAAGGACACCGGTCAGAAATGGTCTGGAGATCTTTTTTAACTGAAAATACAATTCTGATAGCGGGAAGTGCAGCGGTGATGTTGGTGAGTAATTCAGGATGAATGCAGAGGTCAGCAATCACAGGCAGCAACCAGAAAGGTGAACACCGGTTGAAATCCTCTAACCCCGCTGATGAATTTCTAATTTCCAGCTGGGAACGGCAAAGCCTGCTCGAGATTTTCAGATTCCTTAAAGCATCGTGGCCCTGCTTGATGGCCAGAAACATTGCTGCTTTGGAAGAAGCATCTCTGCCTCTCTTATTGGCGCTGAAAATGTGCCTACGAGGCCAGGGGCTGCAGAGGGCTGGGGCGAGGTGCGAGCCATGGGCAGCATTTTGGGTGCAAAGAGCCTCAGTGCTGGGGCTGGGAGCGGAGAGGCTGTGGCAACGGCACCCGGAGATGGACGGCAGCACGTGGGCAGAGCAGGCTGTGAAACACGTAGAACAGCGTGCAGGGAGGAGGGAGGCTTGCTGGGGGGCAGGCAGCGGCTGGGGGGCTGGAGAAGTGGGCTGGGGGCAGCTTCCCACCTCTGCTTCCTTGCCATGGGGCAGGGCTGTGCCCGGGGCCGGCTCCTGCCAGCGGGGATTTGGGGTTTGTTCTTTCTCTGAGAGTCTTTGCTTCGGCTTCCCATGGGGGACTTGACCTCAGACACCTCCGTGCATTTCCCACCTTCAGCTTCGCCTTACGTCCCAATATATTTTTTTCTCCCTACTTTATTTTCCCTGCACCTCTGCACACCTCTGGAAGGGCTGACCTGGACCAAAAACTGCTGGAATACTTTGAGAAATGCTCTGGATCCGTCGGGACGTTGCTCAGCGGCTTTGGCCGGGCTGGGCAGTGTGAAGCGGCTCTCTGGCCGGTGTCTTTGGCTTTGGGAGGTGCCAGCAGCTGTTTTGGTGATGCTGCCCCTTGGCTTTGTCCTAAAGATACTTGAAGAGCAACCAAACACGAAATGGGGATTCTCAGGAAAGAGACCCCCGTGTATTAAGGAGGGAAATTAGTGTATTTTGTGAGTTGGCTTCTCCTGCAATTTGGGCTGGTGTAAATTAGGACCGGGCCAAAGAAGTCAGGAGGGCTGCACCAGTGTAAACCGGACTTTATAAAACAAAAAGGAGAGGCCCCTTGTGTCAGGCGATGGCTTTTCCTCAGAAGCTAAATGATACATAATGTTTATATAGTGTTTTGCCCCTCCTAAATGCAGGCTAGACATTAATTGATTCCAGGTTTGCTCCGCGAAGTAGGTCAGCTCTTTCCATCTTGCAGATAAAGGAGCGGTGGGGATTGCCGAGGGGTGCGCGGGGGGTCAGCGCCGGCGCTGGGGCACCTACACGGATCGCCGCCCTCGCCGTCGGACCACGCTGCCTCCCTAAATATACACCGCTTCTGATGTATGTGGACATCAGCTGTGGCTCTGTAAACCCAGTTACATTAAGCCCAATTCAAATGAGATCTGTTTATGTCTCCAGTGCTCGTTGCTGGTCAAAGCAGGACTTAACTAACCTAACGCTGTTTGTGTTAAACCTCGGCTCTGGCCATCCTGAAGTGAAATATAAAGTACTTGTGGGGGCCTGGCCAGAGTCCAGGGAATCATTTCAGCCTCCCCTCTCTCTCTTCTGCTAGTGGGGCCGTTTAGAAAAAGCATCGCACATTTTAAACAGTGATGGAAAAACATTATTTTAATTCACTTCAGTTTACATAGCGTTGGAAGCTTGTGAGGGTTTGTAGAGACAATTATTAATGGTTTAAACCGGCATGGTAAAAATGTTGCCTTGGTCGGGGAACACGAGCTGGCTCTCCAGCCCCGGGGAGAGAGGACCTCATGGCTTGGTGGGTTCCAACGTCGTGGCTCGTTTCAGCATCTCGGAAACAGCCTCCTGCCCATCCTGCTGATGTTGAATGATTAAAACCCAAAGCCTGGGTCTGGGGAAACACCTGGCTCATGCTGGTTTCCTTCGTTTCTGGATGCCCAGCTTGGCGGTGTTGGATGCCCAGACAGTAGGAAGTTGGGAGACACCCATGCTCAGAGCACGGCTCCTTCACTACTGTCTCCAAGCAGGTCTGCAAAGCCTCTGTCTAGCTTAATTTTGTAAATTTGGTCCAGCTTTTGGGGAGCACAGCTCTTTATGTTTGTTTGGGACGTTGTGTGACTCAGACTGTGCTCCTCCGAAGCAGGTGAATCCATGCCTGAACGTGCACCGGGTGGATGTGAGAGGGGCATCAGGTCCTGTGTGAAGTGCCCTGATCTCCTCCTGCCCGGCAGAGGAGGTGGGGATGACCCGCCATGGGCACACCAGCAGCTCGAGCCCGGCCCGCGTGTCACACGCATCCTTGCACACATCCATCAGAAGACTCAGACATGGATTTACTGGCCTATCGCACAGCAGGATCTTGCTCCTATAAAACTACTCTTAATTACTTCCTAAGCTGCTGACCAGGGTGATGCTGATTTTGTCTCACAACCCAACAGGACTTTGCCTTTTTAGTACAAACCCCTGCCCACCAGAACTTTCTTGTCTATGCGTATCAGTGTATGGTCATACACTGCACGCACGAGGCCGTGGCTGGTTTTTGGACACCCGTTGACATGCTTTCCAAAGCTACCCGTCCCATTTTCGCTTTCCAGCCTGTGCCCACCACGCCGCACCGCTTCCACAGGCAGAGCCGTGATGCTGCCGTGGGGCTCCAGCACGTCGGCAGGCGCCTGCACGAGGGGTAGCAGAGCCCAGGGAGAGCCTGGGAGCCTGGTTTGGAGGGTGATGAGCTCCCGGTCCTCCCTCCCAGTGTGGCCAGCTCACGCGTGCCCAGGGAGGAGGGATTGTCCCCCATAGCCGTGGCACTGGCTGCCTTGGATCTGCTTTCATTCTGCTTTGCCAGCGGAGTTTGAAGCAACGACTCTAGTAACAAAGAAAATAGCATAGAAAATGAGAGTTGGGAACTAAGCCCATGCCAGCATCAGTTCCTGCAGCATCTAGGCTCTGCTTTGAAGCTCTCCACTCAAAATGCTACCTCCGTGATCCCTGGGGATTACCCTGCGCCGTGGTACTCATCCGAGTGCCGATGTTTCAAAACGCATAAGCACGCAATTTATCCGCCTACTTTGCAAGTCCGCCTTGCACAACAGATCAGGGGGTGCTGGCAGGCATGTTGGTGTCGGAGCCTGGATCGCTGTTGCTACAGCCACCCTGGCTCTGGCTGAAACAAGCGTAGGATAATCTGACCTCGTTAACCGACTCTGATGCACTCTGAAAACAAATCTGCAATGTGTGAGACGTGGTAGTTAAAAGGGAAAAATTCATTTATGAGGATTCATAAGTTTGGAGGGTTTTGCATACAGACCAGAGGCTGGTCTTTTCCAGAGGAATCCCTCGAGGTGTCGTGACATGTATTTCTCCAAGGCTGCAGACCTTGCGAAACGTAGCTGTACGACAGTCAGACGTGGGTAGAGAAGGGCCTGGCCTCTGCAGTCGTTGGGCTGCGGGACGGTTTCTGTCTGCGTTGGGAGAAGGGGTTGGATGACAGCTCTGTGAGTAACACCCGGGCTGAGGAATGCTTCTCGTGCTTAGCCATCACCTGCGTGCATCAGGCAGGGAGAACGGCCTTTATTCTGCGAGATGACCCTGCCCCAGAGGGATTTTCCTTGAAAAAGGCTCAAAATTTCTTCCAAAAATGTGCTAGTGGGTAGAGTCCAGCCTCGCCACGCACAAGAGGTGATCTTCAGATGGGTGCTGTATTTGATATGAGGCTCATAGGTAGCACCATGCTCTGATATATAAAAGTCGTGAGACCCAGAACCAACCCCACCGCCTGTCCCAGCAGCAAGCAATCTTCTAGGGGAGGGTTTGAACTCAGCAGCGACTTCCCCACGTTCAAGGAGTGGAGAGTCCAGCTAGAAGGAGGTGAAGAAAAGGCCTGAAAATGGGCTTTCTGTCGTAACAGGGGTAATCACCTGAATCCTTCAGCTCACGCTTCTCCTGCGTGCCCCTGCAGCAGGGCTAATTCCAGTTGATGAAGCGATTCCGGACTGATGCTGGCACTGGAGCAGGGTTGGTCCCAGCGTTTTCAGATCTGACATTCATGCTTGCAGGCAGGAGAGAGCATGTGGGAAAAACGCAACTGGGGACAAGCCTGGTAGGAAGCCTCACACAATCTCAAACCAGCACAGAAGCCGGCTGTGGAAATGCCCAAGCGATCGCAACGGCTGTTTCGTTACTTACTACCTTCAGCACGGTGGTACCTCAGGGGCCTTGTTTTCTACCCAGTGTCCCATTTTGCATCGAAATTGGGCGCTTCTGAACATCTGCCCACGGACGCTGGTTGTCCTGACCAGCTGCCGGTCCACGTGGCACGCTCTCCTCAGAGGTGTTCTCCAGGCAGGCTGTGCCCACGCCTGGTGCCTGCCTCACCGCAGGGTTACTGCCCGTGGGTGCAGACCAGCCATCCAGACGGAGACCTTCGGGAGTCAGGTCCTCAGCCTCTGGGCTTAGATGCTACAAAGAAGAGAACGATAAAACAAAACGTTTGGAAATCTGTTTCTTATTTACTGTACTGCCAAGCTGCTGTAAGACTTGCTGGGATCACAATCCCAGAAAAACAGAGTGGAAAGGATTTTTCTGGTGATATTGTTGGCAGTGGGAGAGACCTTGCCGCCTGCTGCGGGCTGGGACAGGTGGGGACAGGGATGGGACTGGGCTTTCTGCTTGCTTGTGAGGGCAAGGAAAACGTTTGAAAATGTTTCATGCTTCTCCTCAACCCTTTCCAAGAGGGAAATGTATTAAATGTTGTGAAGAACTGAAAGCAAACTGGAATACTTGGGGAAGGGGTGCTTGGAGAGACACATCACGGGTTAGTTTTTGATGATGATGAAGGGTAAACATGATGTCAGCTCATGATGGCAGGAGAAAAAACAGCAGACACGAGGGCCAAAGTGGGTTTTTGCTGGATGTTTCCATGCTCAGATCATCATCTGAAAGGATCTCCCAACTCTACCCAACTGTGAGGTGGCGAGGGAGATGCCAAGGCAGTCTCTGCTCTGCGGGCTGCGTAGCAGAAGACATTTTGTGGTACCAGGGAGCTCTTCCCAACACAGAAAGGTCTTGCATCTGCTATTTCCACCTACGAGCACCTGCATCTCTCCTGGGAACACGGCACATAAGCCCCAGCTGCCCGTGTACACTGCAACTGGGGTGAAATGAGCAGGGAAAGTTTCCCAGAGACTTCTGGGCCGTGACGCCAGGAGTCATAATTGCCTTGGCAGAGGCGACCACAGTTGTTCGAACCTGCCCTCTCGCCCGTGAGTCAGAGTGGAAGTGCCGGAGTCATGGGACGGCTCGGAGCAAAGATGCAAAGCTGGGAGTTGCTTTCAGAGCGTTTTATTTCCTTGAGGGCAAGTCTGAAAAAGTATTAGTGGGAGAGCGAGAGAGACTCCGGCAGCCTCAGATCCTGCTTGCAGCCCGCAAAGCGCTGGAACAGGCTGCCCAGGGAGGTTGTGGAGTCTCCTTCTCTGGAGATATTCCAGACCCGCCTGGACGTGGTGCTGTGCAGCCTGCTCTAGGTGACCCTGCTTGGGCAGGGGGTTGGGCTGGGTGACCCACAGAGGTCCCTTCCAACCCCTAAGATTGATTCTGTGAAAGGCAGCGCTGGCCTCTGCCAGCTGGGATAGCAGGCAGCACCAGGAGCCGTGCCATTTGTGGGTGCCCATGGGCGAAGCATGTCAGCCCTGGCACCGGTGACGTGTCCCGTGAGCTGTTCGGATCACGTCTTGCAGAGGCGGCATTCACCTGGCAGCCACCGTCCTGCTCGGGGCACAGGGGGACACAGCCAGTCCCAGCTTGTGTGGGAAGGTCTTGGGGAGCACTGAGCCCCCATGTATGGGGCCACGTACATGAATTTGTCCTATTTAGGTCAGAAAGCATCAGGAGGTGGCTCAGCAGGGTTTCCTGAGGGCAAGCGGCTTCGGGCATCTTGGAGGAACTTCTATAAGTGAAAGCATTTTTGCTCTTGAGGGTTTGCTTGTCCCTCTCTGCTCTGTGCAACAAAGCAAAGAGCAGAGCCAAGGGGGAATAAAACTTCAGCATCACCAGCCAGGGGAGAAGGGATGGGAGTTGCTTGCTCTCCCAGCATCATGTCTTTGCCCGTGACACCCAGCTCCATCTGGGCACAGGGACAGAGGCAGCGGGAAGGACTGGGGGCCTGTGGGATGGGTGGTGGTGGAGCCAGTGCTTCGCAAAGCCTCTGCAGGGAGGACTCGGTGTGTGAAAACATGGAAACCACGATAGGTTACGGTCAACCTGGCTCCACGGGATGGCTGAAGCGATCAGAAAGTGGTGGTGGGAGGGATGAGCTGAGGTAGGCATTGGACCAGTTTGGAGACAGGTGGGAATGGAAACGCCAGTACCAAGCTCTTCCCAACCTTGGGGAGGTCCTGTCACCTCCAGACTCCAAGTTCATGGCTTGGAGCCATCTCTCGTTTAGTCCCAGTGAATTACCGAGCCCCAGGAAGCCTACCTTACTGAGCCTTTTGTAGAAGTCAAGGGCTCAAATTGAGCAGGAGCTTGGGGAAACCGTTTCCCTTGTTAAAATAAATGTATTAGTTTAATACGTACCAGGAGAGGATAGGGAGTTCTCCTTGTTAAATATTTACCAGTCAAACCCTGCTGAGGACTTACTTGGAGCAATTCAGCTTTAGTGATTTCCTTCTATTGTGGTCTGAGTCTCCAGCATCGCTGGGAAACCGCCCGGCAGGGCCAGGAGGGCTGACGGCAGCCCCAAGCCCCGGGCAGCGGAACCACAGCCCGGATGGCCACCCGTCGTGCCCGGGACACTGCGAGGCCGTGGCAGGTGCCCTAATCCACCTTGAGACCTCCATGAGGAGGCCGGCAACAGCCCAGAGCAACGGAGCGAGCAACCTGGTTTCCGAAGGGGAACAAGGCGCAGCAGAGATGCCCGACAACCAGGCAAAAATAAACTGGGGGGAAAAAAAAGAAAAGATGAGTAGAGGCACAAAATGTTGTGCTGTGCCTTACCTGTCCTGGCAGCCCCTGAGAGCATCGTTATAGCATTTTCCCAGCCAGGCCGCAATGAATTTTAACAAGGAGTCTAATTTCTGTGGGGGCTGAGCCCCTTGGGAGTGCATATCTTTGAAAAGAACCCAAACTGTGAATTACCTTCATTTCCCTAAGACGTCCCTCCTGCCACCTGATGGTAGAGAGAAGCCATATTCCAATAATCTCCCATAGCTCAGGATTTCCTGACATAGCTATTCTATTTATAGGGACAATTTTATATTTATGTTATTTACGTGTATATATACTAATTTGACACACATCTATGCTAATAATTTAATTATCATTTACAAGTTCATACTCCATCAATCTCTGATGGTTCAAGCTTGCTTAACATTGGCAACACATTTCTTTCTAAACAAGCTAAATTCAGATTATTTGTATTTTTGGTGACTCCACATAGTTTTGTAACCCTGTTACCTCCCCTTAAACTCCCTAGAATAAAATGGAAGTACCAGGCATGGAAAAACATGGAGGATCTCTATGGGCGTCTCTATGGAAATGCTCAGGACCGGTCGATCACTCGCACTCCTGAATGCAGCGATTGCAGATTTTCGAGGATCGTGTCGGGACGTATTTTTTAAAGAATGACTCTATTAATAACGTTAAGAGAAAACAGATGCGTCAGGTTTGCACCCAGGGATGGGGATATTCCAGGAGACATCAATTGTTAGAAGTAAACAAAAGCCCTGATTCAACAAAGCTCTTAAGCAGACACTTAACTTTAAGCATGCACTTAACACGGGCTTCAGCGGGCGGTAACATATGTTCTGCTATATAAGGAGGGACTTAAGTACGTACTTACAGTTAAGCTTGTGCTTAAGTGCTTTGTTGAATTGGGGCCAATACTTCAGCTCTCCCTGTGTCTCCCTGACACTAACTGTGCCTGACATCAGGAAATTCAAGCGGGGGTTGCTGTACTCACCTACCCGCATCGCTTTTCCCTTCCGACAGCGGCTGCATCTCTTTTGCTCTCTGGCGGGGCCAGGCCATCCACGCACCTTCGTGTGCCCACTTCTCCCCACTCCGTGGGAGCCCCACACCACAGGGCTCGTGGGGTCACTTGTGGGGAGACCACGGAACCGTCACACTTGTCATTCTCTATGAAGACCCCCACCTAGAAGTCTGCTGTGCCTTTATTTTTGTTGGGTTGTAAAACAAGGTGTTTTTCCATAATATTTCTCATGTTCATAAAAGACGCTTGCCTTCTTTGTGCTTTGGTTTCAGGTGTTGGGTTTTGGTTTAGTTCTGAGCACTCTACTGAGTTGTGCATATCAGCAGGTGAACTTGAATGGGAATGGCCTTAGTGTCTTCACGGGTTGCTAATGACCTCCTGAATCAGCCTGGATGCTCTAAGATGCCCTCATCATCAGCCTGAGACTCTTCTTCTTGGCTGTATGTCACCTTCATTTCAGACCGAAGTTACTGAGGATGAAGGTCTTCTCATTCTGGTCATGGTAATGGCACTTTGAATCAGCATCACTGGAAACCTGAAAGCCCAGCTCCCAGTTCATCATCTTTTGTTGGCTTTTATTCACAGTGAACCAGATATCTCTGAAAACCCAGCGGATCTTGTTTCGTGAGCCGGGGAGAGCTCAGTGAAAGCGGGGACCAAAGTCGGTACCTCCGGACCCAAATCACGAGGCACATCCTGAACCAAGCATCTCCAAAGGTTTCCCGATCTGTAGGTGAAGTTCTGCCCTTCCTGCAATCAAAGGGAACTTTTGCACTTGCTTCAACGCGGCCAGAGCTTCTTCCTCCCCAGGATTTTTTTTCTGGACAGTTTTTAAACTGTGGGTATGGCAGAAGCCCTCAGGAGCAGAGGAGCCTGTTGGACAGCAAACCTCTGCCTTTCCGAGCCCCAGATTTCTGCCTACACCACCCCTCTACCTAGAAGGTCACGGCTGGAGACGCACGCTCATTGTAAAAGAGAGAATTTTGTTTTACCAGTCAAAGCCAAGCGTGATGAACCTGTGGCCTTCAGTTAGACGTGACTCAGGGAGCGCTGTCTATATACTAATCTAAGTTTTCTTAGAAAAATAAAGACCTCAAGGACCAGCTTTTCACTGCTTGTTTTCTTTGCAGATGGCAGCATCCAAGTTCCTGTTATTTCTGTCTTGGAAAATAAAAAAAGCCTACCAGAAGAAAAGGAATGTGAGTTTGCAGCACAGTTTGGTACCTGGAAGACTCCAGGCTGGAGCGCACACTCATGATTTATGGTGTACTTGTTAAAACCACTTGTTCTTGTCATAACAAAGCAGATCGAAGTGAAGCTGGGTAGAAGGTCTCCTTCTAGTTGGCACTTCATCATGGCTGCTTACTCTGTCTTAGGTTCTGGGGGTTTACAGTTATATAAAACTTAATGAATCAGTATACTTTAGATTTCCTTCCTAATGCATATGGGTTCAATTAACTGCACTGTTTGCTTATTTAAGCGTTTTCATTAAATTGCTTTACTATATTTTCCCGCAATTGAAGGGGAACATGGTGGGGCTGATGCCATCTGCCACCATCAGTTTAGCAGAACCTTTTTCTTTGTTCAGACCCGTTCTTTTTTATTAGAAGAGACCCTCCTAACCCCCGTTCCCTGGGTGCCACACACTTACTGCGTTCTCCGCTGCTGACTGCAGACTGATAAATAAAAAGCTCGTGCAGGGACCTTCGTGTATGGTATTTTTTAAGGCTCTCTTTTACAAGATCAGGTTGTGTTTTGCTCCCCCTTCTCTCCCCCTGCTTGCAGATTCCTTTTTGCTCCAGCTTGTGAATAAATAATTGTTGCTATTACAATAGCTAGCAGCTCTCGCTGCCTGGCTCTGTGGGGTGGGGAACTGCTTTGGCTGAAACCCCTGGCCAGGCTGTGGGCTCAGCCTGGGACAGCGAGGACAAGGGAGGGGGGCTTTTTCCTTGTTTTTAAGGAGCAGCTGATCCCAACCATCTCACCGAATCTTCCTGAAGGTCCTTCTCACGGCGGGGGGTGGTCTTCCTGCCAGTGTCCCTGCTTCACCTGTGGCTTTGGGGTTGTTAGGACTTCCCCTGCGCTGTCCTCCCGCCAGCACAGAGGTAGGGTTTTATTACCTCCCTCCCTGTTGCTTTGCTCCGTCCTTTCGAGCTGCACCTTGCCAGTGTAAGTGCTCACCGTGAGCGGCCCTGTGCGTCTCAAGGGGCTGGTGGTCCCAAGGGAGCTGCTGCCGGCATCCCTCCACAACTCCTCGCTGCCGTGGGGATGCCCGTCAGGGACTGACGGTGCCTTGCCCCCATTTTACAGATAAACTAAACTGAGTAAACTCACCCACTTGATTTGGGATGCAATCTGCAGCCTGTTACACCAAGCAAGTGCTTGACTGATATCGCTAACAGGCAAAACACCTCCTGAAGAATATAAAGGAGGAAAAACATTCATCCTCGAGGACTCTCGGTCAGAGGTCGGCTTTTGGAAATGGAGTGTTTGATATTGTGTCGGTTATCTGCCATCTCTCGGTTAGGGAACAGATGAAGGCATTCTCTGCTCCCAGAGCAAACTGGTATTTTGCAATCCAGACTGGGGAGGAAAACGCCCTAGCATTTATCATTTTCTGTTGCCTGCTACAGGCATTTTATGTAAGGCAAGATGCAAAGAGAATAAATATCTTGCCCTAAAGGTACACAATGAATCTGTGGCAAGGCTAGCAGGAGAAATGCTTTTAACCATTGCTTGCAAGAGCCTTGCTCAAGCAGTATGTTTGGTGAGGGGATTGCAGCCCCTCGTCCTCCCCAAAGTCTGAGGAAACTGCTGTGGCTCTGGAGGACCAGAGGATGATGCTGTGGGACCCTCACCCTGCCTGTGCCCCATTTTGTAGAGGGGTTTCTGTTTTTGGAGTGAAGTACAAGACTAAACAGCTGCAAGAAGGAAAGGAAAGGAAAGGAAAGGAAAGGAAAGGAAAGGAAAGGAAAGGAAAGGAAAGGAAAGGAAAGGAAAGGAAAGGAAAGGAAAGGAAAGGGAAGGGAAGGGAAGGGAAGGGAAGGGAAGGG
>Ga0065711_1008879_pt1 | contig 12599 bp, 8 predicted proteins | sample Hoacrofraction12_FD_59098 | JGI IMG/M metagenome (GOLD analysis project Ga0065711, IMG submission 59098) | Hoatzin crop microbial communities from Cojedes, Venezuela - Epithelial fraction 12 v2 (version 2) | ecosystem: Host-associated > Birds > Digestive system > Esophagus > Crop | place...
GCGGGCTCGGCTGCGTCCCGTCCAGCCGCCTCGGAGGTGCTGAGCCAGCACCTGCGGCAGCGCGGCCTGCCCCACTGGACCTCCTACTGCGTCAAGTACAGCGCCGTGCGCAACGACCAGTTCGGCCTCTCCCACTTCAACTGGCGGGTGGACGGCGCCAACTACCACGTCCTGCGCACCGGCTGCTTCCCCTTCGTCAAGTACCACTGCTCCCGCGCCGCCCCGCGGGACCTGGCGCTGCAGAACGCCGCCTTCACCGCCCTCAAGGTCCTCAACGCCGGTGAGTCGCGTCCCGGGCCGGCTCCCCTCGGCTCACCTGGGGAGGGTCCTGCGGCGGGCGGGATGGCGGCGGGAGCTCGGCGCGGGCTCCCCCTGAGGCGAGCGGGTGGCTCGAGGCGCCTCGTCCCCCCCCCATCCCGCGGGCGGCGTGAGGAGAGGCGAAGGGCGAGACGCCGGAGCGCTCCTCAGCTCCGCGGGGTTTTACCGAGCTCCCCTGTCTCTGCCCCGGCTGCGAGAGAGAAAAATCAAACCGCGGTTGTCACTTCAGTGGCTGACGTGGGTCGGTGCGGATCATTTTCCGTCTAAAAGATGCATGCGGTGTTGCCGCGGGTGAGGGGCTGTCCTGGGAGCCGGCGGTGCGAGGGCCGGGGCGCGGGCAGCGGCGGGGGGGAGGGCTCCGAGGGGACGCCGCGGTGGAAACGCGCGTAAACATCGACACTTTGCCATTCCTGTAAAAAACAGCTATAGTAAGTTTTGAAATACATTATAATTCAGAACTTCGGCCGCAGATACAATGCTTATTTAATGCCGGCAATGACAGTGGCATAACTAATCTCTCAAGTTTATTGTTTTCATATTTCATTAAAAAAAAAAATCTCACTTTCAAGCCTTTAGTGACTTTTTTTTGAAACATATCTGCTAGTCTGAATTTTCTGGTTTTTCCAGACTGACATAGTGATCAAATATAATCACAGAGGTTGATTTCTTAAGAATAACTTTAATTCCGATCTTATTTTTCCCTCCACGCCGCCAGACCTTTTCTCTGCCCCTTTTTTCTTGCAGCTGCTCTTCATGTTTCGTATTTAAATGGTTGGCAAGCATGGTTAAAAAGTCAGCTTCTCTCCCTCTTCTGAGAAACTAGCTTAAGCTCTTGGGTAACTTTAAGCACGTTAAATGCGGTGTTTCTGTACCTTACTGAATTCAGAGCCTAAATCCATCTCCGTTTTTTCCCTTATATTGAATAAAATATTGTTGTCTGTAATAGATGGGTAACTCGGCACTTTTATGTACACACCTTGCTACTTGTTCCAGTTGTGTTGGAGTCGGTAGCCTTGACTACTGATCGGGTTTTCCCAAGAGCAGCTTCATGGTGATCTGTGGAGTCGCTGCTTATTTTCCTTCCTATCTCAGCTCTGACACATGGACAAACTCTGAACTGGCAACTAAGTGGATGTCCAAGGAGTTTGTGTTTTAGTGTTATTATGTGTGTATATATATACACGCACACATTTTTTTTAATCAGTAGAAATCAGGCTCTATACACAACCATGTTTCACTTTGTTCATACTGCTATGCTCTCATTTTCTATCAGTTCCTGCATATTGCTGCTTTTCTTACACTGCTTTCTGATTCTGGTGTGCTTGATACACCAGAAGGGTATTACCTACTGGTAGCTGCTTTTCAGCCTTTTAGTAAAGGCAAAACGTTAAGGCAGCTTTTACAGGAATGCTTTTCCTCTAATTTCATTTTGGAGTCGTTATTCTTTAATAGGTGGTTTTAATTTTCCTGGCTTGCTCTCTTTGTATGTAACATGTTTTTGTCTTTTCTTAGGCATCCCAACTTTACTGTATGGAATTGGCTCCTGGTTCTTTGTCAGTGTCACAGAGACTGTTCATACGAGTCATGGCCCGGTTACTATTTATTTTCTAAATAAAGAAGATGAAGGCGCAATGTACTGAAATCATGCCCTCAAGTACCTGTTATTTGGTGGGTTGCTGTGTTACAGCTGCTACAAATATCTACTCCTTTTGGCTAAAAAGAAGTGAAGGCAACTGGTTTCTGGTTGTTTGGTTTTTTTTTGCAGTGCGTTCTTTTACTTACGCTGTCTTCAGGAAGCTTGATGGACTTTTTGGTCATAAAAGATTTATTTTTGCAGAGGCCAGTAAAGTTGAAAAAGTAGAAGCCTTAGGAGTAGAATTAATATTTCTAAGGGTATTAGAATTTACGAAAGTGACTAGTGCTGCTGAACAGACTTGTGATAATTCAAAGAGAGATATCTACCGTCTTAGAGAACGGAATTGTAGCATGCGGGCAAGGAAACTGTGAATATGCTGGATGTTTTCAGAATGCCTCTGAAAAGATTAAGCTGCTTGGTTTTAGACTCTTGACTAGTTATTTCATAATGCATTAATTTTCATAGCTGCGAGAATGTTTGAATGAATCCATGGCACTGACTGTTCACAATTGCCTGGAGGAGTCTTTGGAAAAACACCACCCCAAGAAGTTAAAAATGGCTGTATCACATTTCTTCAAATTATATTTAAATAAAATATCTAAAATACGTTTTGTGCTTGTATTTTTTTAAATTTTTGAACTCCAGATATCTGCATTTTTTTTCTTTTGGTTGCTTTACAGGTAAATAACAAACTCTAAGTAATCTAGAATATTTAGACCCCTGCACTAATTTACAAATTGCTAATATTTTAAATTCATACAGGATAATGAGAAGAATGCTACCCTGATTTTTTTTGGATGCAAAATAACTGATTTCTCCAGCTGTAACTGAGCACAGCTGTAGCAGGCACACATAACCTGGGCAAAGAAAAAGCTTTTAGGGAATTATTTGGAGATTGGAAATATGGAATTATTGGATAGTAAGTTCAAACAACAGAAACACCTGTACAGGGTATGTTGCTGGTGCTTAGTTTTAGTGCCAGCAAATAATGCTGTCTATTCCAAATCCCACGTCTGGTGATGTAAATGGATTATTCTGAGATTCATAAGTAGGAAGATAAATGTAAAATGGGTAGGTGCTGTTTTTGGAGAGTAATCACTGTTCCTAAATAAATGATGATGCAGCTCTGACTGCAGTATAATTTCATTTAAATACTTTTTTACTTAATTCCAGATAATGGAACTATTTCCCACTTAATGAAGCAATACATGTGGTTTTTCTAAAAGCAACACTAAATAACACTTTAATCGGAGAAGCGCTTGCACTGTTCTGTTTAATTTTGGAGAATGTTCTTGACACAAGTTAAATGGGTCTCAAAGATGAAGAGGCGGTACTACAGGAAGCCTCGTTAATAATAAAGATGACTGTTAGCATGTTTCTAGGACTGATTTTCTCTGTATTGGTTAAAGTTAAATAACTGCAGCTCGTAAGTTTGAAGTCAAATACTGCTCATTCATTGCCATGGATCTTGTCAATATCTTGCTGTAAAGGTTTAGTCCCAACACAACGTTGATAAAATGGTTTTTAATTACCAGACTATAAATACAGCTCTTCATTGGAGTTGCACCTCCACTCCCTGCAGCTTGTTTGATTTCTGATAATGTGTACTGCTGACTTTGCTTACCTGTTTTTCAATAAATGCAGGCAACACGACTCCTTGTCCATACAGTGATGGGCAAGTCTCCTTAGAGAACATCTTTGACAAACTACCCTATTGATTACTGCAATTCTGTGCTGCTTGCAGCATTAAATAGAGACTTGATTTCTTGTTCAATGATCTCACTGTGTAACAATTAAGCAAATGTAATATTTTCTTGTATTACATGAAAATCAATAGACCTCTTGCTCTTATGAAGTTGATCATGCTCAAGGATGAACTAGGAGATGTCTGAGGGCAGAGTGCAAATATGGTATCGTTCATTCATTTCATTAAGGCTTCTGTCTGACCCACTAAGAGTACTTACGAGGGAAAATGTGCTGGTTATAAGGGATCATGCTTGAGTTATTACATCATGACAAAAATATTTTTCAAGTATGAATATAAACCTACTTGCTTGTCTTCAACCAAAGATAAAATACTTCTTCTAGTTTTTGCTATAAATACCTACTTAGTATCTCTTTTTATCACTTACCTTGAGTTTTGGCCTGAATACAAGATGGAAATGTTGAAGGCCAAGAAGATCCAAGAAAATTCATACCATCTTGTATAAAAAAATCTCCATAAGGTTTCAGGGAGCAGGGGAATGGCGAGCAAGGATGAGCATGCAGGCGGAACCTTTGCTGCTTTGCCTTTCTAATCCCCGTCACCATCGTCTCTTGCGTTGTAACTGTTGGTTCCTAAAGGGACAATTCAGTATGAGGAGAGCAGGGTCTTCTGTTGCGGAGAAATCCGAATGCTTGAACTAAAGAGTGTCCCTGAAGCAGGCTTTAAAGATGAGCTGCTAGCAGCTTAATTGTTCAAAGACGCGTTATTTGCCTGTGTAGAACCTAACTGCTGTCTCTTGCCCATGAGGCCCTTTGGGGTTGCCTTGTAACCCTGTTGCTTCGAAAGACAAACTCGTAGGGAAGCAAACTTTGTTCTGGTCCAGAATAATTTATACTGTGTGTATGTTGGGTATGCATCATATACTAATGTTGATACATATTTTTTTTATAGATGATTGAACTACAGAATGACCCTTCTAACTTTCTACGGATTTGATCTGCACCATTTCCATTTGAAATAAAGTGTAGTTTATCTTGTAAGTCTTGCCTTAATTATCCCTTTACTGTATTCAAGAATGATGTTTAAATGAGTGAGAGATGACACAAAAAGGCCGAGGGCTTTGTTTCACCTCACTTAACAACTACTTCAGATAAATGAAACCTTAGTCTAAACCCAGTGGATCAGGTAGCTACTTCTTGTAGCAGTCTGTTTAAACAGTAATGACTGTTGGGGGCATCTTAACCTGAACGAGCGCTTAGCATTGCATCTTACCTAGGTCAATGGTCTCAGGTATCCGAGTTAAATGGTGTTACTGTAAATTAATGGAAAATGTAACTGCGCTTTGCTGAAAGATCAATGTCCAATAAAGGCTGCACAATCAAATCTTGTTGCAATGATTGAGGTCCTTAATTGCCTTTCAAAGATAAGGTGGTAATCAACATAGGTTTAACTGATCTTTTTTACCAGTTCAATTACATGCTAATGACTACAGCCAAGTCAGGATCTTTAACTACTTATACTTATTAAATCTTATGTTTGTTGTGAAAAATTACTTAAGCCACACAATCGATAAAACCCAGGTCTTAATTACTATATTTCACTTTTATACCTTTTTGTATGTTTGACAAATGTTTCACTAGAGACTGTGTAGCGCTAATGATAGTACCCCAAGAAATAACTGTTTTCTGTTACGGTCTGCTCCTCCGAGTTATGATAACATGTGGGTGAGTTTATCTTTCTTTTAATGAAGTTTTGTGACTAGTAATGCAAGCATTCTAGGCAGCTTACTGTACTTAAACATCGTTTTTACGTATAATAGCACTCCTTTTATTACTAGAAGATGTACTACTTGCTAACCTTCAGGTGGACAGTTTCAACGTGAAGTTCTTGACTTTTTTCCCAATGTAAATTAATACTAGATTTAGACACCAGTAAGGATTGCTGTTCCCAATTGTTTGTGATTAGTACTCTCGCAGTGCCTCAAAAATAAGTTGCTGTGTCCCCTTCTTCTTGATTCCTTCCTTTCCCTGGAGCGATACCCAGTGCTTTCCTCTGGTCTTCAGAGAAACCTGGAGCCAACTGACCTTTCATTGACTGAAGCAGAAGTTACATCCGTCCTCAGCTTGTGTGTGTGGTTGAGCTACTCTAATTCTGAGTGTGTTCCAGCCTCAGGTAGAATCTTTTGGGGTTTTTCTCTGATCTTTTGCATGTTTGTGCTTCCTCTGCATGCAAAAGTTGGCAGGCATGAACAGGTCTCGGTTTCTCAGGACTCCTGCGAAGCAGAGCAGCAGAATCCCCACTCTAACAGCAGAGCTATCTGACCAAGTGCCGTACCTGTGCTTGTATGCGAGCCCGAGCTCCCAGGCGTGCTCACTTGTGCACAATGAACAGCATGAATACCGAAAATCAGTAAAACGATAACTACATCAATAACCTTGCCTTAATTTGAGTCAATCATTTGAGAGAAACTGTCAGTCGTTTCCAAGCTCCTATGGGAAAGGACACTGGTAGCAGCTAATTTACTTACTCAAAGCAGTTCCAACTCGGCAGCGGTGGACTAGGAAGGCGAGTTTACTGATCAACAGAGAGAAAATCTACTCTTTTTTTTCTTTTTTTCTCCTTTTTTTTCCTCTTTTTTTTCCCTTCTCTCACCCCTCTCTTCTCTTCTTCTCACTTTTGTTTTTTTTAACTGCTGAGATTAAAGATGTTGGAGAAGGTAAGGGGAATGATGATGTGGAACGTCTGGAACTCCTACAGGAAAATGCAGTGGAGGAAATGTTCATTCTCTGACAAATGTACTGAGCAAATAAGAGAGTTCAGCAGAAACAGCCTCAGTGGAACAGACGGGGTGGGGTGGTGTTCAGGTGGAGAAGGATGGATTCAGTAGGAATGATGTCTAGAATAGGACTGAGAATGAGCAAAAAATGTCAGGTTTTAAGAAGTTGCTTGCCTCAGCCTGGTACTCGTCAGTGGTAAGAATTCTCAAGCCTATTGATACTCAGTCCATTACCAACGCTTTCTGGGCAGGAAGAACAGGAATCCAGAGTTCATTCTTCCAGCACTCAAAAGACAAGAGTTACTGCATTTTGTCGTGGACAGATTTAAAATTTCTGGTCAAACAATTTATTGGCATCATTCTATAGGCAAGAAAAACAAAGTAGAAAAGTGTGAGTTGACTGAGCAGTCCCCTTCAAGAATCTCATAGCATTAAAAAGATCCTTGATGTCTAAATCTCTTTGTAAACTGTAACTGCAGCTCTCCCTTACGCACGTTATGACTGAATGAAACTTAGGTATTTCTTAATAGTTGAATGCCCTTAGGCCTCTGGTTTAGACCAACTTTGCCTGAAACAAAGGAGATTTTGCTTCATACGTTATTTGCTTTGGCCATTTAATTTAAATTGGCTTTTGCTGCAACTCCTTAATCATGTTCACTACAGAAAAGTAAGTTAATAATTCTGAGAGTTGTCTTGATTTCATACCAAAATATACATATTTATGGAAGTAGATGCTCTTGGGCTGTATTGTTCAGTCTAACACACCTAAGAAAAAGTGGCAGCTTCAGCATTGCAGCAAGAGGGATGTAGAATGAAATTTGTCACCAATATATTCTGAGTTTATTTGAAAGATTTTTTTTGTTTTCTAGAAAAGAATAAGATGTTCTTACTGTTTGCATGTAAGTCTTTTACATAAAGCATGCGTGCAGTAGAACATCAAAATTTGCATTAATGATTGGGATATTGAATGTCACGTTACTGACCTTTGTGAATTAGTAAGTGAATAAATGCAGCTGAAAGAGGGCTAATGTATCACAAAATATTTATTACTCATAGATGAGTGTAGTTTAACCTTAATTATTTATGCTAATACATCGTAATTTTCTAGTACATGCAGTGTGCTATGTTTTTAGGAAGTAATGATGTCGGTGTAGCACAAGAGCTTTCTGCAGCAGGCTGTAAAAGATCATGAATTTGTCTGAGTTCAAGTTATGAATGATCCAGACTATTAACTTTTACAGTGATGAAGTTGTCTTACAGAAAACCCAAATACATATCTGTTCAGCATTTAAAAAAACACAGAGGAAGCCACTAAGGTTTGAAGTGATGGAATAGTCTGTGTTATAATTTAGCCAATTTGGGTCCATTGTGGTTGCTGTTTGCATGGTAAGGTAGAATAGACACGGCTTAGAGTGATTTTAATAGCAATTGCATCACTTTAAGCACAGTTTATGGGCCCTGTTCTAGTTCATTATAAAACCAATTTATTACATTCAGTGATATTAATAATCCTAATAGAATTAAAACTGTAAAACATGATTAAAAGCAATCCTTCAGAAAAAAATCTGATCAAGGAAACTTTCAGGTTTAAAATGTAAATTTCAAAATAGACCACTTTTAAAGAATGCTTGAAATTTTTGAACAAGATGGTGAAATATTACAAAGTCAAACCTATTTTTATTCTTACAAGAAGAAATGCCATTAGATATGATTGTTCCATGCTTAGTGATTCATGGGCCTGGTTATATACATGCTTTGTGATACATGAATTATTTAGTAAGAAAAATCACAATAATTTTGTTGTTACTCAAGAATTTATAGGTTGACAGAAAAACAATTATGCAGCCCCTGAAGCTGGTCTGACGGGGTACAGTAATATCATTAACGATACACAGACATTTTTGCTCAATCCAACTGGTATCGTTTACGTTGTAATTTTTCAGTAATTGTGTATCACATCTAGCCTTTAAAACATACATAAACCATGTTTGTAATCTGCTTTACTTCAAAATGTGTTTGTAATTTAAAGCAAGAGCTAAACATTTAATAATTCAGCCTAAATCAAGTTTACTGGTTTTGTGGGTTTTTTCAGTTCAAGATGAGTTTACGGTGAGAAAGAGTTTTAAAAGATCTATTTCAGGCCAGATTCTGCTCCCACTGAACTGAAAGTAAGATTAGTTTATTTCCTGATGCTTGGTTCCCAAACAGCCCTTCACTTCTTATTCCAGAAGCCAGTGCAAAGTACTTCTGCCAGTTCAAACCCCTGCAAAGTGACTGCAAGGGGCAGTGGGAGGGCGTGGAAGGAACACTGCTAGTTTTCTGCAAGTTTTAGTGCAGGTTTTACAGGCTCTTAATCTATACATGTACTGATCTTCTGGTACACTGGGGTGATTCTTCCCTGGGAGATGCATTTTGGAGAAGACTATGTTTAGAAAGGCTGGACACTGTTGACCTACTTTTTTCATAAGCCTAAGGGAATTCAGTTTGCTGCACTCGCTGGCAATCTGAAGATGTGGGAAGGAAAAAAAGGTGAATTTCACCATGAGACGTTATTTTATCAACATAGAAAGTTAGGTATTCATCTCTGTAAAGAAAAAAGATATGAGAATGTATGCTACTAAAGCAATGATCAGGTGCCATTTTCTCTAGGAAATGAAGAACTTATCCTTTGTTTTATAAATAACACCTACCTAGAAAGTGGTACAGGGGCTAGCAGAAATTATAAATTGAATTTAGTGAACCAAGGACTAGCATTTAGATTCTGCTTCCTCTGAGTCCGTTTTGTATACTGTATCTGAATTACATGTAATATAGTACAGTGCTGGTAATACAGTATTTCAAAACATTTGTAATAGTTAAAATGTTGAATAACATTTAGCACATGTAGTTAACAAATGTTTACTATTTAGTCTGTTACATGGTAAATACTTGCTATTCCTTTGTCATAGCTAGGCAAATTCTAGTAGTAGTGAGGTTAAAATTTCCTAGAGATGCTCAGTAGGAGCACAATGAAAGCGCAGGACTTTCTGACTCCATCCTCGGGTTCCTTCCTGTGCCTTCCATCCTCCTACCCAACGGTCTGAGCGCAGGACTTGAGGAAATTAGTTTTGGGTCCTAATCCTGGTTGTAATGCACTTCAGCTCCTCATACAGCCTCGTGCTATTGGCATAATTTACCTGCTTTCATTGCCACTGAATAGTTACAATGCTAACAATAGCTTGTAGCATGGATGTGAAGAAATGCTGTGTAAATTCTAAGCACTGCCTTTTTCTCCTGCATTGGCCTGATGCACTCCTGAGATGGAGCTCCTGCATCCCTCCACCAATGGCAAGGAACACTCCTAGATACAGGTCCTGGAACAGGAATATTCACGGATAGGGCCAGGGGAGTCAGCTCCTTCTTTCCTCCCTCTTCTTTTTATGGAGTTTTGGTAGAGGCACTCAAACCTTCATTATATGAGGTCTGTAGTAGTGAAAAGATAGCAAATGACTTGTGTTAGATAGCTTCCTTTGCAGTGGGAATTAGAGAGGGAAACAAGTAATAACTTATTTCCTTACTTTTAGAGGGCCTTGCAAATTATCATGATAACCACGTTCCAGGCAGCCAGTGGGGTGCAGCATTTTTTCCCTACCACTCACCGATACTCCTGTGAGATTCCGCAGCATGGCAAATCTAATAATTGTAGTATTCTTCTGCATCAGCATTCTGCTTTTCCTTGAAAACAAACATTTATTTTCTGTACGTGGCCATCTCTAGATCCCCTCTGTCCTCTCTAACCGCAGTGGAAAGCAGCAGAGAGCAGCAGCAGACTGCAGTGAGACAGTTGTTCTGGTGCTTGTAGCGTAAAACCAGCCTGGAAGTCTGGGGCACCGATGGAGGATATTTGCCCCGCACAAATAAAAATAGAATTTATAAAAGTCATGGGCTTCATGATCCTTCTGTAATTAAAGAACTGATAGATTGTTCCTTTGCAGATTTTGAATGTTATTTCATTGTGGATAGACAGTAAGTTTGGATACGTAATTATAAATAGGAAATCCATGCGTATTTCTTGCTGACAGCGTGTCATCTGGATGTAGTGGGGAAAATCAGACAGCTTAATTATTTTTTTTTCTGTGGCTTTCTGGAATTCTTGAACTCCCTGTGTTGGAAACTTTTTGAGATTCTTGGGGCAGTCAAATACGGATTTTAAGACACACATTAAAAAACATCTGTGTTCTTGCTACACAAATTTTCGCCCAATGTTGAGGAAAAATATAAAAACAGATTTTCGTGAAGTTCTGTTCTCACAGCAGAAACTCTGCAGGATGATAAAATAAATATTAACTGCTAGTTTCAAATGTTGGTGTAGTTAGAATGAAAATTTTGTACGAAACATGGGTTTTAAAGAAATAGATGGTAAACCCAAAGCTCTATCTTAAGATACAAAAAGCCCTGAAGTTTGATTACAGCTGCATCACCACAAATCAGAATGGGGGATTAAGGTTATGATTCGCCCAGGAAAATCGACATAATATTTATGCAAATTTGGCAAATTGAGTTGGTTTTCCCCATAGTCTTGTAAATGAAAAAGACATTTTAGGAAAATTGTGGTTCTATAGAAATTGTATGATTTTGTATCCTATTCTTCAAAATTTAATAGAAAATGAATCTGATTGAAATGAACCTGACTGAAAGGTATACAGGGACTGTAGGTAAGAGGTTCATTTGAACAGAAAGACGTCTGTCTGGGCAGCACCAGTCCCTTAGATACTTAGGAATCGGTGCTCTATTAATTTCTAATGTAGCAACTAAATTACAAAGTTATTGAACAGAGAGAGAATTTATCTCTGCTAATGGCTATTGAAAGATCCTTTTTCTTCCAAAGCTCAAACAACGTAGAATTCTAATACGAGGAAGCCTGAAGATGTTTCAGGAATTAAATCAAAATATAACCTTCCATTTTTCCCCCGCTCTAAATAGATAATGTAACTCAAATAGTCTAGTTTGTCATACATGATAATGTGAGAGATTGTGATAAAACGTACAGATCAGTAGCCTACAACTGAGATTAATGCTCTTCTCCCACTACAAAGAAGCGGAAGGTTTTGTGCTGCAGAGCTGAGCGGGGCGGGGAGCCTTCCCTCTAACTTCTGTCAGGCCAAAAGCTGGTTGTAAAAAGCTGCCCAGAGCGTATCGCGGCTTGCGATTGCAGTCGGGAGATGACATAGCTGTCACGCTCCCACACATCACCTTTCCTTGCTGCTGCTGAGGACGCCGGTCGTGAGCTTTTAACGGGGGTTTTCTCTCATCAGAGCTATGCTTTAAAATGGCCTCTGTTTGGAAATAAGAGTTTTCAGCGGCACCGCTGAACAGGCAGGGAAAAACTCCTTGATGAAAGGATTTTACCTGGCTGTCAGCATGGGAGATACTTAGCTGAGTACTCTGTAGTTTGGAGAAGGAGCCAAGTATGTGACAGCTATTGGCAAAGCTGCTTCAGACACGTTAACACCGATGTCTGGGTGTTACAGCAACGCGCAGAGCACGGCGCAGCCCCATTTCCAGTGCCCCCAGTTACTCCTCGGCACTGGTACCCAACAGCGAGGGTCGGGGCAGGCCTCGCGCCGAGGCAGAGCAGCATCAGCTTTGTGCTGGTTGACGTTAGCGGGTGTGTTTTTGCGTGTCGGGTGGAACAACCTGAAGAGGGAAGCCCCACGAGTTCTTCAGGAGAAGCTGTCACTGGAGGAGACCCCAGCTCATTCCTCTGGATTTTGAAGAACCGGCAGCACTGGGGACTTTCCACGCTTTTTAGCTCATGTAGGAGTCCCAGCCTGACTCTGCTGGATTTGCTGCCTCAGCAGTGGGTTTCCTGCTAAAAGCAGAAGGCATAATGGCGGGGATGGGGGGGGGATTAAAATCGGTGCCTCCGCGCTCTCCGAAGCGATCGCCCCTCGCCCTCAGCGCCGGCGGCCAACATGGCGCCGCCTCCGCCCCCGCCTCCCGCAACATGGCGCCGCCTCCGCCCCCTCCTCCCCTTCCGCTTCTCCCTCCTCCATTTCCCCCTCCGTTTTGGTTCCGGGGCACCGAGTCCTTCCTGCCGGCGGGGCGGAGCGGAGCGGGGCGGCGCAGCCCGGGCCCCGCTCGGCAGCCCCCCGGGGCCCGCCGCAGCATGTGAGCCCGGCGGG
>Ga0065711_1011773_pt1 | contig 12599 bp, 6 predicted proteins | sample Hoacrofraction12_FD_59098 | JGI IMG/M metagenome (GOLD analysis project Ga0065711, IMG submission 59098) | Hoatzin crop microbial communities from Cojedes, Venezuela - Epithelial fraction 12 v2 (version 2) | ecosystem: Host-associated > Birds > Digestive system > Esophagus > Crop | place...
TCTCCTTCTCTGGAGATATTCAAGACCCACCTGGACAAGGTCCTGTGCAGCCTGCTGTAGGTGACCCTGCTTCAGCAGGAGGATTGGACTGGATGACCCACAGATGTCCCTGCCAACCCCAACCATTCTGTGATTCTGTGATTCTGTGATTCCTCTTTTTTAATTACTGTAGGTGAGATAGAATTATATTTTTGAGTGTGCTTAATTTAGTTCTCTGATTACTCATATAAGGAGCTGTACTGTGTTTCTGTGAGGTTGTTTGTTTTTTTTTTTCCTCAGAAGGAAAATCAGCCTCTCTCTGGATGATTTACAAGTTTGTCTTTTATTTTCTTAACAGCTGTTACTGCTGTTGGAGTGCACATGTGTTCTAGAAGGAGTCCGTTACAGATCATCCTCAAATAAATGGAACATGAGGCTAAGCAGGATGCATCTTACAACAGCAGATGTATCAGACAGGTCACTCCTCTGCAAAGTCCTTATTTATTTGTATTTACTCGATACAGATAACGTTGTTGTACAAGTTGTCTCGATACTTGCTATTCATAATATGAAAAGCTTTTGGCAAATACGTCTACACTGTCACATCATCAAATAATTCTCCCCTCAGCCAAAACCGATGATGATATTCCCAACTTAAATGTCACATAGCTGTGGATCTCATCCAGAGAGACAGGCAGTGCAATGTGTAATTAATACTGTTGACATGAAAAATGCCATAGTTAAGCAACAAACTCAGCATTCCATTAAAGTTATTGTAGAACCTCACTCATTTTCTAGTAGTGTTGTGACAATTTCAGTACAGAAAATACAGTCAACATAACATCAGTGTGTCTTTTGGCACTGTGAAGATTAATTCTGAGAAAGAAAACCAAAACCTTTTATCTTGCAAGCCTTCTCGTTCTAGAGCTGGGGTTTACAGTATTTCCTGCATTCTAGTCATACCCGAATTTTATTATTTAATAAAGAGTATAGATACATTCCTCTGTTCTTGTTCATGGGTGCCAAAGGAAAGGGAGCAGCATGGATCATACACCATTCACCCATTAAAACAGACGTCTCTTTTTCCACTGCTTGCGTGGTGAGTCTTTAGCAAATTGCAGCCTGAACCAAACTTCATGAGCCCACTCATACAAGTTAAAGACAAAGGGATGCAGGAGAGAAGTTTAAATCTAGCCTAATCTAAGAGAAAGCATCCTACATAGTTTCGTTTGCTCTCTACTGGCAGAAAGCCTGAATGCTTACCAGCAGAGCCAACGTGTAACAAGCTACAAAAAAAAGTGCTGTAAGAACAGTTAGTATAATGTAAACTCTGACTGTGACACCATATCTATGGGTATGAAAATACTTATGAAGTGGAGGTCATTGTTTATCTATCTATAATTTTCTAATCCAAATGGTTTCCAGATACTGGTGTGCTGTGGAGGAAGGGCGAGGAAGGAAAGAAGGCAATAATGTAATTTTGCTCTGTTTGTATTATCTGCTCTTATTTCTCCCATATGTACAGTGTGTACGCTTTTCTCACTATAGAATATACAATTAATTTGAAAATTCTGCATGGAAAAATAATTTCTTATTTATGTTTAATTGCATTTCTTCTTTTCCCTATAACGACATACAACATAACAAGGCTGGAGACGAGTCCAAAATGTGCAGGAACTGTGGAGGGACCAGAAAGTTAGACGGAGAAAATCCTTTCCAGTAATAACTCCATGGCACATTTTGACCTCACTGTCTAGAGTGTTCAACCACTGAGAAAGCAGAACTATCACATACAGTGCAAGGAAATCATGTCAGACACATGCAGGAAAAAATGGAGAGGAACTTCCCAGCACTTTCATCCCCTTTACTACCCATCTCTGTGATGAAAGAATCAGGAGAAACAAGCAGGATGGAACGACCAAAAGCGAAAAAGAGGATTAAGAAGTTTCAAAGAGAGTGTGTGTGTCTTTTCAGTCTTTTTTCTTCAACATTTAACGTGTTGTCAGAAAACCATATAATTTTAGTTCTTCATATATTTATAGAATTACATGTTTTTCTTTAAAAAATCCTTCTGAAATTGAATCTTCTTTTTCAGTGGAAATTTCAATTCTAGTGCTCGCTATCCAATAGTCATGATTAATTAACAGAAAGAATTACCCGGAAAAATTGAGTGGTTCTTTTCTTCTGCTGGCAGCACCTTTTGAAACTTGAGCACATGCATGCTACAGGCAATCTAGTTTTTGCCTTTATGAAAAAAACCCCATATTTTTCTAGCACAGACAAGCTAGAAATGGAGCTGCTGATTTTACCCTGGCGATACACCTGTATCATACAGATGTGGGTCACATTTGCTGCGCTAAGCTTCTCTGCAGTTACATTTTATTTCCCTTTGAACTCCTTTCCTTATGTAGATGGTGTATATGTGATATCAAATTAAGATAACAAATTATTGTACCATCTCTGCTATTTTGTGCATCTAGGCCAAATAAGCCTGTTATCATGAGCCTAACAAAAAACTTGTCCCTGAAAAAACTGTGTTTCGCTAGAAAAGCCCTGCTGATCCCTGGCATTTTGTGGGGATGCGCTACTGCCTTTAGGTGGTATCAGAAAAAAGGAATTAAAAAAAATATATTATATATTTGTGGGGAAAAACACATAATTGTTTCCTTCCAAGAAAATCCTTAATTATTTTGAACTTCCTCTGGTTCATACTTCACTTTTCTGCCTATTGTCTGGCCAAAACACCCCTTGTCTTGCTGGATTGTATTTCAGAGATTTCTTTCCTTCGCTGTGTAGTGATACCACTTTGCTCCATGGGTGGGAATGGAAAATCTGCTTCTTGAAGTGAGAGGAAGGATGCAGGTGTGCTGGGGATGGGGATGACATGCATTCCCCAGAACTTCTGGGCTCCATCTGGAGCTCAGTGAGCGTTATTGTGTTCTTCACTGTGGCCGACTGATACCAACAGCCTCCAGTAACTTGACACTTCTGGAGGTGCAATTGTCCCATCGTTGTAGGAGTGATCTGCTGGCCATTCTGTGGCTGGGGAACGCAAGGCGATCTCTGCGCAGCATTTCGTCTGTGGTTTAGCCAAAGGCTATAATGCGTAATCTATCCATATTGATCATACCCATCTAGATTTTGACTGAGAGCCTAGTTTGTGATGCGTCTAACTCCCATGATCTGACTGGAGTTGAACAATATTTCAGGGACTATTGAGAGAAGTGCATTCCTGGAAACCAAGTGAAAAGAAGAAATGTGGAAACGAACAGAAAAGACATCTCTGTTTTTATTTTAAAAAAATTCTAAGTTTCTAGTCTTTGTGACTGCAAGGAAAAGCTTGATAGTGTGACCTGGATACAGTCTAATGACTTGAACTTCAGACAGAGAATAAATGAATTTACATTTTCTATTCTAAAATAATCTTCAAAAAAAGATCTCAGGAGATTCAAAGGGAGTTGATTCCTTGTTTCCAAGATATCCACTGGCATTGCTGACATATTTTCTTCTCTCAATTTCCCAGAGTCTACAGGAGGATTTTCAGATTCTGCTCCAGATTTTCAAGAAAAATTTCCCCAGACAGTGGGGAAAGACAACTCGGTTTTAAAAGTGTGTCCTTGGTTTGAGGCATCTCACACCTTCAGGGAAAAAAGGAACAAAACAAAACAAAAACCAAAACCACAATCAAAACTGCCAGTCTGACATCTTTATTCTAATCGTTTCAGGAACCCCTCATAGATAAGGTTAGTGACAAAGGAGGGGAATAACCAACATCTGAAACTAGATTTACTGGTTTTAAAGCACTTTTATACACACAGTGCTACGGATAAAACATCAGAAGACAGGGATACCTTTGTAGCCTCCAGGAGCAGGATGGTACTGACTTTTCCTTAAGAATTAAATGCAAAGACCCAAAGGACTGGACTTCCTCTGCCTGTTGACCTGGCCTGATCCACAGACTTGCAGGTGGCTGGCCATGGTAGTGCTGTAGGTGAGGACAACTAGCAGAATTGACCAAAAACAGTCTCCAAGATCGCCTGCTTTCACACACAAAATTAGCCATAGGTTTCACAGTCACCTGAGCAAAACCAGACTTCATCACCCAGTGATAGTTCCAGATCGAAGCAGAGCATGTGGTCCTGGTGTTGCTCATCAGAGAGCTGAGATTGTCCTTCAAAGACAGTAAGAGGGACTGTGATTTTTACCTCCTCAGCCCCTGTACTGATGGTCCTCAAGGACAAGACCCTCCGTCACAGAAGCAGTGGACATCCTGGCTTTCCAGAACATGGACACAAGCGAAGCAAGCAGGGGTGGCTGCTGTTTGCTGCTGCAGCAGCCCCCTTCCCCATTTATCCTGTAATTAGAGCTGGCTGACCACATCTGTGTTGCCCTCAGAGATCTTCAGGAGACTTTCGGAAACTTCAGAACAGCAGCATCCAGAAAAACTTGGTTAGGCTACCCAAAACTTTTCAGGTTTTCTTGTCCAGAAGAAAAGTGACCTTCTTGGAAAGATGTAAGTCCTGACCCTGGACAGGATTCTGACTGAGTGTTGTGTAAGAGTAAGTGCTTTTATGAATATTTCCTTTCCAGTGCTGATGATAGTTCTTATCTGAAGGTTCAGATTGACAGTGTGTGGATCAAAGGAATCTGACCAATCATTCTGCCGCCCTGCTGCACAATCTGTGAAGCCTGTGCAAGCAGAACAGCAAAGCTGTTTAAGCTGCCAAGCAGGGAAAGAAAAAGTTAAAACAGAAAAACTAAATGTGCTGTTGGTGAAGGAAGACATTGTGCTTACGATGCCCTAGACAGGTTCGCTACAGATCACATCTGAAACTTAATGAAACCAGTGAAAATATTTTCATCGATTTTGGCGGGATTTGAGTCATGGCCAAATGGTTTAAGGCAAGTCAAACAGGAGACAGAATAATATATGAGCATATCACATACAACTGCCTTGCATAGTTGCAGCATATAAGATACATACAATATAGCATGTATACTCTGGGATTTTATCAGTATCAGGGAGGACACAGAATAACAGGTGACCTTATTTTGCTTGAAAAAAACATGAAGGGAAAAAAAGTTAAGTCATTTTAGCATATTTATAACATTCTGTAACAGAGATTAAGCATAAAAGCAAACACAACAAAACAAGTATTGTACCTCCAGAGTAGCATGTAAACAGTTTGTTGCTACACTGTTAGTATCATTTGCCTTCAGTTTTCCTGCCATAATACAACAAATAAAGGTTTATCTAGTTCCATCTTGACTGATGTAATTCATACAAAGTGCTATAAAGCGCATGTTTGTACACACATAAACCTGTATAAAAAATGATTAGATCTTCACAAAATTCTACTGGTGGACTACAAGAGTACTGTACAAAATAAAGGAGGGTAAGGGGATATACAAGGGCTTAGAACTGAACCAACTAGTGCAATTACACTCTCACAAAAAAAAATCCTCATTTGTGAGTTACACCTTGCATCAGGTTTCAGAAGGGCCAACTTTCAGTGAAAGATGCCGAACCTGAAACTAGCTCCAGATTTAGCTTAATTCCTATGTGGGGAGTTAGATATCTCCAAAACACACAACCAGATTACTTCCTCAGTTCATAAAGCAAGAGAATGCCTTTCCTCTGAACTTGTTTTATCTGTGATTTAAAAAGGAGCTTTTGACTGAAACACAGAGGATCAAATATTTTAGTTAAGCATCTGGTTACATTCTTAACAATAAAGAGTATTGAAGCTAGCTCTCAACACAGACATGGTCTAATCACCTTCCCCCTCTTCTGTCTGTAAAAATCTAAAGAACAGTAAACATTTGGAAAAATAAAGAACAGTAGACAAACTGAGGAGAAGGAGAGGAAGCAACAGCAAAAAGAAACATGTTTCATATCATTAACAAAGTTGTCCTGAGAGATTTTTAAAGATCTAAAGATAAAACTTTTCTTTGTTAAATGACACTTTTATTTTTGACAGAATAAATTTAAAGAGAGAATTGGAATGAATCTCACTCATCTGAAAAAGCTATCTGACCATAAAGATCACAAAACAAGTTGCTTTGTGGTGTGCATGATCACTCATAACACCTGTAAAGTAAATACTTTTTTTTAATTCATGTGAAAATCTACAAGGAGAAATACCTTTTAGAATTTAAAAGATCATAGGAATTGCTAAGATTAGCCTGTTCACATGGACTTCAGTGAAAAGCTGTTTTGAATAGAAAGGAAAAATGTAGTTTCTGTATATTGTACATAATAGAGAAATGCTGTTATATCAAGAAACAAAAGCTGCAATTCATATAAAATTAACAGTTTATTTTTAAAAGTTTAATATTCCATCAAAAAAGCAGATGAAACTAAAATCTGCAACTAACAACTTCACCTTGAAGCAATTCTGTCATAACAACTACAGAGACCTCACTGTATGCCCTGGCATCTGTAGATCACCACGCAGCAAAACAACAAATTGAGTTGTCTGCCATGTAGGTGATACTTAAATTGCCTTCTTTTTATTTTAACAATGGTTTTGAGGATGGAGAGAAAAAAAATAAGTTAAAAATACTCTGTTCTATATGGCTTTAAGTGTTATTGCAAGTTAAACATTATTTGAAGAAAGTATCTTATCAGAAGCATGAAAAAGATTTCAAGATTTTTATATTTTTGACTTTGGTATATTTCCATGGGGAAACAAGAATCAATAGAGGAAATGTCAAAATGTAGGCAATTTTATGAGGTTTAAGAGTAACATCAGGTCCAATTTTATTAAGTTCATTGGTGTAAGTTTACTAAGGCTTCTGATGGAAGGTTGTCTTTCCAAAGATCCTTTTTTCAGAAAAAATAGTGGGTTTATAACATACTGTCTTGGACATAATATATTATAGCACCCTTGTAGATTTTAGCATTATTACCTACATACTGAAAGTTTTATTTCTTTTTGATAGCTTGACAGTGATGCTGCCTTTTTATATTATTGCTGGTGTTTCACAGAATTTGATTCCTGGAGCTGCCAGAAAAACAAGTGACTAGAATCTCCACATCAGAGCACAAGATTTTCACACCAAGAAGCTAAGGTGGCTCAGGCATGACTTCAAGATTTATTCTTCAGTTAAAAAGCAGAAAATACACACAAAATAAACACAGAAACTTTGCAGCGAACATTTCACTTCCATGTCCCTTAGTCCAACCCCATCCTAATTTAGACTGCTGCATGTCTTCAATCGTGTCCATGAATGAGCACTTAACAGATTTGTGCAAGTTTCGTTTGTGATCCTTAAAAGCTTTTTGCTCTGTCTGTGTTTCAGCAGGTTTGTTTTACCCTGCCATCACGCCATTCTGTGTATTTCAAGTTCATACCTGGTTCATTGAGACGAATGGTAGAGGTCAGTCACATGATGGCAGTTGCACAGTAATTCTCTTATTTCCCTCACTGTTTGAGCCAGCCTGGCTCAGAAAGAAGCTCACCTCAGCTTCTCAGAAAAGCACAAGTAGCAGTTCATATGAATTTTCTAATATAACTGGACCCCCTCCCCACTTTCAATTTTAGTCCATCTTAAAAAGGCACTTACTCTGTAATTTCCACAAGAGAAGACAAAAAACGTCACCTTCCTTCATGCCGAATTTATTCCCATTTTTGTGCAATTTTCCATGTCAGTATGCTAAAATTTTATTGTTATTGATACCAGTTAATAGAAAGGATTATTTTTCATGCATTATAGGTCAATAAGCATGTTGTCAGTTCTAAGTAAGCAGACAAAAAGACATAAAAGTAGAAAAATACATCTTCATGTATCTCCAGTTCCTAAATCGAATTCCTCCTTGAGGCAAAACCATCCTCATCCGTGTGCCTAGTATGCCTCTGCTATACAGAGATCTAGAGAGTTCCTTGTATTCTTCAGTAGTGCATTTATTTGTGTTTCATATTTGACATGACCAAAGATTCTTTAACCACTTTTCCAGGGGCTTTCCTTGTGATAATACATGGCAAGATCACTGAAGACTTGTGAGTCAAAGGCTGCTTGCTCCTGTCCACCCTGCCCTCTGAAGTGATCTTGTTTTCCCCAGCAAACAGGATAAATGCAACAGTTTTTCCACCTGCCCTTTCTTCACTTTTCACAATTCCTTCTCCTCTTCCTTGCACGAGGAAGCCCTGATGCCCAGGTGATTCCTGAACTGGACCTATGACTCTTTGACAGAGGTCCTCAGCACCTGACGGAGTAGGCTGATGTGCAAAAGCTGAGACTCAATATGGAAAATCAGAGTTACATGTTCACCTTTGCTCTGGTGGGATCCTGAAAGAATGGTATCGTGTTCTTATGAATTGTATTGATGGCTTATAACTGAGAAAAAATGTTAATCTAAGAGGCAGGTCCCACAAGCCTGGCTACAGGGACTTTCTGATCTGCACCAGCTTGCCATTTCTTGTTCGTAAGAGTGGTTGTCTAGGGAGGGATCATGACCAGGCAGGTAAGGCAGGGCAAAATATTTAATTATTGCTCTGATCTTTACGCAGTGCAGTGGTTCCCATGGGAGACATAGAGGTCACTGAGACCATCTTTAGGCTGATCTAAGCTATATCAAAAGCTATTTAAGCCCTCAGACAGTTTGTAACTGAGGGTGTGCCAGGGTTGCCTCTTGTCTTATTCTAAATTTGCATTTGCTGCAGTTGTGGAGATCAGACCAAATTGTTCTGTTTGAAGAAAATCTGAAATAGGAAGTGCCATTCAAAAGCTTGGCCTGGTAAACTGACACTACTCAATGAAGTAGGAAAATGGGCTGAAGAAATAAATCCTGCTCCATGAGAGGGAGAGACAAACCATTAGCTTTTGGATGTCTTTTAATTATTAATTATTTTCTTCTTCAACTTTTTTTTGAGCAAACAGCCAGCCTGCCAGAGGAGTTCATCCCAGAGAGAGTCAAGATGATCAGACACTGAAGTGCTCTGTGCCAAAGTGAGAATCCTGTCCAGGAGAGGAGCGTGAGAAGTTGCCGTCCACAGCTCAGACAGTCCTCCTGAAGTGCCATGCGTCTTCTCCAGCAACTGCTGCCCAGCGTCTTCCAGAACAAGATAAGAACAGGATAAGGGCACAAAACCATCAGGTTTTAGTAGAGAAAAGGTCTTAGAAGAGGAGATAAGAGCATACAAATAAGGAAGAACATGACTGAGCATGATGGAAAAGGAAGGGGAGAGAAGGACTTGGTGAGTTCTCCAGTGGAGGCAAGAAGAGGGACATGAAGCTGCAGAAAAGACAGAAAAGACCATAAAATCAACATATAAACAGGGAAGAGAAGGACAGTTATTTCATAAATGTAACAAATATAACATTTGAAAACATATGCAAAGGTGGGAAATCACTTGGTACCTGGTCTTCTTAATACCATAGAAAAGAGTGTAAGAGCGTGAGACTTCAGAGATGGAAGATAAAGTACTGTTTGTGGTCTCACAGGAGGCAAATAATAATGATGAAAAGAAAGATCAAAAGTTTACAGTATAAAAAAAAACATAGCAGAAGACAATAATCCCAGCAGAAGTAACACTGTCACAAGTAAAGAGCAGAATGCACTGCAGAAATGCGAGACACTGACGACTTTTAAGTCTTGGAAAGGGCACAGGCTGGGGGTGGAGTTCAACAGAGAAAAGGGATTTGGTGTGAAAGATCATAGACAAGGATCAGTTCAAGTAGAGATGAGACTGAAAGCACATTGCTGCAGTAAGATGTGAGAACCAATGAACTATTTTAAGACAAATGATAAAATAAGCAATAGGAAATGAGAGGCAGCAAAATAGAAGTGCCAGCTGATTTGATAATTAAAATTAACAGAGAAGAGATTGGAGACTTGAAATACAAATAAAAGGAGCATAAGCAGTTAAAATCAATCAGGACATACAATTAAAGTTGTGTAGTGACACCAGTCACAGTGGAATAACATTAAAACAATTAAAATTCAGTTTTTACAAAATTATATTGTCTAATTGCTTTTTAAATAACCATTTTTATCAAAGTCACTTCTTTACATTAACTGAAGTTCACAGTGTCTTCTTCTTGCTTGGCAGACTGACAGCTGAGACAGATAAATTGACAGAGCTACCTACAAGGCAGAGAGATTTGGGGTCAGGGTAGAGCAGGGCTGGATGAAGAACTGAGCAAGTTGGCCTGAAACCCTCAATTTTTTTAGAACTGCCAAACAGCTTATTATTGTGAAATCTGAAAATACAAGTTTTTATTTTGATATTTCAAATGTATTATTCTAGGATTTTAACCCTATGCTGAAGTCAGTTCTAGTATGAGTCACAGAATAATGAAGAAGTCTAGATTGGAAGGGACTTCTACAGATCATCTGGTTCAACCTTCTGGGCCTTGGATTAGGTTATCCAGGGCCTTGTCAAGCCAAGACATGAATATTTCCAGCGAGGTATACTCCACCACTTCCCTAGGCCAACTGTCCCAGTATTTAAGAGTGCCCTTAGTGAAGTTTTTCTTATATCCAGACAGCATTTCCCCTGAAGCAACTTGTGCCCCTTGCCTCTTGCCCTGTCACCATACATCATAGTGAAGTGAGGATAGTTTATACTCTAAAACAACCTTTCAGATAGGAGATTACTTTGATCCCCTGAGCCTTACCATTCCCAGGCCAAACAAACCCAATTTCCTCACCCTTTCTCCATACGCCAGGTTCCCCAGCACTCTGACCACCTTGTTGGCCCCAGATTGGACCTTCTCCAATTTTGCAATGCCTCTTTCAAAACTTTTTAAAATCCTTCCACAATGTGAAAATGTGAATGGATTTTCTCCTGTGAGTCGATGAAGAAAGGGCACCTTTATATGCTAATCTACTGATTCTTTTCGGTATCTCCAGTAGCCATCTACTTTGTCTTCCTTCCTATCATCAGCCCTGATAATCCATAGCTTCTCCACATCCTTTGTGAGTATTTTGTCCTCCACCATCACAATACACATATGTCTCCTGCCACAGTACTTCCCCTCAGTGTTTACTCGTATCATCCCTGACCCCCTCATTCTTTACTGAGCTTTGTTTTGCATGATGTTCAGGCTAGAGGCAACATGTGCCGACTCTGCCATAATGGATGACACTTTGGCTTCCTTATTTCCTAAAGGGTACAAAGTGCTTCTTTTCTTTGCAGAGGACTGTTTGCTTTAAGAGTTAAGTGGAATAAGATGTATTATGCTTGGGAGGAGATTCCTTTCCGAGAATGTCCTTTATTGGATGAGCATACAAAGGCTGGTGACCCATGAGAGTCAGAAAGTAAAAGGTTAAAGGTGAGAGTGAGAGAAAACAGGCATAGTGGAATTCTAGACAGAAAGCAATGTGTGCCTTCAGAGCAGTTAAGAGAAATTGTCAGCAAGGGACCAAAAGAATAATTCAAGAAACATGATGTCACAGGATATCTGTGTCTATAATATTAATGATACTTATGATTTATTGCCCTTATGGATGACCTAAAGAATATGCAGAAACCAGGGCAAAAATAAATATCAGAAAATAGCTGATGGGGGCTTATTCTAGGGTAACCTTCAGCAAGACTTTTTTATCTTTCATGATTTTCAGACCTGAGATTTAGAAGAAAAAAGCTGTTCTATGGATACTTGGGTGGACTTTGAACTGAAATAGGTTCTCTCCACAGCTTTTTGGTTTCTTTGTTCAACAGAGGCTGTCACAGCTGAAAACTAAGCACAAAATGTAATGCAAATACATTCACAGTGCTACTTCCCAAGACAATTAAATGTATTTGTTCACTAGCTTTGACACAATTTTAATCCAGATATTTAATCCAGGTTCATCACAAGGTTGACAGCCCACAGAGGAAACAAGTAGTGATCTGGAACTGGATAATAAAAGAATAACTCAAAAAAGTGCAACTGTGTAGATCTGGAATAAGGAAATTTAAATTAAGATAGGAAGAGCTGAAGGACTATACAGAGACCCTTCTTCCTTGTAAATATGAGCCCTTACAGGGAGCATTACACTGCTTTAGTAGGCACATCAGGTCTGAGATCCTCAATGCACAAAGAGTATGGTACAGCTACATAATACTGTGACCTTAAAAAAGATGACTAAAAGCTGCTGAAATTGGAGGACACGCAAGCCCAGATGCTGTCACCAAACTCAAGAAGAGGCAATGAATTGGAAAGCCACTCCGAAGCAAAAGAAGGACGGAGATATGGACCTCTGATGGCCTGGAACTCAGCCGAAGAGAATTTTCAAGGGGTGTGGAAAAAGGCAATGCAGGAGTCCAGGTGGCTGCACAGAGAAAAAGAATGAGTTTTTTTCTGGTTTCCAGGAAGAAAAAAACATGGAGGAAAGACAGGAATCATGTGAGAGAATAGACTCTGGGGGAGAAGAATAGGTAGCAGAAAAATTTAATAACGTTGAAGAGGTGGAAGGAGGAAAGGAATATATATCCTGTAATGGAGAGTGGAAAACAAAAACATCACTTTTCACAGAATCACAGAATCACAGAATAGTAGGGGTTGGAAGGCACCTCTGTGGGTCTCCCAGTCCAACCCTCCTGCCGAAGCAGGGTCACCTACAGCAGGCTGCACAGGACCTTGTCCAGGCGGGTCTTGAATATCTCCAGAGAAGGAGACTCCACAACCTC
>Ga0065711_1046967_pt1 | contig 12599 bp, 4 predicted proteins | sample Hoacrofraction12_FD_59098 | JGI IMG/M metagenome (GOLD analysis project Ga0065711, IMG submission 59098) | Hoatzin crop microbial communities from Cojedes, Venezuela - Epithelial fraction 12 v2 (version 2) | ecosystem: Host-associated > Birds > Digestive system > Esophagus > Crop | place...
CCGCTGAAGCAGGGTCACCTACAGCAGGCTGCACAGGACCTTGTCCAGGCGGGTCTTGAATATCTCCAGAGAAGGAGACTCCACAACCTCCCTGGGCAGCCTGTTCCAGTGCTCCGTCACCCTCAGAGGGTGACCCTCACATCCAAGTCACCATGGCACCTTTGACCAGCATATGTTTGCTAACTATACCAGTAACAGGGAAGTCTACTGTCAATACTTTAATTTACATAGTTTACAGATGTCCTGGGTTCGGCCAGGACAGGGTTAATCTTCACCAGACTCCAGGAAGGGGCACAGCCATGGGGGCTGACCCCACCTGGCCAAACAGAGGCGGGTATTCCATACCATGTGTCGCCATGCTAGGTTCCGGTAGGGGGGAGCTGAGGGGGGGGAACTCACTCGTGGCTCGGGAGCGCGGGTGCCGATCCGGTCCGGGAGAGCGGCTCTCTGGGTTGTGTGGTTTGTGTTGTGCTTTTTCTCCTCATCTGTATCGTTGCTGTAACTGTTCCCTTTGTTTGCTGTTCTGTTAAACTGCCCTTATCCCGACCCACCAGTTTCTGCCTGTTTCTTTCCATTCTCCTCCGCACCCCGGCAGGGCGAGGGGCGGCCGCGTCACGCTTTTGTTACTGGCCGCAGCCCAAACCATAACAACAGACAAAGAAGAATACATTAATTTTTATTTCAGTACATCTTGTAGGAACTGTCAGACTCCAGAAACAGTGAGTTAGACTTTTAAAAACTCTGATAATGAGAAAAGCCTTATTCCAAGTTTGGCCCCACTTTCTCAATGTCACTGAAAATTCTGTTTTGTTCCTCAGACTGAGAAATCTGATTTTAATGTGCTTGTTATAAAGTACATTAAATATCCTTTTGAGAGCATACCAGTGAAATTTCCCTCACACCCAGCCATTTCATTGCTTCTCACCATATGATTTATTCTCCAAGTCTCCTCTTAGCACAAGTCTACATAGCTGGGTTTCTTTGACACTCCTTCTCACTCTCTTATTCAGGCTGCAAGGTTTTCTTCTGAAATCAGTTTTCTTTGGCGGCTGAAGTTTGGAGTGGAACAGTGCTGAATAGTCTTTGCAATCTTATAATTCCCTTGAAAAACTCACTTTTTTTTTTAACATCACCTATAATGTGACCTGAAGTTTCCTCTGCATCAAATTTTGTTATAATGGGAGAACAGATTGAACAAGATTTTAACTTATATCACATTGGCCATGGGAAGGATTCATTCTGCTTAGTATCTTGTAGTACTTTTTCTAATTTACAAAAGCTGATATTCAAAGAAATTGCATGCTTTTGCAGATAATTCTGTGGGCTTCTACTTCGCTCTTTCTTTTTCCAGTTAGAAGCCACACGCAATTTTTTCCTGCCTGATACCCTTTGCAATGGCCAGGAGTTAAGAAAAATGCTTCATAAGACTAGGGTTGCTATTAAAAAAAAAAGCCTTAGAAGAGTGTTGGTGTGTGTGCATTTGATTAAGCAGATGGTGCATGGCCTCTCAGTAACCTTCTAGCCTGCTAATTTCCCCCATGCACACAATTTCCTTATCAGTAGAAATGAATTGTGTAGGAGTGAAAGACAGTCATTTAATTTGAAGAGACCAATTTATTTTGTTTGGGTATCATAAAGTATCTAAGCAGTGATACCAAAAGGGTGGAGTCAGGTTTCAGCATTATGTAGTTCTCAGAAATACTCCTTCTGCTCTGTTTCATGTTTCTAGCAACTTTTTGTAAGAAAAGCCACCATTTAAATCTCATACTGGAAGAAGTCTAGAAAACAGTCACTGAAAATATTTGGATTAATTATGAGTCCTATAGTGTCCAAACCTTCATTTTCATGCTGTGCAGGACAGTTGTGGTTATCAATGAAATTCTTATTTGGGTCTTTAGCATGGAAAAATTAAGGCAGTGATTTCTGGCTGAAGGAAGATCAAAAGTTTTATAAGAATCCTTGTACATTCTCCTATGAAAATTTTCCTTGCTGTGCCTGTTTATTTTACCACAGATTAATAAATTGCCATGAGGACTGACAACAAAAAGGAGCTTTATAAAATGATCAGTTTACAAAATATCTCTTCCTTAAGAGGAAATTTCAGTTGCTTTTACTGTGAAGGTCCTGACTTTCTCCTGAAGGAAGCAGTGGCATCTTCCCTACAGCTAATAGGGTGCTTAGTTCTCAGATGAGATTTCCCAAGTATTCTTCCTCAAATGCCTTCTGTTTTTGGCATGATAGAGATTTGTACTGAGGTCTTTCAAAATTTATTATCCATCTGGATATACAGATGTGCAAATGTAGGGTATTATCAGCTGAAGCTCTTCCAGCTTTTGAGAAAGAGCTCAGTCATTGAGGCTGAGACAGTGAATTACAACGACCAAGCCCATGAATAAGAAAAAATCACCAAGGAGGTAGGATGATCATTTAATTATACAAAGTAGAACAGTTTAGTAGATAACATAATGCTGTTTAAGAGAGGGTTCAAATCTCTCAGTTAAAGCAGGGTTTGAAATAGTCCCTCCCAGGGATATTCTCTAGCCCTAAACTGTTGGATAAAACTAGAAAAGACCAGCCAAACCCAGAAAAACTGCTCCCTCATGTTTCCACAGCCTTATTGTGCACCTATTCTCTTATTCTTTGGTATGTTGTGAGTTTCACTGGTAGTGTTTTTCATAGTTACAAAGAAGTATATTCTCTACTTTGCCTTCAGTGTTTTTAGAGGCATCATTTCAGGGAGCAGAATTACAGCTGTGCACAACCAATAGTTTAATTATGAAGGAAAGTACATTTTGAAATACATGGAGCTAAGATTTCTGTCTTTCTGTGCAAGACCTTTGTGCATGGAAAATAAGGAGCATCAAGGTTGGTTGAAGGCAGCAGTGATTTGGTTGAAGTTAACAAAAGTTTCCTAGTGCCCTTCTTGTCAATGTCTTCCTCTTTTCTTCAGAATCAGAAGTCTTTTCTAATTTGCCTTTGCATAACTCTATGTATGAAAATGTTTTTGGGAGACTAATATCGTGTTTATTCTCTTACTAGTAGGGTTCCTCCTTCCCTAATTCTAGTGCTTTCTTCAGATCACCTTAAAAAAACAATAATATGTATTCTTAGATACACGTGCCACTGCTACTTTTAAGTTTAAAAAGTAATATATATAGCAAGTCCTAGCTAAACTAAATACATCTACTATTTGAGTAAGCTAGAAATCAGGTTGCCTTTACTTATATCTTAATGGAAATAGTGATTTAGATCAGTAGTAAGAATAAACATCCAAAAGCTAGCATTCTTATGAAGTATTAGTGAGGTCCTCACTAAAAAGTTGACAGAAATCATCCTAAAACAGGCTTTCTTTTCTTATTTAGGCAATCTGCTGGAAATAATAACCACTTTTTTTGCAGCAGTGGAGAAAGGATCAAAACCAAAGTTTTGATCCAAATTTCATTTAAAACTGTATATTTTTAGTTTATCTTAAGGTATATTTGTGATCAATAGTCCCAATGGGGATTCTGTTTTGTTTCTGTTTTTTTAAGGAATTATTATTCTGTCCTCATTACCAAAGATTCATACTGATGGGTGATTATTGAGTGTCCAAACCATATTTGAATCTCTGATTATGTGCTCTCTCAGACCATACAGGTTATGATTCCTGGGTTTGCAAACTCGTTACAATACTGGATTTTAAACAAGTTTTTGACAGCTTTGTTTTCATTAAAAACATAGCATATTTTTCAAGGCACATAAGCTTCATATCTTAGTTGACTTAGCAGATTGCTATTTGACTGAGAAGTATAAAAAACAAGAGGATGAAGCAAAAAGTATACCAACAATCTGTCTTTTGTTTCTAACACATATTGCACCAAGATGAATATTTCAGGCTGAATGGGTGGAATTGTCTTCATAAGAAAAAAAAACCAAGAGACAAAGGGTACTTAATAAGCACAGAAAACTGAACAAAACCAAAAATGCTTGACATTGTTCAAGTAACTTAGTTCTGTATCATCAAAAGGACCATGGTGCTTAAACCAGCAGCAACTACTGTAGAATATCACTTTGGTACAATGTGCAGTGAAATGGCGAAGGATGAGAATTAATCCGGAAAGTTAACAAATTCCATTTACAGTATCTTGCATGAAAATTGCAATGGCTGGAAGTGAGCCAGAAAATGCCAGTGTTGGATAATTGTTGAAGTTCTGACCAGGTTCAAGAGCCATCAAATTAAAATCCATGGGTCAGCATACACCAATGGATACATAGGAAGGAGAGGTTGATTTGCCTGTCCCCATATTTAGCGCTTGCATTTCTCATACATGCTCCACACTACCTGTTCAAAAAAACCCAAGCTTGTTGGGTTACTGTTGCTGTTTATGCCCAGACAGGTTCAGAATTTAACTGTTCTGCAGTTATCTGAAAGTGGTAGAGGGTAGTCTAAGAAAAAGTCACTCCCCTGAGGAATGGATACTGATGGTGATACTCAGCCACAGGAGCACAGAAGATGCTATGTTAAACTATCATTACCCAGAAATAGCAGGACCAGAAACCAGATTCTCTGTACTACCCCCTCCTAAATGTAGTCGAAGTTTCTCTTACCTCTGGAAGAAAGACTGATGATTTTCCTGTTTCTGCCTGCCTGACAATCAGACTTCAGAAGGAAATACAGTTCTTCGGGTTATTTCAGGGAGTAAGGCTTTTGGAGTTGGGGCTTCAACGCATGCAGGCTAATCAGGCCATCAACCTCAGAGCCTTGCATGTAAAAGTGCTGTGACTACCACCACGTTGTGTTAGGTAGGGTGCATCACAAACAACTAACAAAGCCTAAAATCTCCTGCATACAATGGAAGGTTAAGACAGTGAAGTTCAGTGCTTTGACTCTTTTCTTAAGACCTGACAATAATTCATTATTTGGCCAAATGGGAAGGAAGATACAGAGGAAGAAGAAAAAGACTGAGGAAAAGCGCCCAGGCTGAACAGAGCAGAGCCACCTCCCCTTCTCTTCAGGGATGTGTACTTGTCACTGTTGACAGAGGGAGAATATACATCACTGTATTTGATAATATTCAAACTTTTTTTCCAGGAATCAAAACGTCCAGTGAGTTTGTGTTTACATTAGATTGCCATATTAGGTGCAGGAGGAGCTAGACGGGATTCTTTCATATTGTTGGTTTGTATGTATTGACATGGCAGCTTGTGAAAAAACTGTGCAGATAATCTGGCCTGTGAGAAATGGATGAAAAGTGATTGAATAAATGAACATCTTATTGCATGATAATATTAGCCTATAAATTAGAAAAATTCCCTGTCTTTAATGAGGTAAATAAGCTAAGGAGTCTAATCTACAATGTCTGTACCTTGCAATTGTTTGTCACTTGTGAATGATAACCAGCCTGACATCAAGAAAGAGACAGGAACTCTAGCACTATGTAAGGTTGGTGCAGCATGCTTTTAGTAATGTGTTTACTAAATGCAGGCTTTTTCTTCTGTTTATGAATTATTTATTACAAGATTGTGACTTTGTGTTCATTATTGATGTTATTTATTGACTCATAGATGCTATAGGGTCCTTGCTACAGCATCTTAACCATTTTTCTCCAAGAATCTTGCTCTGAAGAGCTTTTAGTAAATAATTCTGCAAGCAGCTCACTCTGAAGTTAAGATTTCTATTACATTTGACCACAGTACTAGTGTGTATTTCCTAGTATTTCTGTTCTCAAGCAGGTATCTGTAATACTTTGAAAGCGAGTATCAGGGTGAGTGAATTTAAATGTTAACATTATGTAATTCTCTAATATTGTGTAGAATAAAAAATTTCTGCAAGTCCTCCCTGCCTATAAACTCTTATGCTCTGATTTTCATAGAAAATTGATACTTCTTACACCGTTTTTTTTAGAGGCTGAATGACTAAGTGTGCAGAAATTGTGGAATCATTGGGAATTTTATGAACAACTGTACGGTATTTCCCATGGTTATAATCAGATTAGGCTCCCCAAGACACAACCTCCTGAGGCAATTGTCAGGATTAGGCTGAAAGTAGCTGACAGAAGGGGAAAAATTTTCAGTAAGACTGAAATTTCCTGGGGACAGCCCTTGCTATTTAGACAGAACTTCCATGTTTTATTGTTTGTTGTTTTGTAGCTGGGGTACTTTCTGTAAAAGAATAAGGATGTTCTGAAGATCAAAGTGAAGGTCCAGGCAATGAATCCAGGCAACAAATTTTCCTTCTAAACAAACTCTCTGTATGTCAGTATCAAGAGCTTCTCTGTTTCCTTCTTTGGTGTGATATGAATAAACCTGTGAAATATTATCTGCAAATTGATGTTCATCCATGATGAGAAGAAGATGTACATTCCATTGCAGAATTTTGAAAAACATCACTAAAGTTACGAAAGCTCAACAAATTTTTGGAATATAGAGGTCACGTAAAGTTTCATTGTTGGAATGTCAGGTCTTGTATTGGAAAAAGCCTTTTGCAGAAAATTATTTGTTCACTACAGTATTTTGTTTCCTCCCACTGGGCAAAGGATTTGTCTTCTATCTTGCATTCTTAAGCATCCATTTACTTAATAAAATAACAGAAGTCCTAGATTATTTTATGGAAATTGAGAGGCAGACTCTTAACATGTTAAGCAAAGCCCCTGCTTTTCAAGCAAATGAGATAATTAAAGGTGCAAAGCTCATCACAAGACAGATGTTCAGCTGTTTAGTGTTCTTGGAGTTCTACATCTGGTTAGTATTTGTCTGGTGAAAAATAATAAATCATGACACATTTAAAATATTTTTTAAGCATTTTCTCTCTCTTTTCCAAGTAACAAAGGAAGATGAAAATGAAGAGGAATGAGAGGAGCTTATCACTATAGAAGGCGGCTTTGTTAATGAGCTGACATTTTTCCTGTTGATCCTAGCTAGGCTGCTCAGAGCTTGGAATGTTACACATTGGCAGTTGTAAATGTGTTCTCGGTTTTACATGTAAGAAAGGACTTGATTCTCTGTGAGTGTAGCAGGATAAGCAGTAAACAGCAAAGAGATTACAGATTATGTTATCTGCCAGAAGACAGCTTGCTTCCCAAGGCTTGTAGACCCTCACTAAAATGTATAAAGCTGTGCTTTATCCCGGTTTAGGTGACACCGTATCCTGTGTTTTGTCCCCTTTGCGCGGACTCCGGTTATTGTGTGCAAGGAAGCTGGAATAGGCCACCCTAACAAAAAGTATGCTTCCTGCTTTAATTTTAAGGGGATATAGTTTTTACTTCATATTGCAAAGTATAAAAGGTTGTTTACAAGTTCAGCATTTAAAAAACTCCCCTGGTTCTGAAAGAACAATGTTTTATTAGCTTCTTCCTAAATGTACAAGAGCATCGTTCTCTAATACAGTCACCCTTGGCCAACTCTATTTATGCTCCTCCCATGCCAGATGCTACCTTCATTTTCACCTCCTGTTTCTAATATGACATGACCCAGACAACTGTCTTGTCATCTGGCACACGAGATCCAGCATCACCCATTCTGGCTTCACAGAAGGATAAAGATCACAGGCTCCATTAGTAAATTCCATGAAGTCTAAGGCAGATTGATACCAAAGCGATACAGTCAGATGATAAGCCTTCCTGCATACACAGTCTACTGGCAAGAATGTAGCAGAAAGTGTTAGTTAACAACAGCTTTGGTTTTGGGGAGAGGGGAATTTATATGTGTGTAACAATAGCAGAGAAAATGATGGGTTGTTTTGAGTTTGGACTCAAACTGGCTTTGTGGAACAGAATCCTGGGGAGATGTTGATAACATCCAGGTCATGGTTTTGATGTGGATTGCTGCATCTACAGAAATAGTAAATTATCCCCACTATAAAAGTTTGTATTAAATATCTCTGTGTCTTTGGGTCACTTTGAAGAAACATTCAGTATACTGAAAGATACAATTTCTCCCTCTCCTTTCATAATCTTTCTTATTTAAAGTAATTGAACCAAATATAATATAATACTATTTAATTTTGTGTATTTATACTGATAAGGATCAAAGGTAATTTAAATCAAAGTAACATGCCATTTAGTTCTGTGGGTTTGGGATGCAGTTTATAGACCCAGATTCTAAACAGATGCCTAACCCACTTTAAAAAAATTTGCTTTTCTTTAGATTCATGTATCCTAGCTTATCATAAGGTCTTGATTCAGGAAAGTGTCTCTACTATGAAGAGTAACTGAAGTTCAAACTATGACATCAAAGTTTGTGAGGTTCTTGACTTTCAGGAGCAGAAACATGCAATGTACCTGCAAGCTGAAAAAGAAAAATCTTTGTTGTGTGATATATAAGTTGAGGAATTTTGAATTATTTCAAATTGTATTCTTGCTATAAGATGAATGTTCTGTTCTATTTTGCTCAAGTTTTAGATCAAAGTTTTAACTGGAGAAAACTATATTGTAGTAAGCAGAGACATAAGAATAATACAATTTTTCCTTTAATTTATCTAGCTATACTTAGCTATGCTGAAGCCATAAAATAAGTTTGACAGAAAGAACTTATAGGAGTTCCTTATATAGTTCAAAAGTAGACAAAGAGTGTTCATTGACATCATATGAAGGCAAATGGGACTAAGGTGAAGAGCTTCTTCAGCGATACACTATTTTAGTGGAATGTGTAGATTTCATCATCATTGGTATTTCAAGAGGTGTTTTGATAGACTGATAGAAAGAAAATAAAAATATATAAATCACTCCTCATATTTACCTCCAAAATATGAAACGGTAAATTGTTAAATAAATATTCTTTGAGTCAAATTATCCTGTCTGTAAATGCATTTAATAGCATGTATTCATTAAAGACAAAATATGTTTATTACACATTTAAAAAGTTTTTTACTGCTTTATAGTTTATCTCTTACCGAGATAAAGAAGGTTTCATTCTGTTTTCTGATGTTGTAACATAAAGTAAAACCCAGCCCTGATCTTAGGAGCCAGGAATCTAAAGAACAGCAACAGGACTCAAAAGCCCTTTGAGGAAGAGTTTTAGGAAGGCTGACATAGATCACAGACTCTTACGAACTAGGTTGCTCGAAAGGAGGAATATTGAATGTCCTTGTGCTGTTTGTTAAAGACATACTTTTATAATTAAGGATAGAGAATGATCATTGGCAGCATTTCATTTTCTTATTGTTGAACCTGCGAAGAGTAAGATTGAGAAGCAGTTACTTCTGTCAAAAGGCAAATGTATTCTAGAAAGACAGTATAGACAATATCTTGATCTATGCTTGTACAGATTCTTTCTCCATTGGAACCTGAGTTTAAAAATTAACTAAAACAAAGGATAGATCCATCCTGTAAGACTGAATTTTTAGCTCAAGTTTTTACCTCAAGTTTGTATCTTAAAATCATAAATATATTTAGGATCAAATGATCGTATCTATATATGGATTTCATAACATATTTTAATTTATGAGTAATACTTTGTTCTTACATTGTCTTTACAGATCAAAGAATCTAAGGAGAAAAAAAAAGGTAGTACATATTTGTATTTTTATTTGGAGCGAATGGATACTTGAAAACTCTGTTAACAAAACTATGTATACCGCTAATGAAGTATGCATTTGGTATGTATTTATAAACTAACTATTAGCAGGTAAGTGCACGCAGAAAGATTTACCTTATAAAAGCAGCACAATCCATCAGAGAGGCCCTCTGCAAATTATTGGCAGACTTTGCATGTAATGATAAGTACTTTCTTTTCCTATAAATATAGAGGCTACTTTACAGACAGATCTGCGTAAATAACACTTCCCTCACTGCTATTGTTACATATTTCATAAGATCACAGGTATTAGGTAAAGAAAACAAAATATGGGATCATATTACCCTTTCTTAAAACATTTTCAGGTTCATTTCTTGAAGTTTATCCTCATAAGGCTTGAATTAAATGTATATATAGCTAAAATATAATTTTTTCTCTTTCTCTTTCACATCACCATAGTAATTACTCATGGAACAATGTGACATTTCTGTGGATGATGCATATATTTAAATAACATACTTAAATATTTTCTTGTGAGTTATTTGGTTTCTCCTAGCTTGCTGGCATTTCTTCTTTCTCTACATGGCTGACTTTTAAAACTGCCTGGATTTAATGGTGTTTGAGGAACAACATTAGGCTTTTAAATGACAGAACATGAGGTTGGCAAACAGCAGTAACAGATTAATGCAGAAAGTAGACTTACCTACATAGCATAACTAATCTGAAGCTCAGCTATCAGTGACGTGAGCAACTGATGTGAACAACATGTTCACCTTTCAGGCTTTTACATGTCATTTTTACTGTTATGAATACTCCATATAAAACTCTACAATGCAGTAGAAGCACTGTTGTCTGCCTGGCCAAAGAAACAGACAGTACAACCATCTTGCACCCCTAAAAAAGCCACTTGTGGTAAGGTTAGAAAAAGTAACACCTTTGGGCAGGTTGCCTCTTGAAGAGTGTAGTTCAATCACAAGCTTTTCTCTGTTAAAATTGTTGGACTGTTTCTTCTTACCACCCTTCAGAAATTATGTTTAGCACTGGCTTGCTAGAAGAAGCCAGGATGGATTTCAGTATATTCTTGGGAATTGTCGTTATTTGGTAGACATTTAACAATGGTCCACATCCTTCATTTCCCGTGTTCTGAGAGGTAGGCCTGACTTTTACAAAGATTGTAATTTGGATTAATTTCTGGTTCCAGTAAGAACTGCAAATGAGTACCTCTGACAACCGAATCTGCAGTGGCCACCTTTGGGTGTTCAGAAGTTGCCACTTAAAATATGTGACACTTTTCAAAAGGTGAGGCCAAGAGACGACTTTCTCTTTTTGTTTTTCCATAACTTTCTCTTTCTTACGAAGTGGCTAAGAATCAAAAGATTTTTTTGTTATATCTATCCATATATGGTCATAAAAGGTGTGTTTGTTTCAGAGGTCCTCTTGCACAGAAGTTCTTTCCTCATAGGCAGTTGGTATTGATGTGTTACAAGTGAAGCAGCTATCAGTTTAATTTGTAGTTGTTTTTCTTCATACTGCATATTGAAATGTCCTGAAAGTCATAAAAACAGATGTTACCCTGTGGTTTCTGAATCTTCATGTCAGCTTCTATACTATATGTTTATTTAAGAATTCCAACTATTAGACAGTCTTTTTTGAGGCTTCTGGTAGCATGCTGCTTCTCAAGGAAAGACATGTGGGCTCTCTTTCCAAATCTACTGCTAAGCCCATCAACCTTTTCAGGCTTCAGAAGGAGGTTGAATTATGTAGAATGGTGTTCAGAATTAGAACTGAGAAAGATACGTAAGCTTCATGTTTCTTTGCATTTTTTTATCACATCAATGTCAAGAATAAATTCATAGTTGGACACTTTCACAGAAATATAGAACATAAGCTGCATAAAATTGTGGTGGTGATGATTGCAGGATAATACTGTGCTGAGAAACGAAGAAGACATGGCGTCTCAAAGACCCTGCCACGCTCAGTTTGTTGTCTTGCCTGCTATGAGACTGTATGCTTGTACAGGCACTGGGGTTAACAGGTGACCTTCATGACTGCTTCTCCTGTCACCTTTTTCCACCAATTCCAGTGTGTGCAGCCAGTCAGCGCCATCTCTTCCGGTCTGCCCACACATCTTTAGTGGAAATACGTGTTCTTGAATGAGGCCTAAAAGATGAAAATGAGGTCAATGTTTCAGCACCAGCACTCTAAAAAAAACAGATTTATACTTCTGTTGGTCAAGATATAAATATGAGATAGCATACAGCTGGCCTTAATGTCTGTGTATTAGTTCTCTTCTTGTCGTACTTGCTACCAACTTCTTTTGCGGCTTTGGAAAAAAATATTAAAAAAACCCAATTCCATTCTCATATAGGGGAAAGCAACTTCTCTTTTTGCTTGGTCATTTTTATCTAGCAGTTTCTGTTCTGCCAAATTATTTGCCAAACTCCCTGCCTTCAAATTGTGTTTCTTACCTCCAGTCATGGTCTTTGAGGTAGGTTGCCTAGGTGGGTTCCAACCAGAACAAGTCAGAAAGAGGTCTTTATAAGAGATTACCTGTTTGCTGAAAGATAAGTGTACAATCTGTAATTTTACCTGGGTGTGACAATGTCTTTCCTCATTCTATGTCAACAACTCTATTTCATACAGACTGGATATCCCTTATTGTGTGTAGTAGTTGAACACAAAATCCAGCCAAGGATCTATCCAACTGCATATATGCATAAAATATGTTTTAAATTAAAATTTTAATCTTGATGATTTCATGTCATGCTTGGTTTACTTAAATACTTAAATACTTAAATAGAGCTACTTAAGTGTGTATTTAAACACCTGTTCGTAATTGTAGAAATGACTTTCTATTCTTATAGGCAAGAATCAGGGAACTATTTCTGTTATAAATATCTAGAAAAAGATAGCTCTGTCCTTGAAGATTGTCACTGCTAGACACTTGAAATTACTTGCTCTAAGTGTTCCCATTAAAAAAGAAATTATACAGACATTCTTTTGCACTGCTGAGGTTAAACTTTAGGTTAGAAACAGGAAATGACTGAAAGAAAAAATATAAGAAAGAGCTGGTGGGGAAGGGAAGGGAAGGGAAGGGAAGGGAAGGG
>Ga0065711_1046971_pt1 | contig 12599 bp, 6 predicted proteins | sample Hoacrofraction12_FD_59098 | JGI IMG/M metagenome (GOLD analysis project Ga0065711, IMG submission 59098) | Hoatzin crop microbial communities from Cojedes, Venezuela - Epithelial fraction 12 v2 (version 2) | ecosystem: Host-associated > Birds > Digestive system > Esophagus > Crop | place...
TGAAGCAGGGTCACCTACAGCAGGCTGCACAGGACCTTGTCCAGGCGGGTCTTGAATATCTCCAGAGAAGGAGACTCCACAGCCTCCCTGGGCAGCCTGTTCCAGTGCTCAGTCACCCTCAAAGTGAAGAAGTTCTTACTCATGTTCAGCTGCAGCTTCCTGTGCTTCGGTTTGTGCCCATTGCCCCTTGTCCTGTCCCTGGGCACTACTGAGAAGAGTTTGGCCCCATCCTCCTGACACCCACCCTTCAGATATTTGTAGGCATTCAGAAGGTCCCCTCGCAGCCTTCTCTTCTTCAGGCTAAACAAGCCCAGCTCCCTCAGTCTTTCCTCATAGGACAGCTGCTCCAGTCCCCTCATCATCCTCATAGCCCTGCGCTGGACTCTCTCCAGTAGCTTCTCATCTTTCTTGCACTGGGAGCCCAGAACTGGATGCAGTATTCCAGATGGGGCCTCTCTAGGGCAGAGCAGAGGGGGAGGAGAACCTCCCTTGACTTGCTGGCCACACTCTTCTTAATGCACCCGATGTCCAGTGTCTTGCTTTTAAAAACTTGCCTGGCTTAAACTGGAAGAGGAGGGAATGTGTTTGACTCTACTAATAAAAATGATTATGATTTTCTGAGAGGCCATGTAAACAGGCTGCCATGTGCAAGCTGTTTTTTGCTAATAAGAGCTTGGGACTTTCAGCTGATTTCTTCTGTGGTTCTCAAACTTTTCAACTTGCAGCCTTTCAGCCCATGAATCCTGACCTTACTTCTATTTGCTTAATGTAACGTCTGCTCAGAGAATTGCTGGATTGCTGGGATTGGGACTTACCAGAGTAAAAACTTCAGGAGCCAATGGACAGACTATTTAATGCACAGTCAAGTGCAACAGATGCTAATCTGAAGCAGGGGGATGACTCTGGCCCAGGCACTGGTGCTTTGTGTGATCACATTCCTCACTGGGGTGTCGCTTCACTTGCCTTTGTAACGCGATCTAATGCTTTGTGTTGACCTCCTTGCCTCACCCTGCTTCTCCTCAAAGCCACCCTTGATAGAGGCAATGTATTCTTGGTCTTGTTGACTGCCTGGACTTTGCCTTTTTCGTGGAGTGGACAGGACTAAGCGAGGCACTCAAAGGAGCTGCAGGTAGGCAGCAAACGAGAAGCGGTGACAAGAGATGCTTTGCTTTACGAAAGGCTGAATAAAACCAAATGGCAAGTGTAGGAGGCCTCACCAATCAGTGGGTGAGATAATGTCCAAGGAGTTCAGTATCCCAATGGCTCAATCACATTTCAGCTGTATTTAGCTGTTGGAATTTTATGACCGTGACCTTGTTTTTTCTAGGCTTCACAATGCTCTGACCCCACATCAGGGCTGATGAGAAGTCCCAAGCCCTTTCATTTAGCTGTAGAGGGATGGATATTAGCAAATCCTTAAACTTCTCCATTAAATACTCTTTCAGAGCCTGTGTCATCCAGCACAGCCAACACAACAGTTTTGACGTTAGCCTTAGTCATTGTCCCGCTGAACGCTGTCAAACAGAACTGTGATGATATGGAAAGACACATTTAGAAGAGGTAAACCAATTGCATGGGGTTATGAAACTTATAACTTGGGGACTCTATTTCTACCGTGGAAAACTACTGACATACAGACTTCTAATTATCCTTTCTATAGGCAAAAAAATGTTAACAGTAGCAGCTCTTCTTTGAATCACAGAGACAACTGCAATTATCTCAGGGCATGAGAAGTCTCCACGTAGGCCACTAACTTTCTTAAATAGGTAATCACTGTTTTGAAAGTCTTTCAAGAATTCACAAGAAAAGCTGGAGTGAGTAAAGCTTATGAAATGATGAGGTTTTTGTTCCTTTCCTTTTGAACATCAAAATCACAGCTCCTGGTTTAATGATAGTAAAATTACCACTGTGCAACTTGCAAGGGTGACTGAATCGACAGGAAAAGACCTGCTTTTCTAGAAATAACACACGAACAGCAGGAGGGGGAGGTCTAGCATCTGTATGCAGAGACGTACTTACAATATTCCATTAGTTGGTTTCCTCATGGTGCTTTCACACTCTTTGGAGAAGTCGTCAAAAATGGAAAGCAATGAATTTTTTCTGAAACAAGGATGAAAAGAAAATTGAGTTTCAGTCTGAATTTTGGCCAAATTCTCATCTTCTCTGCAAGTGATCTTCACAGAGATGTAAGGTAAGGTTGAGTTGGCCTCACAGCGGTGTGAACATTGATGTAGACCTCTAGAAGCGGGGAGCAGAAGGGTTCAAATACTGCGGCAGTAAGCAGTACCTCATGGGGGGGCATAAGGATGGTCTTTCAGCTCAGTTGCTGTTTATCATGTATTTTTTACAGTGAAATAACTTGAGCTGGAATTAAAAGGTATGTTTTGCCTTCTGAAATATTATACTGAAGTGAGCCAGATGCTCCACCAGTATGAATGTTAGCAGTTATGCTGGCTTTTAGAGAAGTGCATGCTAACAAATGCTGGTAAGCTGGCCTGATATTTGGAAAAACTCTCTGGGATCTGGAGGTAGACTCTGCTTTACTTCCAGCACGTAATTTTAAAAGCACAAGTTGAAAGATGGCACATATGGCAAAATCTCTGGTTTTGAGGCTTTGAAAGTATGGGTCGGGTACTCCACCAGTGTGAATGGAAATGGCTTTGTCACACCTCATTGCTGGACAGTAGAAAGAGCCAGCAAATACATTAAGCTCTTTTGTGCACCCTTAAGAGAATCAGACAGCTGGAAGCTTATAGAAAGTTTTATGTATAGTGAGAGAAATAAGGTTTTAAGATAACAATCTAAGCTCTTATGTGATGCTTATAAATAATGGGATGGCAAGAGAAATTGTTTTTTCTTGTAATTTTTTGAAGATGTGGTATAACCTGCTCCTCTGCCCCCATTCAGGCCAGTGGAAGAAAGTCCAAGGAAGTGAATGCTACCTTCCACCTCTCTTACACTGCTCAGGGAATGAGCACACTACATTTGTACCCCAGAAATCTCAAGAATATTTGGTCTGACGACTTTATTTCCCTAATGTCTGTGATGCTGACTTAAGTGAACCTGCTTGCCCAGTCAGATGTATGTTAGACCTTGTCACCACATCTCACTGATTAGAGTGCAGTAGGTAGGTGCTAAGGAATGGGATATGGGGCAGGGGTAGGAAGAACTGGGTGGGATGACTGTATGTAGAGTACAGGGCAACAGAAGGGGGTGGAAGGAGACAGAAAGAGGCTGCAGCTGTGTGACCATGAGGATACATAACCACACAAAGACACTTTCCTCTGTAACCTGGGAAGGTCTTGGGAGGTCTCAGTCTCTGTGGTCTTCCACTGTCATCAGTAGGTGACAAGGAAAACCGCCAGAGATCTGCCTGTCACTCCTTTATAGTAGATGGTCACACAGAAGATAACAGCCTATTGCTTGTGCTGTTTTTTCCGTTGGCCGGGGCTGTGCAGATAGGTAATGCATCAGCACTGCTCTGAACCCTGCTGATGTCCCCATTAGGAGGGTAGGCTAGTTTCCTGATTTGCAGGGGTTTTTTTCCCCCAGTTTACTAAGAAAACAGTCACTAAATATAGGAAAGTCACTTACTAAAGCACCCCTGTTTTTATAGAGCATGATCACGTTGCGAAGTCAAGCACCTGAAAATTAATACAATATCAGAAATGTAGTTACCTTCAACAAAACGAATAAAATATTTTTTTTGTCCCAGAGTTTCTTCTGCATTTAATACACTTGGAGACTTGATCTGGGACTGGATCCAGAGTTTAGTAGCAATGGAAACCCTTGACTTCTACTCTTGCAGAAGCAGGAGCAACTTAGTAAAATGAAGTAGGCAGAGAAAGCATAGCATCACCTCTGATTTTACCCTAAAGAACTGGATTCTACTCCTGCCTTTGCAATGCAGTCTTGATGTGGTGGCGTGCAAGTCGCACAGACCAGGCTTCCCACAAACGACTGCTCAGTGCGTCTTTTCTGTAGCCTTCGTTTGAGACAGACGAGAAGTGTCGCATCCTCATAGCTTCAACTAAACTGATTTGGAGTTGCTTTGGCTGCCTAAAGCCGATGGAGGGTTGATTTCTTTGAAGGAAAAATGCTGAAAAATTAGCTCCAGTTGTCTCAGAGTGACTGCTCCGAATTAGCAGATGCAAAGCGTGCTCTGCGCCACAGTTTCCAATTCTATTGTTATCTGAAAGCACTGGAACTAAACTGAGTAACCTCTTTCTATAGGCTTGTGTCAGGTCCTTATTTCAGTGAGTAATTGAAAGCCTGCCTCTTCTAGGTCATCACAGCACCTGCATTAAATAAGATGCATTGCTAAAGGCTACAGGGGTTATTTTTTTTTTTTCTTTAGGACAATGTGCTATTGACAGAGATCTATCTTCCATGTGCCAGTAGGCATTTTTTATTGAGATACCAAGAAAAAGATAAGGTTTAAGCCAATTTAGAATAATGTTCCTGCTGGCAGATCCTGGGCCATTCCTGTTCTAAAATAAATGAGAAATAATTTTCCTGACTTTAGCAGAGATCTGTTGTTTTGTGTGAGGCCTTGTTACGTACCACAGCTTCCTTGTAACTGGAATAAGGATAATCAAACCTCCTGAGCTGAATAAAGCAGAATTGCCATTTTGGAGCTTCTGAAGTACTGCAATACAATAATGTGTTATTCTGACTTACTTTTCTGTCCTTAGATTTCGAAAAGCACAGCAGTGGCTGGGGTACGTCAGAACAGCTTCCAGAAGACTGCTGAATTTCTCCAGTGGTGGCAGTCTCTTTAACGAGTAAGATGACGTTGCATTTAAGACTTGAATGGCCTCGAGCCCGTAGCTAGGCAGGGACTCCAGCGCCGTTGAAGAAACATCCCTGCGAAATAGAGAGAGCATTCTCTTTTCTTTTCATATGAATAAAAATACCACCAAAGCATGACAGTAGGTAACAGCGACTCGGTTCTTCACAAAGGTCTAAATCTGCAAAGCCACTTCAGCACCTGATACCCAGCACAGAAACGTGGTCTGTGAAACTGCAGAGCAGCGGGGTAGGAGCATCCCTGTGGCCCAGGAGCCCCATCGAGGCAAGGAGCTCACTTTGTCCTGGGGAAACCAAAATCCCCTGCTTCAGGGGCTGTGCCCTGACCTCTCTGCTTGAAAGCCACTGTGCATGGTGTGAGGGATGGCTCTTTGGGCCAGAGAAAGGGAGAGAGAAAGTGGGTGAATGTGACTCTCCAGCCAGCTAACAGGCAGGACAACCTCCTGGCTCTCTGCTTGGCTCTGAAGGGCTGTTCTAGGTGTTTTAATTAATTAATTAACACATAAAAGAATCCATCATTCTTGCCAAGACACCCTTAAGTGGTTTGGCTTAGAGTAACCTCAGAGAGGCTGTTTGTGTGAGGAAAGACCCTCAACATGATTAAGGATTTTCAGAGTCAGGCAATTAAACAAGGGAAAAAACCGCTACAATTGTGAAAGTGATATTAGTGATGCCACGTACTGTAAAGCACCAATAAAAGGAACAAAATGGCACATGCAGCACAGAGTGCTATTTACAGAACCACCCATTGTGTTTTATCGCATGTTGTTACAGACAGTGCAGCCCTCCAGAAAGTACTTGATTAATAAGGCATGAGGATGATAATAATGTGTTTTATAAGCACAGGCTTATAGCATGCAATCAGCTAGTTCACTTTCATAACCAAATTCTAAAATAATATGTTGTAAAAACGTACCCATCCTACCAAAAGACAAGTTAGTTTGCAATGTCAGAATATAAGGCACAGGAATAGGATCAGGAGGATCTGACCCAAGTAAAGCAAAGGCCGAAGTATCTAAGACAGAGGTCAACGCCGATGCTAGAACTGGCTGAGACACGTTTGTCACGGTGCAAACTGAGCCTCCCGCCCTGTAATTTCCTGGCGTCTCATCGATGTGTTTCCATTTTACAAGCAAAGGGTAAGAGCTGAAGTCTCCTTCCAGACTCAAAGCCCGTGTTTGCTGAGACGACGCAGCCCACGTAGCACAGCGCAGCTCCCGAGGGACACCTATAAACCCAGGTAACCGAGCGGCGGATACTTACAGGACATCTGGCCCTGTGGCTCCTCTCAGGGCATCGTTGTGTATCCGCCTGAGGTTCTTATTGTCCTTCAGTATTCTGTGGAACCAAACATTAACTCTCTTTACATCTGTATTTTAAAAATAATCCTTTTTTTTTGTTTTCTTCTTCCTGCCTGTTTCAACCCTTTCTCCCACTGCAGTGGCTGCTGTTGCAGTATCTGGCCTGGGAGTGCTTGTATTTCTCATGCAACCTTTCCCTCTGCTCATGCCATCAGACCATTATCTTCTAAACTTGACTCTGATGATTTCCAATTTCTTCTGACTTAAACCAGGAACAACCAGTCTGGTTCCTTCGCTGCAGTAGCAGTGTACAAAAATGCAGCAAAAGTTTTGCCCAAACCAAGAGGCTAGTTCCAGAGGTGTGGGAATGATTTAAAAACTACTGATGCTTCCAGACGTAAAATGCAGGTTCCTCAGTTTGGGCTACGGTTTCAGGCTTTCCACTGTTGCTGCTAAGTTTAAGAATTCATTAAATTTTATTCAAAATTAAGAGCTTTTCTGATAAAAACTGCAGCATTTTAAAGGATGGTGTTTCAGGAAAAGCAGTTAAGTGCTGCAGGATTAACAACTGAGTCACAATGACACTGAAACATGCAGTTTCCTAATGGGTGTCAGGAAATGCAGGACTCGGCCAGTTAAGCTGAAGGAAGACCCTTTGACTGAATTTGAACTATTATTTACTATTTAAAAAAATATACTGAGGAGGGGAAACATACTCACAATTGATTCAGCTTTGTCCCATTGAAGGCGTGGCTGTGGATATCTTCAAATCCATTTTTATATAATTTGCTGAGGATTAAAAAAACACAGAAGGGAAAAAGATTTGGAAAAGATGAGATTATGTTATGCACTTCAGGTTTCAAATCTTAATGCTGCATTCATTTTAATGATGAGAGGGTCTGGCTTATAAAGAATATAGATAACTATTGCATAACTTACATTAACTCTAAAATTAAGATAAAATTGCAGTTTAAATTCCCTAAGCACCTTCCTGTTTAGCTGTTGGAGAGAACTTCTGCTTACGTACAGATCCTCCCTTGTCCGAGGGGCTCACCTGTGTTGACCTTGGGCTGAGATCCAGAAACAAGACATTAGTCCAGGTAAGCTCCTGGCACGCAGACAACCTGGGGGCAGAAGACCTGGATTTTGTGGTGCTAGCAGGTATAAATGGAAGACTGCAAGGGCTAGAGGAGCGTCAGATGGAAAGCAACTTTAAAGCCTGGAGGGTGCCACTGGATTGTAGATCCTCTGCGGACAGACAAATCTTCCAGCAGCCCAAGAGAGAGCTTTGCAGAGAGGCAGGGGTGAGTCGTGCATCGTCCAGCAGCCGGTGAGCTACGGACTCCTCTGAAGTACTGCTGCCAGGCTTGAGCTGTGCCGTGGAAAGCTCGCTGGCCCCTGCGCTGCACAGGGACACCCGATGCCACCCTGGGTTCTTGATTCCCCACCCTGGGGCCAGGTACCTAAAGGCAGGGCTCTGCTGCACCTGCAGTCCAGCTCTTTTCCTTCATTAGGAGATCTAATATATTTCACTGAGAAAAATCCATTTGTGATATTAAGTTAATGTTTGCAATATAATTTCAATATAATAATTTGTATATAGTGTTTTTTCCCTAGTATTAAGCCCTAATACAAAATTCAGCACTGTTTATAAATTAAAGAAAATTTCTGATGTTACTTTTCCATTTGTTTTTGGGAAAGCAGTAACTGGGGCTATGGAACCTGCTCCCAAGAAAAGCTGAAGTGTGGGGAGCGCCTGGCTCCATTTGATACAAGAAGGGGTCTATGTCAGCGAATGCTGAAACTGGTGACTTTCCGTAAAAAACCCAGTGATATATAGCATTGATTCTCCATCCACATGAAACACTGCTGGAAAAACTACATTAGCTATTTGTAGTGCAAAGTATTACTGCAGGCTGCCTTTACACCTTTATAGATTACTTGTGTTTCACCAGACCACGCTGCAACAGCCGGAATTACTTTGGCTAATTACAGTTAACCGCATGGGGTGGAGTTATGTAGCTCTACAATTAAGAAGCTGCTGATAAGGTAATTCTTTTCCTCTTGTGGTGACCTCTCTACCACAACAGGAGGGGAGAATAATGATTGTTGGCTGTTTCCTGACTGAGTTAGACTCCCTCCCATTTAATACACTTTAGGGTTACAGTAAAAATTTTAAGCACCTTTCTCCATCTCTTGTATGTTCATCTTCTTGCACCATTAACAGAATCATAATTTTGCTGAAGTTATTTTAAGAACTTGCTGGTAGGAAAAAGGCTCGTAAGATGAAATGATGCCCTAATCTAAGCAATTGCTTGTCTTTAACATTGCGTGGAGGTAGCCTTCAGTCACATTTATGCTTGGTTCCTCTAATGGCTTCAGAGGGTATTGGTCAATACATAAAATCTGTGTTGAAATTACAGTCATGCTGGCACATTGGCCTGATGAAGGGCCCAATCCAGTCAACTGCAGTACGTGTTCATGTGCGCAGCTCATTTGTGCATGCAAATATGCACGGAGTTTTGGGGAAGGGGTTGGTACATGCTCATCTCAAGGCAAGGGTCCCCATCTGGGTGTGTACTGCCTTTTAAAAATCAGTCTGGTCTGCAAACGTTGGCTTCACTGGCCTCCAGATTGGTGTTTGTGGCTGAAACATGAAGCCGGTCTGCTGGTGCTCTCTTGCTTACCGGGTCCTTCCTCGGGAGACCTCGGTTTCGGCCACATCCTGCAGAGAGGCTCAGTCTGTGATCTTTTTTTTTCCTATTTCAGCACTTCTTTGTGGAGGTTTTTGTAAGGAAAATGATCCTGCGGAATCCATACACAGTTCTTGCTGTCCTGGCAGATGACAACTCACCTTGGCTTTCTGTATTCCTCGGGTGGGGCATCTCAATGAACATCAAACCCACCTGTCTTACAGGTAGCTGTAGCAATGAATCCACAGTTTGCTAAAAAGGAAAGTCTTGGGTGTGGAGACTTACAGGAATCAATGTAAGCTGAATCAAGAGAAATCAGGCTAAGAACAAGCATCGGGACTTTGTACCAATTTGTTCTGTCCTTTCCTTCTCTTCAGAGGGACCTTGTGCATCTGAAGCTCAGCAGTGTTAGATCAGTAGTATCAGCCTGGTTGGCCCCTGAAAGCACTGTTTCAAGAAACTTTATCCCTGAGGGAAAGAAAAAGACTTTGGCCTCCAGTGCAGCCTTTGCAGTTTCTGCCCTGTTGATGGTGTTTTTAAAAACAATGTTGCATGGAAGGTGAGGATTTGGATTCCTCCCCCTATTTTCTTTCCTAAGTGAAGCTAAGCTTTTGGACAAAACCCTGCTCTTCAGCTTGAAGAACACCCCTCTATTTCCTAAGCATTTCAAATTTAACTCACAGTACAGACATGTGTTTATATGTCTTATATAATCTAATATGGGGCTTAATGTCAATATTTTTATAAAGTTGAGCTACTCTCCTCAAGCAGAAGTGTTTTCCTCACAGAACCAACTGGAGTTAGGATTATTTTACTCACAGTGTCAGCGATTCGTTGTTCATCCCCTGGAAAGCATTTTGTGGTATAGTTGTCATACGCAAGTTATCGCAGAGCTCTCTTTGGGAGGAGAAAAAAACAACGGTATTTTTGCCAGTGATTCAGGAACAAGATGAAAAAGACTCACAGCTGGGTTAGGCTGGGTCTCTACTTACAAGATAAAATGAGCTTCTAATGAGAAGATCTGTGTCAGATCCGGAAATTGCCTTATTCCAGTGTTACTAATGCTCCTAGAGAAAAGCATAATTCCTATTTACAGGAGAAAAGATTACCAGAGTGGATGCAACAAGAAGCCAGCTTGGTAGGTACAAGTTTAACAATGCATTAAAAGGTAAGTGACAAATAAAATAATTTTTAATTCGGCTCCAATTGTGTTTATAAGACCTGTAAAAATTAGGTTTGTAACATCCTCAAGCACTGTCCTGGAGAAGCACCGTATGTTCTCCCTACATTAAGCACAAGGAAGAGATTTTAATTACCCCTTTTGCACAGTATCTTGTTTATCTGAAAGCTTTATTCTAGAAATAAGCACTTAGCAGAACTAATTTGTAGACTTTACCACAGTTTTGTTCATTACTGCCCTGCCCTGGGTTACTTTATTTTCTTGCCTATTGAAAGACCTCACTACTGGTTAACTGCACATTAAAGCTATCGTAAATGATGTATGTACTTTCAGTGTACCTTAATGCACGAAAAACTTCTTTTTTCCTTACATTCCTTTCTGTAATTTGTCCACTCCTTTAGAGAGAGAAATAAAAAGCAACCAGAAAAGAAACAGAACTCTTTCTTACAAGTATTTTAGCTTCGGCAGGTTTCTGAACGCTCCGTCCTCGATGTGCAATAGATTTTTTGTGTTCAGGATTAGTCTGTAACGAGGGAAAAACTTTTCAGTGTTACAATGGTTATACATTTGGGAGAGTCCTGAATTTTGCTAGTGATTGGCTTTATCAGAAAACAGTCAAGTGCAGAATACGGCAGAAGGCTCTCCTGCTGTGAAGAAACTTTCTACAAATATACCACGAGTGCATTTCGAAGAACTATTGGTAATAAGAACGGCCTGTTGAAAGGTAACAGTTCCTGAATTCCCACAGTTCACGGAGTTGAGATGATCTGGTCTGGATATCCTGGTCACTGGTGGGAGTTCGCGTTTTGCTGTCACCTGCTGGTTCTTTGGGTTACACAGTCTGGGCTCATGGTATACCCAATGCCGTGGAGCCTCTGCTTTAGCACAGGAGCTCAGAGGCATGAGCGTGCTACCGTCACCACCACTGTGCCTCCAGCCGATGCTCTTGAAGGTGGGGCTGAGCAAGCAGCCTGAACTCCGCGTGTGTGTGTGTGTGCCTGGTCCTTGCTCCACAGTCAGGTCCCTTTGCATCATCCCTTGTTCCCATCATATTACTGATGCTCTGCCTAGCCAGGAAAGGCAGTTCCTCAGATGTTTAAGCAATAAGAGCTCCATGGTCTTCATCAGAGCAGTGGCTAGTAGCAACAGATGCCTGCTTAGATCTGCAGACACTGGGAGATGGAGCTAAGTGTGTGAGAAATACTGCTGGTGGTGGTTGCTCAAAAAAATGAGACAGACCCTCTCAATCAAGGAGCACTTTCTGCAGCTATACTATCTGGTAAACCTGTATGTTTGCATAAAAGCCCAACAGCAGTAGCCCAGCTCCATCCATATGCATGACTGGCAAAATTCAAAGGTTTTAGCGTATGATATTGCAACAAGAGTTCAAATCCAAGAATGCCATTGAACCCACCTACCCTGTTTGACCAAATTGGCTTGGGATTGTCCATTGAGTGTAGCTTGGGACATGAAGCACTTGAAATGTGAGGCATATAAAGTATTCAAGATTCAAACAGGATTTCTTGCTAGCCTCCTGTAGCCCTTTAATAGTCTTGCTTAGCTTTTTGGTTTCGGCAAGTGACAAGTTATCCATAAACTCTAGGTAAATGCATGGGGTCAAATCTTTTGTTCCCTCCCTAAACCCACCGCTGATTCTAGTGGAAGTTGGTCCAAATCAGAGGTGGACAAATCTGTATCTCTTGCTTATGTGAGCGAGTAACTGGCTTCAATGGAGTTCACAGATGAAAAAAAAAAAAAAAAAGATGGATTTGTCCTTACTCAGTTGCACCATTTTTAAGCCTCTCACTGTTCATGCTCTGTGAAAAAGGCAGTAATGAGATATTGAATAAGATTTATAGTTCCCAATTTCACTAAATATTTCAGAGCATTCTCCTAGTCATTGCTTTAACTCTCTCTCAGATGCCTGTGCTATGCAGGTCAAGTTTAAAATCAGTCCATGTTCTGTTTGAGTAATATTTCAGTGCTCAAAAGAAGGGCCATGCATACTAAGCAGCTGTATTTAAATATTGTGGGGCTTTGAAAACTGCATCTTCAAAAAGGAAGATTTTTCTCATCTGTTGTCTTCTCAAATTACTTCCCCGCTTAGAAAGCTCAGCAGTGCCGGCAAAAGTAGACACAGAGCTCCACTCCTGTCATTGAGCTCACTGAAAGCAGTGGGACTTTCTACGCATGGATGTCTTTGCATGATTTAGATCTTCAAGGCTAGACCTTACAAAGCACTCGCTGTTTTATAGTTTATATATATTATGCTTTGGAGAGAAATGTTTCTCATCATAGATCTAATCCAAAGCCAATCGAAGTAATAGAGAAAGATGTGGTCCAAGAATACTTCTTTGCAGCCTGTTTACTCCTTGATGATCCTAAATCACGACATGGAGGCCTTTCTTTAACTGGTGCTTACATTTCAGACAAAGTGGGAAGGCTGTCAAATGCACTCGCTTCTATTCTCTCTAGGGAGTCGCTCTGAGAGATCTCACTGTAACAAAAAGGCAGACACAAAGCAACACGTTAATGGAAAAGATACCGGAAATCAGCTTTCCACTTTATAATTCCCTCTTTTAGACATGGTTGTTCAACCTCCCCCCCCCCCCCCCC
>Ga0065711_1046972_pt1 | contig 12599 bp, 11 predicted proteins | sample Hoacrofraction12_FD_59098 | JGI IMG/M metagenome (GOLD analysis project Ga0065711, IMG submission 59098) | Hoatzin crop microbial communities from Cojedes, Venezuela - Epithelial fraction 12 v2 (version 2) | ecosystem: Host-associated > Birds > Digestive system > Esophagus > Crop | place...
TAACCACCGACTCAATTCAGAACCAAAAAGACTGCCCCCCCCCCCCCAGCTTGTGAGCATGCGTAGTTAAGTAAGGAAAGAGTATACCTCCAAGGTAAGCATGTAACACGATGAACCAATCAGAATGTAATGAGTAATTTCTTTTTTTTTTTTGTAAGAGTGTATAGTCCTTGTGATTCTGGTAAGCGGGGTGCTAGCTTTGTGGAATTATCACCTAGCATCCTTATCTGCGCAAATATGCAATAAAGACAATACCTCTGCTCTGCGTGTGGATCGGCGTACTGCACACCGGGTAAACGATCCCACTTTTGGGACAACAGTCTGATCTTGTGTTGAGCCCGTTCACGGAGAGAAACCACTTCTGATTGGTGTTGCAGAGGCAGCTGAGCCAGTGCAAACCTTGTCAGTCCTTCTTCATGATGAAGAAGTCTTTAATTTTCAGCTGTTCTAATGATGTAGTTTGGGGTTGTTCAGCCTGGAGAAGAAAAGGCTGTGGAGAGACCTTATGACAGCCTTTCAGTACTTAAAGGCAGCTTATAAGGAAGATGGGGACAAACTTTTTAGCAGGGCCTGTTACAGTAGGACAAGGGGTAATGGTTTTAAACTGAGAGAGGGTAAATTTAGACTGAATATAAGGAAGAAATTTTTTACAGTGACACTGGTGAAGTACTGGAACAGGTTGCTCAGAGAAGCTGTGGGTGCCCCATCCCTGGAAACATTCAGGGTCAGGTTGGACAGAGCTGAGAGCAACCTGATCCAGTTGAAGATGTCCCTGCTCACTGCAGGGGGGTTGGACTAGATGACCTCTAAAGGTCCCTTCCAGCCCAAAGCATTCTATGATTTTGTGATCCAGACTGGGTAATGGAGGCAAGAGGTGCTCACAGGTGGCAGAGCTGACAACAGCAGCACTGCACAGCTGAGACAGAAAGAAGGATTCGGTCCGTCCTTCCTTCCTGGTGGCTCACAGTGTGAAGTCTGCTCATTGTGACTTGTGGGACAGCATCTTCACTAGCAGTCAGCCTGCGGGCTGATACCGCTCTCTGACCTGGCTGTTGAGACAACTGAGCACCAATGTATGTGTAAGAGAAGGGGTTGTGATGGCAGGGGAGAGGCTAAACAGCAGCAGTCCATACTTAGATCTGTTCAAGCTGCTGTGTAATCAAATCCTAAATGTGTTAAAAGCCCGTGCAAAAAGGGTAGCAGAACAGAAAGGATGAAAGAAGCCTGGTCTGGCTCCCTGGTATGTACCTCACAGAGAGACCCACGGGCAGCAGAAGGGACCTGTGTCTCCTGGCTGCCTCTCTTCCTCACTAAGGAGATGGAAATGTGTTTCTTTAATAGATAAAATATATTAAAATATGCATACTAATACATGCATAGATTAAAAATTTATATCATGTATGCATGCACTCATGCTGTTTACTGTTCAATGCCTAGATTCTTAGGTGTTTTAGCCAGTTTAGTAACTCCTCAGCTCATAAATAATTGCATGGCTTATGAAAAATTTTTCTTAGAAGTCACGTGCACAATGTTAGGCCTGCTGCTTCCTCAGAAATTAAGTTAAATTGTCTGGCATTCTTCCTCCAGCAAAACTAGCTGTTGATCAAAAAAGATTTGGTTCAGTCTGACGATGCTCCTGAGGGTGCTGGTGGGTGTGTCATCATCCCACTGATTCTCCTCTAAGATAGCTGGGAAAGTACCGCTGTCCTCACTCACCTTGAGTAAGTGTGGTTGCCTACCTAATATGGTAACTTAAAGAGTTATTACACTCAGTGCTACTGACTGTTCTGTGTTTTGACTAACATCCCGGTCACTGCAAACTTCAAAATGAATTTGTTGGGTTATGCAAAACACATGCCTGCCTTAATGAATGGTTTCAAACTAAGACCAACTGGTTTAACTCCCTAAGAACACAACCCTGATTTGATGGTATGGTTTTTTCCCACTTTGTTGTGATAGTGGTGGTAGATCTTGTCTAACTAGTTTTTGTTCCCCTCTCTCTGTTCTTCCGTTCTACTAGATGTTTTGGATCCAGACAGATTGATACGATGTCCGTATAACAAACACCATCTAATCAGAGTCTGTCGGTTTTCCTGTCACATTGTAAAATGTAGGAAGGTAAGCTGGGCTGCCAAACAAGGCACTGAATGGGAGTAATTCTGTATGCATAAATAAGGCACACATGTTCTCGTTACTGTTGTGTTTTCTGGCTAGCTGGAGTAAGTTCCTGACAAACAGCCTTGTTTAGCCTGTATTTCATATGACCATTATTTGTTTAGTAATAGCTTTGAGTACCTATTAATTCACCCAAGACCAGTGTAGTTCTGTTGAAAGGAGATAGTGATTCCTCATGGTTAGGTCAGGGAGGAGATTCTGGTCTCTTCCACCAGCTCACGTGGAGGTCAGGTGCATTTTTCCACTTGAACAGAGAACTCGGTCTGGGTTATGTGCACCCCTTCTGGCTAAGTAAGAGTAGAAGTGTTGTGAGGTTCCAATTCGTTCTTTAAGTGCTGGAAATGCAGCTGCATAGCAGGGGTTATTTTTGGTTTTTGTTTTGCTGATGACTATTTAATGTGCCTCTGGCACAAACTGCACATCCTGGGCTAGGGGTATATGGGAGAGCTTTTTTTTTCTGCTCTTCCTCTTTTATCGAGAATTTGAATACAAATCACTTGATGGAAAGCATTCCTTTCTCTCTTCTCCTCTGTTGTCCTCATGGTTTGTTTTCTTTAAACCTGCCAAGTGCTAGCATCTGGCTGAGCTTTGGGGTTTTGCTGACACTTTTTAAAACCCAGTTGTTCCTCTTGAAGTTTACCAATGAGTTTGCCAGTGTGTTTTTAAAGTAATGTAGCAGTGCTCTGTCTACCAGTTAAGATGCCACTGGAGGATATGTGTCCTGGTATCAGTACTTATAAACAATTCATTTTGGTGAAACTAGAGCCTTAAAAAATAGTAAGTAACTAGTGAAAGTGGTGGGCAGAACTAAGTGGCGAGTACCTGTGTCTTTCCAATATTCAAAAGGGCTGAAATTTTCCTTGTTGACCCGCTGCAAATTTTGGCAAGAATGTGCATCTGAGCCAGGTGAACAATGTTGGCGAGGAAACCTGTAACCATGTTGGTTTTGCTCTTGTGTTGCGTAACTGATGACCTGACAGTTTTGGCAAGCTTACCTAGTTGGGAGGATGAGGTGAGATAGTGGTCACCAATGGACACAGTTGGTGTTTGTAAGTAATTAGCAGATGGAGGGCGTGGGGATTGTCATCCGATCCATCTGAAGATGCCACTGTGTGATTATTTGCAGTGGCAAGCATCTGGGTGGAGGTTGTCCTTGCTTGGTAGTTTGTTGAATTCTTTTTGCATACCCTATGCATAAAATCCAATTAAATGCTTCTACCTGCCTCACCTTCCCATTGCTTTGTGCAGAATGCAGCCCTGCCCCACAAATGGGGACGCTGCAAGCAGAGCAAATTGAATCCTCTCAGTTTGAACTGTATTAGCATTGAGAAGCTTCTGCTATGTGGCCAGAATAGCTTGCTCAAGCTAGTTGAAGCAAATGATGGACACATGAGGACACAGCAGCCCTGGCTGTATAGACTGGGTAATGACAGTTGCCTTGGATGTGCCTGCAGCCTGTGCTGCAGGCGGGTTTTGGTGGTAGTGGAGGAGAGACTGCCTCGAGCAGCGGCTGTACAGGGCTCTTCTGCCTCTGCATCTGCCTCGGGTGCAAGTTTGATCCCTGACCAGCAGAGCTGCGTCAGTCAGAACCAGGCAGGCAGTGGTACAGTGGCAGAGTTGTGCTTTTCCCAATAAAGGCTGTATCATTTGCAGGGGGTGGACTGATTTACCGTAGTGACAGCTGACAGTTCTGTCAGTAGAACCTGTGCCTGCCATAAAATTTACTTGAATAGTAATCGTGTAGCACCAAAGTCTGCAGGTGGAATGCTACCAACTTACTGGTTGTTTCGAAAGGTTTAAGGAATTTCTCTGCCTTTGTGTGTGCTTATTTAAAAAATATCTGAATGAGTTAGACTTGCTTAACATCTCTCCGCTATTGTTTTTAAAGTAGTTTCATCTGTGCTTTAAACCATGCAGCCGTATTGTCAGTGTTGCAGCCAATGGTAGGGAGTTTGTCTGAGGGTATGTTTCATTTCAGTCAACTCAAGGTGGCTCAATTTCTCAGTGAACTGTGTTTTAAAGAACAGTCATGTTATTTCCCCTAGCACTTTCAGTAAGTGTCTGAACAATATATTGCTGTTTCTTATTTAGTCTCTTTTTTAAAGCAACATCACAAATATCCTTGGGGGTCTTTTCTAAGGATTAGAAAGAGAGAAGTGATCTTGAGAGATATGGCACATGATTTTCGTTTTCCCTTGTCTAGAACTACCCTGAACTTGCAAAGGAATTGGTCACGTGCCCCTTCCATGCTCGCCATCTAGTTCGTCAGGCTGACCTCAGCGATCACATAACAAAGTGCAGATACAAAGAGTTTATTGAGCAAGATATAGGTAAGACAACCACCCATGCTCTGAGATGCTTCTTCACCCCAGGGGACTGAGGTCTCCTGTTTGTAAGGATAGGTCATAAAATTACAGAAAAGTGGGTGTCAAATTATTGTCTATAGTTTTGTGTGACACAGCAGCTTAGGGGAAAATTGAGTCTTATTGCTTTGATTTATTGGGTACGTTCATGAGAATATTGCAGATGGTCCCGCTAGGCCTTGCACTTGTTTTGTTACCAGAATGTAGAATAAAAAGGCACCCTAGACTATGCACATTGAAGTACCTCCAGCAGGAGCTAGGATGCTTTAATGACCAGGACAGGCGCTTCTTTTGGTAGAGCCGATCTCCCTTTGTTGAGGCTTGACTAAAAGTTGGTTTCTACTGAAGAGGTGTCTGAGCTATGGAAACCCCTGCAGCTGTTCCCTTCCAGGGCAACCTGAATAGTTCACTCCCACCAAGAGATGGTTCAGTTCTTCTAGGCTGCTCTGCTGCTGCACTTGCTTCGTCTGCCATACAATTAAGATTTCAGTCTCCTGCCCAGTGAGATAAGGTGGGATGGGGGCTGTCCAAAACCCCCAAAATATTTGGGAAGGCATCCTGTGCTATGCAGTGTCTTTTCCATCCCCTGCAGTGGCTCTTTAACTATTGCTGTGCTGCAGAGCAAATAGATGGTTTTCTATCTTCTGTAGAGTTGCACTGAGGCTGGCAGTGATGCCTGCATTCACATAGGCAGGTTCCTCTTCGCTCCAGCATTCCTGCTGCAAAGTTCCATTGGGCAGAGTCTTTCCCTGTTCATTGAAAAAGGTGCATTCGAAGTTGCTCGATTTCAGATCAATAGCTGGCTCCAGGGTGTACCTAACCCGTTTGCATTGTGCAGGGTTTCCTCTAAAGCCAAGCATCTTAATCCAAAGCGTTTAGTGCCTCTGAAGCACGATTGACTGCTAGTCACTGAGTTTTCTCTCTTCCTGAAGTGAATCAGTCCTCTGACTTCGAGAGAGAGCAGATGAATGCTGTGAGCACATGGCAGGCACCTCCATGTGATGAAGACTGGGAAGCAGGTAAGGAACTTCCCCATCTGCCACACTGCTACCTTCTCCCTGGTCCTGTCCTGCAACTCTGCTTCTGAAAGGTGAGGTTAGAGATGCTGTTCTCTTAGGTCTCACTTGTAGGACACCTTGCTTATGCTCATTCCCAAAAACATGCATCCCTCCACACAGCAGACTTTTGTTGGTATAGAGAACTATTCAACATGCCTGCCATAGCTGGCATGGAGATACATTTCCAAGTATCTGCTCCTTCCGTTATAAGCTTTTGTATCTTATGTGCAGTAATGACAATGGAAACATAGAAGTCATCACGTTCCTCAGTTAAAAGACAGCGACGCATATACATTCATCATTAGATCAACTTTTACTCCTTCTTGAACATGTAGAAATATGACATATTCCTGAGCCACATTATCTGTTTCCTTTTGCAGAGTCGTTGGAGCAGCCGAGTTCTCCTTTTATTTGGGGCATGTCCAGCTCTGGCACAAACAGGTAGCGAATGCAAGTTTGATTCCTTACGACAATGTTTTGTATAGAGGAAAATCGCAGCCTATTCCCAACCCAGCCTCGATGGCTGGGCATGGGCTGACTTTGCTGCTGTACAATACCTGGGAGGAGGGGTACTGATTAACAGTGAACTGTTACTTGGCGTGCTGGTTCAGTGTTACTTGCTTTCTCGTCTGACTGGCCCATACAAGAGAAGGAAGCCCTTAGGAACACAGATACTTGGCGCTCTTGTATGCGTGTGGCAGGGTGCTCTTCCTGCCTGTAGCCTGTGTTCAGTTCCTGCTGGATGTTTGGCCAATATGCAGGGGAGAAAGGTGCTAAGCCTTAATGCTGACTTTGGAAATGTGGCCAGGTGCCTCCCGCTGGAGCCTTTTCAAACAATTACTGAGCTTCTGTTGAACTAACGATTAGCCAGCAGTCCCTTGTGACCTCCTGTCGCCTTAGACTTGGCAGATATGCTTGCATTAAGGCTGTATGTTAGCAGAAATCTCCCCTTCTTGCCCTTCGCAAAGCATAATTGCAGTTTGGGTTTGGGGGATCGAGGAGCTTAATGGCCAGTTGCAAGCTGGATGGAGCTGCCTTGACTGGTTTCATTGATCCAACGGTGGTTGCATGCTGTGTACCAGACGTGGTGGCACCACCAGAGTTGCCAAAGCAATTTTAAGGTTCGTCTCAGCCCGTATGCAGCAGCAGTCCTGCACCTGACAGCTCTGCAGTTCTGTGTGAGCTCAGCCGTGATACACCTCTCCTTCCATAACAGCAGTGACATCTGTTTTCACTTGTTACACTGTTGGAAAACTTTCTAGTGTTAAGTGCATGTATAGCTGTTCTAAACACCAGCACCTCCGAGTGGCAAAGTACCATGCCCCTATGTCCCCACTCTCCTCCATCCTATAGCAAAACGCATAAATTTGAGCAAGTGTCAGGAGAAGTAACTGAAATCTTTCCGTTCCAGTACCAGCTTTGAACACAAGAATTGCTTGCCTTCAAGAGTACGTGCCCCTGAGTCCTTCCCGTACGCTTGTCATGGAAAGGCTGTAAGTACTACGCGTGTGGTTTTGGCACTGTGACTTCTGTAGATGGTGAGAGTTGCCGAAAGCTCTGGCTGCAGCAGTGTTGTATGGCCACCACTGCATGGACAGGAGGGGTAGGATATAGCACCTGCCTCCTTGAGAGCACCTCCTGAGGAAATCGCATGCTTGAATCATCCTCTGTCTCCTTTCTTTGAAGCATCCTCTGTTTTTGTTATTTCATGTTCTTGACAGGCCTGTTCAACTTAAGCAGTCCCGCTCCCCAGCCACTTTGGCTCTGTCTCTCTAAACAAGTCCTTCCACACCATCCACACTAACCCCCTTCACCCCCCACTGCCCTCGCTTAAACAAAATCACTTGCTTGCTTTGTGTGACTCTGCTCACTGTTAGATGCAGTTAAGTCAGAGCAGGAGTAAAGCTAGGGCTGCTTAAACTGGCACTACTGGGGGGAAAAAAAACCCTCAAAATACCTCCAGAGGTGGGAGGGAGGGAGCTTTCCCTGTTGAAGTGTCCGATGCTGAATTCGCAGACCATTGTTTGCCGTTAGCAGCAAAGCAAAAGTTGAAAGGTGCTTTGAGGAATGATGATTTTGTTTCCCACTTGGAGCAACTAAACCCAGTACTCCTGGGGATTTTCAGGCACAGCTTCTGTACAATGGAGTGACCATGCAATAGCCGTAGGGTCAGGCTGAATCTGCCAAACCAAATTAAAATGTCACCTGTAGATGAGCATTGTTGACAAGATGGCAAGTGCTCCATCAGCAAAGGCCACTCTCACTTGGGCGAGTGGAAGAAATTCTTGTATTTTTCTCCATGTTGTGCTAAAAATGCATCTTGCCCTTTTCAGAATTTGGAGTATTAGTGTCTCTCTCCCCTGGAAGTTCATCCTCTCCCAGCATTAAATGGCTCCCTTTCTAGGACTACAGAGCTCTTGTGGATGGTAGATATCCCTGGACCTGATGGTTGCCACATCTTTTTCCCAAGCATTCGTTCCATGTTAACCTCGTCTTCATTTGGTGATCTTTGTTACTGTTACTGAGGAAATGGACTGATAAATTCACACAGCACCAGCTCAGAAATCCTTCCACCTTAGACAGGAATTAGCAAGCCTCTGTTGGGTCACTTGTCAAATGGCAGCGCTGATGATCTGCGAAGCTGTTGTGTTTGCTCCAGGGATTTGGAAGCAGCAGGACAACAGCTCTGAAGGAGTGATCAGTTTAAGTGGGCGGAGTGGGGGAAGGGAGGTGATTTTAAGTAGAGGAGCTGGGGTCCGATTAGGGTCCTCATCACAGAAGTGGTAGTGGGAAACAGAACAACACGAGGGGTTGCACGTGCCACTGAAATCTTTTCCCTTAGCTTGATGCCTTAGAACAAGTGCGTGTGTTTGCAAAGGAGACCCCTGCAGAGTTGCGTACTTCCACAGTTTTGTGCTCACTGTAAACGAAGGGCAGACTTGTGTGAATTCAGGCCTTGGTGCAGTAGGAACTATTATAGTCCCGTTTCAGTGGAAGTCGGGACCCACACAACAGGAATTTCCAGGAATTTCTGCGCTTTGCACCATGAGCATGTGCCTTGCATCTGCAAAGCAACCTACCTGTTTCTGTTTCCAGGATTACATGGTGTCTAGAGGGCCTGCTGTGGAACATCTACTGGACACTTCTGAGACCCCTTGGTTGTCTACGAGGAGGCGCAGAAAGCTTCCTCTGCAGAAAGCTGTGGTCGTAACATCTGTGGCTGGTGATCGCGTATCTGAGGGGCCTCTTACAGCCTGGAGAGCATAAATTCAGTTCTGAGAGTTTCTCCAGCCTGTAAAGAGGCCGAGACTTCCTACAGCATAATGTTTAATTAAAATTATCTGGATGAGCAAAACCTAGAATTATTTTTGTGTGCATGCCCTTCTTGCTTTTTATCTTGTTGGCGTCGGAGTTTGTTCACGTGGGGTATGTAAAGTGGGCACTTTGGTTTTAAATTACATGGTTGTTTACAGAGACTTCTGTCATCTTCCTAGAAAGCATTCTGATTACTCCTTGGCAGCTTCAAGCCTTAAGCCTTAACTTTGTCACGTGGCTGCGTGGTGCTTCAAGCTGTACAATAATGGAGAATCTGCTGCAAGTTCCTCGTGATACACATAATCTCAAACAGGTGAAGTTCAAAGAGTAGACTTACGTACTTGTCTAGTTTCCATTGGGGTTTTGTAGTTTTCTAGCACTTAAAACATGTTTGAGAGCTCTGAAGTAACTGTTTGTTGTTGAGGGAGAGAAGAGTGGGGTGTGGGGAGGCAGGAGTGGTTTCTGTCAGTAAACATACATGTTTAGGACTGTGTAAATGTTTGGATCAAGCAGTACATTTCTAAAAATAGTACAAAATGAGATCTAAATACACAATCAGAAAGAATTAAGAAACCAGATGTGATATTTGTCTAGAAAGCAATTAATGCATCTCATTTTGTAAAGTTGCTCAAAATGCTCAATTTTCACCATTTGTATTACTACCAATGTAAAAGAATACACGTTGACTGGAATGTGCCAAATTAGGATTATCTTGAAGTTTGGTTCTGCAAAGGTTTCTGTTTGCAGTTTAAAATAAAAATGTTTTGAATACGCTTGGACCCATTTTATATTTCTAAAAGATGTCTGCAGTGATTTGTTACACTCCTGTTGAAGGAGTAGATGCTTACACAGTAAGCCCTCCACTCGACCTTCAGTCGGTGATTTTATTTTTTGTTGCTTTGAATGAAAACGGTGACAAATGGCAGCTGTTTGATTGCTTTTGCTCTGACTGCAGTAGCTTATTTGCAGGGTTTGTGGGCCAGAGCATTATAATTTTACAGGCAGATGCCATAATTGGACCCCATTATCCTAAGCTCATTTAATTGCCAGTTGGTGAAAGACTGGCAGTACTTAGTGCAGTAACTACCTGCTTTGTGTTGGGTCTTACCCCTTGTACACCTGCGGGTGCACCTGCTCTCGGGAGGCCCATTATCCCAGACCCCAGCTCTCTGTCAGGGTGAGGCCTGGGAGTAGCCACGTGTTCCTGGAAAGGACCGAGTGGCCTTGGAAGGTCATGGTTGTGACTTCAGAACATCCCCTGGCCACAGTAATTGGGGAATAGGGACCACAAGAAGTGGGTTTGTCTTGTAGGGTGGGTGCAGCCTATGCTTGACAGAGCTCCAGGATTTCATCCCTTGTCCTTCTGGGCAGCTTCCTCAAGCACATCCTGTACATGCTGCTGCCCATGAAGAGCAGGAAACCCCTAATTTTACTGTTCCCTGCAGTAATTTGGGAATGCAAGACTAGCAGGCTGTAAGGATGTAAAACACAAAGATCATCCTCCTCCAGCATTACAACTATTTAAAATCCTAGTATGGTCTGTCATTGGGCATTTGGGATGAAGCTCCTGCTGATTGTTATGTGTTTACCACAGGAAAAGGAATATCTAAAAAACTGTGCCAAACAGCACCTGCTCCAAGGTGGCAGAGCGAGGACTTTTGTGTGACTGTCACTGCGGTCACAGCCACATATTCCTGAGTTAAATCCTTATCTCTCTTGTGATGGGCAGGCTGTGCAGTGCTGGAGCCTTCACTCCTGTCCTTAGAGGCTGGATGTGTCCTTTGCTAGGAGAAGCTGATGGGATGCAGGGAAATACCAGCACCTGCCAGGTGAGGGTTTCTGAGCATGTGCCTGGGTGACTCTTCCCCTAGCCCGAGTTTCTCCACAGCTTAATGGTGCCTGTGCTCGTTCTGAGCACTGCTCTGGGTCCACCCTGCCTGCTGGGCCACATCTGCCTTGTTTGAGCTACCAGCTCTGTGGCAGCAGGACTGGTCTGACTAGAAATGCTTGTGGAAATTTGGGACAGAAATCGTTGTGTTTGCAGTTGTCACTGGTGACTTGGAAGAAGAGGAGGTGGCAGAGTTTTCCTTTAGGCACAGATTCCTCTGTGTTGGGGAGCCTGGACACACTGGGAGTTCCTTGTTGTTTCTCCTGGTGGCCACAGCCATGTGTGGTGTCTGATGGGTCTCCCCACTCCTGATTTGCACCCAGCCACAGAGGTGCAGCTCCCAGACCCACAGATACCCAGTGCTCTGCTTGGACCTTGTGGCTTACTGTATGGTTCCGCACAGACTTTCTCCCACCAAAGGGCTGAGCCTGCGCTGCAGGACACCCCCATGCTGTTGCTGTGCCCCTGTGGGGCTGGAGGACAGCAAGGTTCACAGGTCTACATGGATTGTTGGGGAAGCAGATTGCGTTCCCCGTGGGCTGTTGTCCAGTCACTGGAGCCATCTCCCTGCAGTTCCCACTGTGGGGGCTCTTTCTTGCTGGATCGTTGCTGAGTCAGACCCACATCCACACCTTCATGGTCTGGTCTAGGGTGTCCAGCTCCTCTCTGCTTGGCCTGCAGCTGGAGCAGGGATGCCATTAGCAGGGTCTTCTGCCACTTCCCGTGCTGTCCCTGCTGTCCTCCTCTGCAGGGTGCAGCATGTGCTTTCCCTCAGCAGAGCTGCAGTCCACTGACACAGGAAAAGACATGGCCGTTCTCCACCTTTCGCTTTCCTCCCGCCAATTCCAGAGCACGGAGGAAGGCATAAGCCCCTTCCCTCCCTCCTCACATGGCCAGAGCCAGGCCTGAGCACAGGTTTGTTTATTTTTCACTTCGCTGTGCTGGGGGAAGAAGCAGGGTGCTCTGCCTTCAGCCACCCATCTTTTCAAGGTCTCAATGGATGATTTTGGTTACAGTCTGCCCTTCTGGCACTCAGCGGTTTGCACGGCCGAGGACTCTGAGCCCTTTATTGCTGACTCCAGAAGTCCACGCAATCCTCTCGTCATGGCCAGCAGCACCCCTTTCTCCTCCTGTTCCCCTCCACTTTCACCGTGTTGTAGAGATGAACACAGGGTGCCCACAATCCCCCGGAGACGCATTCGCGGCTGCGGCGTGTCCACGTGCCTGGTTCCCATCCAGTGGCAAAGCCCTGGAAAAACACCCTCCCCGTCTCTCCCTCCCCCAGCAGTTCAGACTATGCTCTTTCCTCGCTGTTGTCTTCAGCTAATGGGGAGTTGAGGTGATTGCGTTTATTCCCAGTCTCTGTCCAGGAGATCAGCACTGTCCAGTATCCCCCCCCCTCTGCCCACCAAGTGGGGGCCGGGGTCCTTGTTACTGCAAATAAGCAGCTTTGATCAGTTAAATCCTACTTAGTTGCTCTTGTAGCCTAATCATCACACGGAGAGCGTCCTAAACTATACTGGTTCCTGCCCAGTGCAAAAGGGAAGAGGGTGAGAGGAAGAGAGGGAAGAACCTTTCTGTCATAGGGATGTTCACCAGCAAGCACAAAGTGCTGGAGGTGGGAGAGAGAGATCGATCTGCCTGGCGGGGCAAGGAAACACCAGCAGCAGAAATACTCCTTTACACTTGTTCTGGAAGGTGAACGAGCTCCTGGTATCGTTTTGCCTGCGCAGTTCAGTGTCCAGCTCCTTTGTCTGTGCTATGGTCAGGAAGGCTGGAGGAGAAGAGCTGGGGGGGGGG
>Ga0065711_1046973_pt1 | contig 12598 bp, 8 predicted proteins | sample Hoacrofraction12_FD_59098 | JGI IMG/M metagenome (GOLD analysis project Ga0065711, IMG submission 59098) | Hoatzin crop microbial communities from Cojedes, Venezuela - Epithelial fraction 12 v2 (version 2) | ecosystem: Host-associated > Birds > Digestive system > Esophagus > Crop | place...
AAGAAAAGAAAAGAAAAGAAAAGAAAAGAAAAGAAAAGAAAAGAAAAGAAAAGAAAAGAAAAGAAAAGAAAAGAAAAGAAAAGAAAAGAAAAGAAAAGAAAAGAAAAGAAAAGAAAGAAAAGAAAAGAAAGAAGAAAAACGAGAAAGAATCTTTAGCAGCTGGGTAACTAGGACAAACGGTATGACTGTGCTAAAAAAATGTTTACTAGGATATGTCACTGGCCTCTAAGGAGAGAAGGCACATTCAAAGCCATATATGTACAGATAAAAGAGACCTGTAAAAAAGTTAGAATTCACTGATCAAGGGGAATTTTAATTGCTCCTACACTGCTAGAAATCTGAACTTGAGAACTGAACTGAATCCTGAGGAAAGAAACAAGTTTGGAAGAAGAGAGACTGCTTACCCATGAGTGCTTAGGAACAAGTGATCACACTGCAAGTCAGAGTCAAGATGGGTCGGTTCGACAGGGAATAGCATAAAAATATTTTATGAAGTACACTTCAAGGGAAAGGAGCTCAGATGAAACATCTAGCATCTATGATTGTTTCAGAAATTTGTGAATGACAAGTGATAATTAAGAGATTTATAGTCAAAGCATGTGTATGCTTAGAGTCCAAGATTACATCAAATTTTCTTTTCTTTCTTTCTTGATTTAATTTTGGAGAAGGTTCCAGAAGTCTGTTTTCAATTCTTTTATCCTCTGCCTAGGGAAGACTGAATTTTGCTGCTTTATAGTCTGTTTGATGACTGATGTTCCGAGCCATTTTAAGATGATATCCATCTGATATGAGATCCTGCTTTTGTCATACTATTTACAACTAGGCAGTGATCCATTAAGGCATCCATTTCCCAGACACCCGATAAGAGTCACACTGTATTGAATGTGTTCAACCCCAGGTAAAGAAGCAGAAAGACAGATGATGCTAGGAAAATAAAAGATCTAAAGACAAAAGGAAGCCACAGGTGACCACATCACTTATCACTTGACCTGAAAAAGGAAAATTAAAATGTATGAGGCAGCAGGGACCACTTACATATGTACCAATAGTCGTACTTTTTCTTTGCAAAATCCAGTTATTCTCATACATCACTGAATCATTAGAATAAATATTCCAGATATTCTTGTGTTTTTCAATCTGACTTCTAAAGATATTTCTTTAGAAGAAATGCAATGGCAAAATTATGAAGAAAGACAGTGTCTGTAACTTCTCAGGAAATACAGTTCTGCAAGTATTTATTGTCTGTATTGTTAAACGTAACCTTTAATCCCAACTTAAAATAAATAAGAGTTAATATTTCAAAAACACTTTTCAAACTAAATGCAGATGCATGACTGTGTCTCTTACATTATTTCAAACATTTCAGACATGAACTTCTTCTGGTCACAGTGCAGTGTAACCCACTCATCCTCCCAGCCTGCCCGTTGCCTGCAGCAGTTCAAGTAAGCAAGCTGAAAGCCACATGGGGGACAGCAGCAGATCCATGTCTCCACCCGTCTATACAAGTGTGAGGAGCTGCAGAACTCTGACCCTGAAATTCACTGCGCAGGGGCTTGTATTGGGCCTTTGCAATCACATTCACAGGATTGAAATTTCCAGTGCAGCATGAGGGTGCTACAAAATGACCACTTCCATAAATTCACTTTTACCTTAAGTAGTTTTGTCAGAAGCAGGTAAAAGGTCTTTCGTATTCAGAGCCACTCTGATTCCGCAGCTGTAGCATTTGAGCCTTTGTTCAGAAAAGACTCTTGAGAAGGAGTGTATCCATAATTTCCAGCCTCCATCAGGAAAGGACTTCAAAGAAAAAAAAAGTGAAAATTTGATTGTAACAGAGGTCCCGGACACCACCTCAGTATAGCCAGCCTCCTATTAACAAATCTGACTCAAGTAGCAAAATTAGATCTCTTAAATTCTGCAGCTGTGAATTCACTTCAAGCTGTGATAAACAAGAACTAACAAGAATTGACTTCACATACTGAACAAGATCATATCCCCGGCAGACAGGAAGAGTACCAGACAGAAATACACTAGTTTTAGGACATTCCAATAGCCAATATATGCATAAGCTGCTGCTCAGTGCTCTCTTTATCCCTCCTTTTGTGATTTCCCTTTAATCAAATTCTAACTTTGGACAAACCCCTTTATCACTAAAATCAATGGAAGTTTTATGAGGACAGCTGATCTTGCCTTCAGGCTTTCAATGAGTTCTTTCTGTCTTTTCATCTACATTGTGTTTTGTCTCAAAGCACACAGTGCCAGTGCAATGTTGGTCCATCCATTCAAAAGTATTTTTTGTATAGTCAGGTAGTATAATATTCAGCATTTAGGAACTATGAACATAAAGCTGAAGCTACTGTAAAAGTAAGCCAAAAAGAGAGAGTCTCTACTATGTTTAAATGTTTTCAACAGCGATGGCATTTTTGTACTTCTACCTCTGGTAAACAAAGGGGAGTCACATCTATTGCTCTCTGACACATTGCAAATAATTTTTTATAATCAGGTTCTACTAGGTATGGATAAGTCTTGAATTTGAGCATAGCAGGGTAAACAAGGTATAGAAAATATTCCATTTACTTATAACAAGAATCATTGTTCAGAAAGATATAAAAAAGGTACAGGTGAAATAGCACAGAGCGAAAGGCCTGTGACCCTGCTTCGGCAGGGGGGTTGGACATGATGACCCACAGAGGTCCCTTCCAACCCCTACCATTCTGTGATTCTGTGAGTCCCAGAGAATGTGTGGAGCTTGGCTATAATCAATGAAGAAATCGATATGCCAAACTGCTGGTATGGAAGTTAGATTTACAGGAGGTATAAAATAAGAGGTAGATCTGGCTATTCCGCTGACTGACCAACATGAATAAACACCTGAATCCTGAGAAAGTGACCACAAGTATGTATTTTCACATCTTTATTTGTCATACTCAGTATTTTTTCCCCTTTATATTTCTCTGTTTCATCAAAGGATGGTATAAGCGGCTATCACTCACAGCACAGAATTTAAGAATAGAAGTAGCTCTTTCTTCCCTTTGCAAAACTTTTTGACAATTTAAGGACTCTAACAGAAATCAGGTCTGGATAAAAAGCTGTAGCTTTTGATAAATTTTTGTTTGCATAACTACACAATTCCAGTCTCAGAATACTGAAATTTTTCTTATTTCTAACATTCTTTTGTGAATTTTCTACATTTTTTTTCCATGAGAGCATGATGGTCCCAGGTCTTTGTATTCAAATGTTGAATACAGTAATGTTTCTCTGGCTGATGTTGTGAAGTGACACGGTTGCACTACCCTCTTCGATTCTTTGGTCCCATGTATTCCAAAAAAAAATAACACCAAAACTCTCCAGATTGTTTTTTGGTGGCTATACAGTAGATTCAGGAATTCCAGGATTCATTCATTTTCTTTGTAATACTTGAGAAGGTTCTCTTCTTCCTGAAGAGCATTAAAGGAGATTAAACATAGTAACATAAAATTGTGAAGTATTGCAGTCACTCACACAGTGACTTTTATCGTTCGTATGGTATATCACAGATTTTCTGGGTTTTTTTATGGTTTTGTTTTTTTTTCAGTGAGAACAGGTAATATGTCAAGGGGCGTTGGGAAATTCCTTTTTCCAATCTGTACACTAGGCTAATATTGATCATATTTCTCAGGAAAGGGCTTTTTCCCAAAGACTTAAAAAATTTTTTTCAGGCATGGCTATAGAACATAAATATATGTTAAACATTTCTTGTTTAACACAGAAGACAAAAAAATCTTAGTAGGATGCCATCTGTGTTTAAAACGCCCTGGTCCATAGGAATGTCACTGGAGTGTACACTCTGGGGTAGTTAGTCCAGGGATGCTGTACTCCAGAAACACAGATATTGCACCACTGTGGTGCTATGCTGTCAGGAGAAGTATACTTCATAAAACAGCATGGATGTTTGATATCTGGGGTATGCAGATAGAAGTAATTATTCTGTCTTAACCAAATGATAAACCAAGGGTGTGCTTTTCTACCAGAATGACAAAAGGAAGTCAAAAGATGGGACAAAGTACACTGAAAAGTTAAGAACTGTCAGTGAACATGGAGGGCCAGGATATTCAATGTATGAGAGGATGTGTGAGGTTGCAAAGCAAAAGAAGTGAAGAATATGACTTCTGAAAAAAAGTAAAAAATGCTCTTAATAAATAGACCAGTGAAGAGATAACAGTAGCTTCATCAATTTAGCAGAATTCTCTGTAGCTGTCTGAGAAACTCGAACACCAAAAAAAGGCAAAAATCATTAAAAAAGAGAAAAGTGAAATGAAAATATTTTCTCCATGATTACAGCAAGATTAATTGAGCAATGGTCAGTAAAGATGGAAGTTTTAACTCTACTCCTTTGCAGTGCAGGAAGGTGGAAGGGATCATGAGCGTGCTCTACAACAGGGTACGAGAGGAAGAAGTGTGTTCATTGGGCTTGATTGTGAGCTACCCATTCACTGATACCTTGAGCCCTGACTTTGTACAGCCCCAAGTGAGGCCTCCGAGCTGTTTATACAGAGCAAAAGCGACTTGGAAATATGATCTACAAAGAATAATAGGCTGGGGTGGAAGTTGCCATAGCTGTTCAATAGGAAACACTAAGAACAAAGGAAGGTCTTACATGCTTGCATATGGTGATATTCTAGGCACCTGACACAGCACTACGGAAAAATCAGAAATTTGAATCTGTGCTAAGGGTAAACATTCAAGATCTTACAAAATAGATCCTGAAATAATTGTAATGCAATATTTTTGTGGATCTAGTCCACAGACAGAAAATAGAAACAACTTTAGAAGTTCTTACCTCGGAAGGGCTAATGATTCAAAGAATCATTGTCACAGCTGGATACTGGTCAGATCCGCCCCTGACCTTGCACCCTGCTCCCACATCAGCACAAGAGGGTACAGAGTCTTTTAACTGGATCTGGAGAAATATGAAAAGTCAGTGCGTCTTGAAACAGTAGGCAGAGGTTTGCATCTAAATATACCAAATATGTAGAGAGACAACACATTTATTTGAAGCAGGACTTCTACAAATGCAAATGGCATGAATTTGCAAGCCAGTAACTCAATTTTATAGAGCTGTAAGCTGGGGAAAAATGTAACAGAAAAGTTAATGGAAGCATTTAATAAAGGACAATGAGCAGGCACCATAAATCTGAGCAGGAACGGACATTAGAGGAATGTATGCAGCAGCTCACTCCGTACAGGAAGGATTCCTTAACTGCAGGACATTTAACATAATGCTATTATGCATAAAATGGCACATGCACATTCTAACAAATCACCAAGAAGTTTGTTTTAACTTTCATTGCGAGACAGTTCTGAAAACCTTGGTAGGATTTGCAAGGATTCTGGGAGCTTAAAGTAGATGTTTTAGATACACATGGATGAGGATGGCAGGTGTCTAATTGCCCTTTGTAAGTTAAAACACCAGCAATGGGAAAAGCTGTTCTGTGATCTCCAGCTATCCATGCAGTGCTCCTTTGTATTTCCTTCTGTCATGGTTTAGCCTGGCTGGATGCCAGGTGCCCACCAAAGCCGCTCTGTCATTCCCCCTTCTCAACTGGACAGGGGAGAGAAAATACGACAAAAGGCTCATGGATCGAGATAAGGACAGGGAGAGATCACTCAGCAATTACTATCACGGCAAAACAGATTTGTCTTGGGGAAATTAGTTTAATTTATCAGCAATCAAATCAGAGCAGGATAATAAGAAATAAAACAAAATTCTAAAAGCACCTTCCCCCCCACCCATCCCTGCTTCCCAGGCTTAACTTTACTCCTGATTTTTCTCTACCTCCTCCCCCCAAGCGGTGCAGGGGGGTGGGCATTGGGGGTTATGACCAGTTCATCACATGTTGTCTCTGCTGCTCCTTCCTCCTCAGGGGGAGAACTCCTCACACTCTGCCCCTCCTCCAGCGTGGGGTCCCTCCCATGGGAGATAGTTCCCCATGAACTTCTCCAATGTGAGTCCTTCCCACAGGCTGCAGTCCTTCAGGAACTGCTCCAGCGTGGGTCCCTTCCACTGGCTGCAGTCCTTCAGGAACAGACAGCTCCAGCGTGAGTCCCCCACGAGGTCACAAGTCCTGCCAGAAAACCTGCTCCAGTGTGAGATCCTCTCTCCACAGGTCCTGCCAGGAGCCTGCTCCAGCATGAGCTTCTCACAGAATCACAGCCTCCTTTGGGGGCATCCACCTTCTCCAGCATGGGGTCCTCCACAGGCTGCAGGTGGAGATCTACTCCGTTGCGGACCTTCATGGGTTTCAAGGTGACAGCCTACCTCACCACGGTCTTCTCCAGGGCCTGCAGAGGAATCTGTGCTCCTGCATCTGGAACACCTCTTCCCCCTCCTTCTTCACTGACCTTGGTGTCTGCAGAGTTGTTTCTCACATATTCTCACTCCTCTCTCCAGTTGCAAATGCTGTTGCGCAAGTTTTTTTCCCTTCTTAACTGTGTTATCCCGGTGGACCTACCACCATTGCTGATGGGCTCAGCCTTGGCCAGCAGCGGGTCCCTCTTGGAGCCAGCTGGCATTGGCTCTATCAGACACAGGGGAAGCTTCTGGCAGTTTCTAACAGAAGCCACCCCTGTAACACCCCCCGCTACCAAAACCTTGCCACACAAACCCAATACTCTTTCACACTTGAGGGAGGTCTTCTTTACTCTTGTGCCTCTTCTGTGCAGAGACATATTCCACCTTCCTTACAGAGAAGGAGAGGAAGGTGGCAGAGGGAGATCTAACCTCAGTCAGGCAGAAATCAAGGCAATGTGGTTTCCTAGAAGATGCTTCACTGAGAGCTTTGAAAACTGGTGATGGCAGCATAACCCTGTTAGGACAACCATTTAGAACTGCAGGATACCCGATAATTAGGTAGTATGAGGATGGACAGCTTGATTGCCAAAAAAGCAAGGCCGGGCACTGTGCTGCTAGTTCTTTTGCCCACGGACTTCTGTAACAAAGCTTTTAAGACCAGAACTTGATTGCAAGCCAAGGCCATTTCCTGTGTTTCCCCTCGGGTCAGAAACACTTGCCCAGAAAAGGGTTTGTACATTTCACGTGGAAGGATCTTTTCGACAAGCTGAGGCCTTGCCTGTTGCTTTGTAAAGTTTTGGAGGAGACCATTATAGGGTCTTTATAATAATATGTCCCTGCAGTAAGTGATTTTATTACCTGAGGGCTCAATTCAATGTTATTATTCATCCTTGAAATGAGTAGCACTCGCATTGGCATATGATGTGCTCCTATCCGACCAGAAACTGAACTTGGACTTCTGAGTGTGATCCACAAATAATAAATGTATACATCAAGAAGGAAGGAAGTGTTTGCTACAAAAATCCACGGTATGTGGCAGTTTCATCTCTCCCTGTGTCTTTGTATGTACGCACACATTTATGGACATATACACACACTGAGAGAGGAGAAACCCCTTAAGCAACTTTCTGTAGTAATCTATCAAGTGGAGGAAACTCTTTTGATGGTTTTAAACATTTTTCTGAGGTCTAACAATTACCTAGGAAGGTACCCATAGAAGGTATTTATGTGGTGCATTATATAGCTGTTAAATAAAAGAAGTATATTTAGATAAATGGTGGTACAGGACCGCTATAAGAAAACAGTAAGTGCTGATGGAAAATCCATCCTTTCAGATTTTACAAAGGAGCTAATTGTCATTATAAGTTATAGCTCTCATAATATTGGAAAGTCCATATGCGTAAATAGCTGTTCCTGTATGAAGTCTCATTGACTTCAGAGAAAATCAGAGAAAATAGGTCTAGAGTGACCTCAAGAGGTCACTGAGTCTATCCCTTGCCCCAAACCAGAAGTAACCACACCTTAATAGACAGATTTTTGCTAACCTGCTCTTGAAAATCGACAGTGGTAGAGGTTCTGTAGCCCGTACGGACAATCTGCTCCAGTGTGTAGTAACCCCTATGAGCAGAAAGTTTTTCTCAACATTTGTAAGTATCCCTTGCTATCATGCAAGCCTATCACTTTTTCTTTCCCCACTGCATAAGAAAAAGAAGTTACGCTTCTCCTTTTTGCAGCTCTTGTTGTATCTTCTCTCAGTTTTACCATCCAAAAGCAAACACACAGAGTCATTTAAATCTTTCAACTCAGACCACTGTTTTGTTTGGGAAGTGGTGACTATGGCCTTCTTCATTGTCTTCCTCTGGATTTCCTTCAAATGACCTGTCAAGGAGGCCTTGAGCTTCTCTTGGTGGACTCCCATTGTCTGCTCATGTCTCAACAGAGCCAGCACTGAGCTCAGAGCAGATCAGCTCACCAAATTCAGGCCTTGTCTACCAAAGTCCTGATATTTATAGAAGTGGGTATTTATAACTACTCATGGTCCTTTACGATAGTGTCCTGTACATGTTAGAACATCCTGGGAACCCCCTGTTGGGAGGGGAAGTCAAGTCAAATTAGGATAAGGCCTTTATTTAAGCAGACATACAAAGAACATTTTTGAGGCATAGTAAGTGCATGTGGCAGTGAGTAGATTTAAATCAGAGTTATTGCTGAAAGAGTGATCCTCCACCTTGTTTCTTCACAACCCTGTAATACTTAAAAGCTAAAAGAAAGTTTAAGCTATAATGAATAAAATAAGTTTTTTCCTATGAGGGTTAATTAACAGCACTCAACATTTTTGGTTGATCATGGTATAGTTAGAGATTTCTTCTCAGTCAGCTAGATATTGATGACTGTTGCAAATATTTGATGCATTTTAGTAGTCTGGATTAGAGATACAGATATGAATAAGCAATTCATTGTTAAATAATATTTTTCAAATTAAAAATTATTTATGTAATATGCAGGAAATATCCTGTAATTTCAATACCGATGTACACTTTATCGTTCGGTGACTTTTTTTGCTAGTAGTTGCTACATCCTTAAAGATAACATAGAGTATCTGAATACTTATAGCCAATGTTTCAGCGCAGTAAGCATGGACACAACGACTGATATCACGGAAGGACATTTGATCTTGAACATGTGTAATTATCCCAAGGTACAACATGGATCTGAATGAGGTGCAAAGCTTATCTGTTTGCTTATATTACTCTTCAGAACAAGCAATTAAAGGGGAAGATCGAAGTATTGATGAGCTGGAAACTTTTTTGTTGATACTATGTCAAACATTTATTTTGTAATGAAGGTATTGGATTTTCTAGTGATCTAAAAAGGTATACCCCCATCAAATCTTACCTGGCAACAAGGGAATTTGTCCCTGTGTTTTCAAACTAAGCATATTCTAAAACTGCTAGCTTTTGGTTCAGAATATCCCAACTAAGATAAGGCAGTTAATTATTCTGAACTCTTTCAACAGAAAGAATTTATTTCTTTTCACTGCTCAGGTGAACTCATATCCTGTCATCACTCTTAGTTTAGCACTATGATTTCAGACAAACTACACGTCTCCCACGTTAAGCTTTCGTCTTTAGGGAAGTGTGGGGGGAAAAATTTTTAAAAAGAAAATATGCAATGCACTTTTATTCTGGTCATAAGATGAAATATTTTTTTCTCTATACTATATATTATAAAGACTGATATGCTCATTTTCTTGCCAAAACTAGCATTAGGTGCAGTAGACTAATCTGTTTTTAAAAATTGCATGCTTATCATCATTCTTCTTTAGAAGCTGCATGAACATTAAAGCTTTTATCTTTTCTGTTAGCAGAACACAGAAAATGCACTTCAGAAAAACAATTAGGCAAGTTTATTTGACAATTATACAGGTGATTGTAACAGCGTTGTATGTGTAAGAAGTGAATTCAGCTCTTGATAATGGGTATCTTTGACAATGGAGGAATCTGTGTGCCCATCCCACATATTATCTACAGTGATGTAGGAAAATTATATGAAAGTGACTTCTGATTTTACATAGGCCACCAGACATATTTGCAAGTGTATGTTGTTTAGTGATCCAAACTAAACACACTGGTATGAGCCAGCATTTTTTATGAGGTGATATTTTAATAAGACATCACAAAGCCAAAGAAGCTTTTCATAGTTATTCAGATTAATTCATAATCCTTTGGGAAAAAAATGGTGTTGTGCATCTCATCTGAATGTAAACATCTTCCTTATAACCAAGCTGTTTTGGCCCATTCAGATAGAAGCCAGTTTGCAAACAAACATACAAGCTGGGAGAAAAATTGGAAGGAGCAACCTAGCTTATGACATCTAGTTGCTGGTTATATGAGGTGACCACATTGAATGGCTTCCCACAGTGTCACTTCTCACAAACTGTCCATAAATCTTGGTCTTAAAAATTGCTGTTTATTCCCATCCACTGTTTCTATGTGGAAAAGTAGTTCAGTACCTCCCTTCTTTGATGCACAGAAATTTTTCTCTAGCTGCCAGTCTAAATGAAATGCAGACATGTTATTGATATTTCCAGAAATGGCCCCATCAGGACAATTGGTTTTGGCTCCTAAATGATCTTGGCAGTGTCGTGTGTGTCTAGCTGAGCTGGCAGTAAAGACGTGAATTCACAAACAAAGTATCTTTCCACATTACAAAGGCCAAAAAAGTGTTGACAGACTTTGTTTGTCTGACATCTGCACACATTTACAGCGCTGTCAAGGTTCATGGAGGAGAGATATGCATAGATTTCTCATTTTTACTGTGGACCAGTCCCTGCCATAAGCTGCCTCTGAGACAAACTAGCTCTGAGGAAACAACCCTACTGCATGCTATTGCTTTAGTGGCATGACTTGGCCCTCAAGTATTTATTAAATGTGGAATTCAAGAGTTTAAACAGTAATTGATACAATATAACTAAATTCAGCAATAAACTTTGTGTTGCCATAAGAGTTTTAACTAGTGGATTACCTGAATCAAACCTTCAAAGTTTCATTGTTCTATCTGTTTGTCTAGTAATCGTCTTTTATCTTGTGAATAGTTGTGAAAATAACATTTTTGGATATTGAAAGAGGTCTTTGTGTGTATTTTTGTGGTATATCTGCATGCCTGTGTTTTTTTCCCGAAATGTCTGCTTAGTTCTTTGTTCTTTATACTATTCTTTGCTATTAACATTTGAAGATTTTTCAGCATGAACTTATAGAATCATAGGTCATTTGTCTTAGAATGCATGCTGAGAAGTAATCAATTGTAGCATCACTTTATTGATGGTGTTTTGAAAGTTTTCCAGAAAAACTCTTTGCCTTGTTCTGTAGTTCATTCTGATTGGATTGATTTATGCTAAAAATACGTCCTTGCATTCCACAAAAGCCGCATTTTAATGGTTGGCATCTTACTGTACTTCATTGGCAGTAATAATAAAAAAAAGAAAAGGATAATGTTGCTCATAAAATACTACCGCCATTACACAATTTAATTATTCAGATAAGTACAACAGAGTCATTAATAAGACACTGTAATGACGTCAAACACTACCCACAAAACAGGAATGTTCAATTATATTCCCAGGCAGATTTAACAGACTGAAGCCTTGTGTGTGATAAGAAAGAAAAATATTGAACACAACTGCTTAATTACAAAGCATAAGTGATTTCAAGTTAAGACAGTCAATCCAATTTGTGAAACAGAGCAAGAGAGTAAAATATTTTATTCTTCTTGAATTATTTTCTACGCAACTTCTATTAATGCCATGGCAGAAAAATTTCCAGAGGCAAGATAGACCTTTATTAGTCTCAGATGAAGATTTCCTGTGTTAGAGGATGAATACCAATGAATTCTAAAAAAAAAGAATTAAAATGATCAATATGCCAAAGAAAATGTATGCAGGATAGCTGCAAATGGTTTATTAGAATAACAGTGCTATTGTATTTAAAAACCTAGAGAGATCTTTGGGGAGACGAACCCGTGGCAGATGTGAAAAGAAATTGTTAAATATTTTCAAGTATTTAATGAAATCTCTCATATGAAACAGCTTGCTAAATTATTTACTGAAAATCTAATAAGTAAGTGTAGCTCTAAGAGCCTGGATTTACTCTTTCTGCAGTGACCCATATATATCTCATACAACAGGATATCAGAAGAATTCCAAAGACTGCAGAAATCGCTAGGAGGTATTAAAGTAGTGATTTCATCTGTCCATATAATAACAACTGCATAATTTTCCTCTCATTTACATTATGGGGAAAGCAATAATTTTTTGTGTCTTGAAACAAACAATATCTAATATCTCCAGCTCCATGACAGTTCAGGCTTTTGCAATTCATGAAGGACAAAGTGCCTCCAAGAAACCAACACTAGGCACCACTGACATGATTTTCTTCTTTATTTACCAACATTTTGGCATCAAGTAGTGTTTATCTGGTTATAATTTGTTGGAAGAAGTTTTTCATTTTGTGAAAGCATGAATTCATGCAGACGAATATGGCAATGGATTGCTTTTACTGGTGATGGACTTGGTCTTCTAAAGGTTACTGCAGTGTGTGCGATGCTAGTATCGCGTTAAAGGGGGGGTAAGGGAAGTCTGATATGCAACTAGCCTGCCAGAGCCCTTCCAAGGACTTTCACTGAAACAGTTTCGCAAAGTTGAAACAATAGGTAATTTATTCAAGTGACAGTTATCACAGATTCGGAATTGCCGTTGATAAATTCACTGTCTAC
>Ga0065711_1046975_pt1 | contig 12597 bp, 8 predicted proteins | sample Hoacrofraction12_FD_59098 | JGI IMG/M metagenome (GOLD analysis project Ga0065711, IMG submission 59098) | Hoatzin crop microbial communities from Cojedes, Venezuela - Epithelial fraction 12 v2 (version 2) | ecosystem: Host-associated > Birds > Digestive system > Esophagus > Crop | place...
TTTTTTTTTTTTTTTTTTTTTTTTTCTGGTAATTGTTTTTGTTTTACTTTCGTCTTGCTGTTTTAAAGCCTATTTGTTTTAGGTCCAGATGATTTCTAAAATTGCTGATGAGTTTGGGTGCCTCAGTCTATTGGTTGAAACCATGTCTGGAGTGGGGAGTCCTGAGTGGTTCTCAGATATGAGCAGAGTCAGTACACTGGGGAAACTCAAGCCCTTTCTAAAACACCTCAAATTGAGCATCCAGATGTTAGTATCCAGGAAATATTGTTCATTTCTGGAATTCTTTGGTCTTTGTCCTTGCAACTGCACACCTTTTCTCAGTAAAGTCATTGACATTACTTAAGCAGTTCAAAGTATCGGATCAGGGAAGATAAGTCTCTGCATAATTCATCTGGTATTGGGTAAGTACTGTTATGTTGTTTCTGTGTAAATTTAATCTATTGAACAGTAAATGCACCAGCAAACATTCACATAGCTACTGATGTGATTTATTCCTTCTTAAATATTGACGCTTCTCTATCATGTCCTATGAAAGTTGTCCAGCTGTGTGAAAACTATATGCATATTTTACATAATGCAGTGCATTCATCCAAACAGCAGGCAGCATTGACTAACATATCCATGCAGAACATTTGAATAAAAGCAAATTAGAGGTATTCTAATGATCTATCTGCTACCTCAGTTTAATGCAGTATCCCATCAAAAAGAGGTTTTTCAGGATTTGGAGAGTGCCTGAACCTCTCCTCTCTTTCCATGTTCTGGTCCCCAGTGAAACACATTGTGGTGGTGTCATTTAAGTGTCCGTGGCTGAATTTTCCAGGGAGTGAGCCTTGCAGTGATCAATGGTGCTACGCACATTCTTCAGGTGGTTCCAGGATACGGTCAATTCTTAGTTAACCTGTGAAGGGATTATCCAGGACATGGATTAACCCTGCTGTGGCTGTAAACCACTCAGGCCAGACCTGCCCGAACTGGCTTGGTTCTGCAACCAGCAGGACTACGCTGGCTCAGCGCTGCAGGTGCTTGCGGACCTGGGCTCCCCTAGGATGTCCAGCTGCTACAGGCAGGCTAAGCTTTACCCTTTTTTGGTCTCTTGCTTGTGTGTTACTTTGCAGAATGCCGATAGAACTGCAAATCACTGTCACATCAATGAGTTAATGGTACTGAAACCCTGCTAAACCCAACTTACCTAAATAAAACCTGCTTTGAAGGAAAAAGAAATCCTGAACTAATTACCTAAGACTGGATTCCTTCTTCTGTTTCAGAGCCCCTGACTTCCATTTTCTCATGAATCCAGTGTGCTTATCTCCCTGTCTACAAATGCTTTCCCAGTTTCTGCAGTGTTGTTGCACTGATGGGATTTGTAAGGAGTGAAAGAGCTCCTCTCCTCTGATTTATTTGTGTTTCCTGCCTGCTGTGATCTCGGGGGCCTGACTCTGCCTCAGCAAGTGTTTCTTTGGAATCTCGTTGATCTCTCTGAGTAAACTATGCTGTTGCCAGTGTTTACTGAAGGGATTTGTTGACTGGAAAATGCAGCTATTTCTTCCACATTGATTGCGACTCTCACCAGCCACCGCTTTGAACTGTGCACTGTTTTCTGAAGAGTTCATTACCCTGGCCAAGGCTTTTGTTTCTCTTTGTTACGTTTTTTTGTAAGCTTTTCATATTAGATGACTCTGTCCAGCACTATAGAATGGTTGATCGTGACAGCTCCAGTCATCCCAGGGCTAAACCTGAATGGTCATAGAGCAGTAGACAATGCACCAGCCTCCCTCCTACATCCAGATCTGGTCCCTTCTGAGCACCCCTGGGTACTCCCATGGGAGTGCGTGATGGGACAATCAGGCTAGATTAGAGAGAAGCCATGGCAGGCATATGCTTTGCCTTATTCTGGACCATAGGGCTTTGATGTTGAGATTGAAGTGTCTTACTGTTCCTGAATGATCAAGGCACTCCTGGAGGTTGGTAGATGTTTCCCATTTACTGGCCCATTGCTCTCCTCTGCTGCTGCAGTACTCCAGCCTCAGCTGCAGAAGTCCTGGTGAAACAAGGAACATCCTGGCAATCTTGTGGGACCAGCTGGGCAGCCATGGTAATGGCAAAACATCAATAACACAGAGCATGAAGCTGCAAAAGCAAGTGTTGATTCAGTAACAGCAATGCACAAGGCACCTCTGCTAGACAGGAGTCCTGGATCAGTCTTCTAACCAGACTCCCCCTCTCTTCCTTGCATGGCTAATAAAACACGTATAGAACTGTCCTACTCAGGAGGGGAGTTACATTAGATGATACAATTGTTTTTATCTTTTCCTAAAGTTTGATTCTATGAAGGAATGAACCAACATATCCCAAGGTCTGAGAGATTTGAGGGAATTTGATTTTGGTGAAGCATGTTTGTTTGGAACACTCTTTCGAAGGCTTCTTTTCTTTGGTTACATTTAGTTTTCTAATTATACTCCAGACTGAAAGATGTGCTTTTCAGAGAAAAAATGCATTTAAAGCTAAATTTTACCCTGAGATATTCCTTTGTAATGGCCTTTGCCCGGGATAAGACACAAGTGCAGGCATATCAAGTCAGAAGCTGTCTCTTATTTCTCAGAAAACAGACATTATTGTAACCTCTGGTATATTCTTGGGAGGAAGTAACTAGGACAGATTTAAAGTTCTGCAGGAATCTGTCATGCACATGATTTAAATCATGCCATTCTGCTGACAAGCTGAAACTTATTAGGAAATAGGTTTTACTTGCTCTTTAAGTAGATAATTTGGGGGGAGGGACTGTGAAATGAGGGTACCTGACAGGAGCAGTAGTTGTGATGGTGACAAAGACAGACAAACTTCATAAAAATTGTGTTCACGAGGCATTCAGAAATAAACAATTCTATGCTTTCTGAGTAAAAATGACCTTTCTAGATAATATCCCCTGAATGCTTGTTTTTTGTTTCTTTTAATTTTCTGACCATTTTGTGAGTTAAAACTTCCTTACCTTCTCCCCATTTTACTAATCCTTTGAGCCACAGGGTAGGAAAAAATTGCCAAGACTTGAGTTCAAGGAATAAAAGATTAGTGTGGAGCAGAAATCACCCACTCTCAGCCTTGCCGTTGACTCCTTGCTTTCCCTCTGGCAAGTTTCCCAAGGTCATGGGGCTGTTTAGTCTGGAGAAGAGGAGGCTGAGGGGGAACCTTATCGCTCTCTACAACTACGTGAAAGGAGGTTGTAGTGAGGCAGGTGTTGGTCTCTTCTCCCAATTAACTAGTGATAGCATGAGAGGCAATGGCCTCAAGTTGAGTCAGGGGAGGTTTAGATCAGTTATTAGGAAAAATTTCTTTACTGAAAGAGTGGTCAGGCATTGGAACAGGCTGCTCAGGGAAGTGGTTGAGTCCCCATCCCTGGAGGTGTTTAAAAAACGTGTAGATGTGGCACTTCGGGACATGGTTTAGTAGGCATTGTGGTGTTGGGGTGACAGTTGGACCTGATGATCTTAGAGGCCTTTTCCAATCTATGATTCTATGACTCTATGATTCTACGATACGTATCTAAAGCACGCAGCATGCTGGGTGAAAAGGCCAATGTCACTCCAATCTTCAAAAAGGGCAGGAAGGAGGACCCAGGGAACTACAGGCCGGTCAGCCTCACCTGCCTTTTCTGCAAGAGCAGCATATTGTGGAGTCCTCTTTAGTGGTCAGCTCTCACCCTGACTTCTTTTCTGCAGTATTACTGCTTAGCCAGTAATTTCCCATTTCTCATTGGAATTCTCCTCTCTAAGCAGAGCACTTATTTATTGATTTTGTTTTTATCAGAGCAACTCCTCAATATGTCAAGATCATTTTGGTTTGTGATCCTGTCCTCTGGGGTCCCTGCAACACCTCTCATCTTGACTTCATTAGCAAATTTTATGGGCCTTTCCTACACTATCATCCGAGGTATTACAGATAACATTGAGTGAGCCACATGCATGAAAGACCCTCATAGGACCCCCTTGTAATGCATCTGAGTTTGATAGCAAGCTCAAATTAACAGTTGAAATGCTGACTTTACCTGAATCCAAGACATGACTGTAGTCTAAACTTCACCTCTGGGCACAGGTTTCATTAAAGAGAAAGGCTTTAATGCAAGGACATCACTCGTTAACTTACCAGGGCAATGACCACTTCATAGAATCATAAAACCATAGAATCATAGAATAGTTTGTGTTGGAAGGTGTTGTGGTTTAGCCCCGGCTGTCAACAGAGAACTATGTGGCTGCTGTATCACCCCTCCCTCCAGTGGGGTGGGGAGGAGAATCAGATGACAAAAGCAAAACTCATAAGCCAGGGTAAGGACAGTTTACCATAACAAGAAAGGAAGTGAACAGTAACAACAATAATACTGATAAGAACAAGGGAATACACAGAACAACTCTCTCTCACTACCCAATGCCCAGCGCGCTCCCGAACTGCAATTCGTCTCCCTCTGTACAGCTTCCCCACTCAGCACTGCGCATGACGTCACATGGAATCAAATGACCCATTTGTTTGGCCAGTTTGTGTCAGCCATCCCAGCTGTGTCCTGTCCTGGCTTCTTTTGAAAATTAACCCTATCCCAGCCAAACCCAGGACAGAAGGGACCTCTCAAGGCCATCTAGTCCAACCACCCTGCAGTAAGCAGGGACATCTTCAACTAGACCAGGTTGCTCAGAGCCCCGTCCAACCTGGCCTTGAATGTTTCCAGGAATGGGGCTTCCACTACCTCTCTGGGTATCCGTTCCAATGTTTCACCACCCTCCTGGTAAAAATTTCTTCCTTATATCCAGTTTAAATCTACCCTTCCTTAGTTTAAAGCCATTGCTCCTTGTCCTATCGCAACAAGCCCTGCTGAAAATATTTTCCCCATCTTTCCTACAGGCCCCCTTCAGGTATTGAAAGGCTGCTACAAGGTCTCCCCGCACCCTTCTCTTCTCCAGGCTGAACAGCCCCAACTCTCTCAGCCTTTCCTTGTAGGAGATGTGTTCCATCCCTCTGATCATTTTTGTGGCCTCCTCTGAACCCGCTCCAACAGGTCCATGTCTTTCCTGTGCTTTCTACTTCCTAAATGCAGTGTGGCAGACAAGGGAGGTTGGGATTTTTTGCATCTCCTGAACTGTCTTTGGGAAGAAAGAAGTTGTACGTTCTCATCCAAGGCAAAAGAAGATAAACTGCCCGTCTTTAATAGAGGGGCAAGGCACCTCTAGTTGCCTCTCACTTGTCAATGGGAGAAGGGCTGTAAAGGCCAGTTCTTATGAAGCAGCTAATGCATAGCAGCTTCTTGTCCTGCTGTCTTTCCCCGAGCTGAGACAGTTTCGCTAAATACAGTTTGAATGTTTGATCTTCTTGAGGCAGAGAAAATAACATCCTGAGTGTGATTAAACATGTTTGCAGTGATGAACACACATTTTAGAAATATCCTCTCTACCATCTTCCTCTCAACTGCTTATAGGTTGTTATGTGAGACTGTAAGAAAGATTCAGTGAAGTTAGCTTAAATCACATCCAGCACTGCCTTCTCATCCAACTCTTGTGTTACTTTGCAAGGGAGGAAATTTGATCAATCTGACATGACACATTCTTTGCAAATCCCTGATGGCTGTTTCCTACCACCTGGTTTTTTACCATGGTGCCTACAGATTGTTCAGTAATTCCTTCCAGAGTCAGCCTAAGGAGAAAGGTGAGGCTGACTGGCCTCAATGTTTTGGGTTCCCATTTTTAATATACTCTCCTTTGTCGGCTTCAGTCCTCTGGCATCTCTTGTGTCTTCCACAAGTCCTCAGAGGTCATTGCAAATGGTTCGCAGATTATTTTGGTGAACCGCTTCAACATCCTTTGGTGAATTCCGTTACACCTTATGATGTTGATAGCTCAATCTTATCTACACATTCTTTGACCTATTCATTTTCTGTTTGAGCTTGTCCTCTTGTTAAAATTAATTGCCTTAAGTAGCTGTTCATAATTAATTTTTTAGTGTAGTCTGCAGCAAAGAGAGTATTGAATTCTTCAGTCTTCTCTGGATCATATGCTATTTATACTCCTTCGCTGTTATGTAACAGACCAATATTTTCCTATGGTTTTTTTCTACTTGTAATACATTTATAAAACCTTTTCCTATCACTCTTTATGTTCCTTTCAACCTGTAACCCATTTTATCCCAAACCCTCCCTGAGATTTTTATCCCTCATCCTTAATGACGCACTTTTTTTGCCTTTTGAGTAGTTTTTTTCCTTAGTTTATTTTTGGGCCCTTAAAAAGCTCCTGATGCACTCATAATGGCTTCTCACCGTGCTCTCTGTCCTTCCCCTGTATCAAGATAGGCTGCTATTGTGCCTTTAATACACTCTTTTGCTGTAACTGCCAGCTCTTCTGCCCTCCTTTTTGCCTTAAATTATGTTCCCAAGATACCCTACAGATTAGTTCCCTGGGTTTGATGAAATCTGCTATTTTTTTTTTTTAGGGAAGTCCATTATCCTTACTTTTTTTTCTCTGACTTCTTCCTTTTTCTTAGAATAGTGATTCACAGTCCTTCCAGCTGTCACCTTCCCTTTTTAGATTCTTCACTAGTTCCTCTCTATTAGATAGAACAAAATCCAAAACAATTTCTCTCCTTATAATTTCCTCCACCATTTGATACTTCCCTGATTCATTTCAAGGATTTTATAGACAGTTTGAACACACCATGCTTTCCCAACAAATATTTGGCCACTTGATGTTCCCTAGTGACACTACAGCCTGTCTTTTAGGTGTCCATGGTCTACAGAAGACCCATCTCCTTCTCACACTCATGTGGAGACAGCAGCAAACCTACATCAACTCTGAACTTCATGGAAAAGGCAATTGCTCTTGATGTAAAACACAACACCCTCTTTACTTTCTGTCCATCCAAAACAAGCTGTCTCCCTTACAGCAGTTTTCCTGCTTATCACACTGTTCAGGTGGGATAGTCCTTCTCACTGGGAGGGTATGTGAAGGATTGGGTTCCCTCTTAATTTCTTACTATTTTTTTTTTTAATCTAATGATTGCCATAGTTTAAAAAATCTGTAAAGATCTAGGAGGAAAGACAAATGTCAAGATGGGTGTTCACACTGCCAGTCTGCAAGAACAGGCTCTGGCTTGCTTCTCTGTCTGGATGCATGCATCTCTCAGTTCTGGTTGATTTGGCCGTAGTAGGAGGGCTGAAAGAGGTCACACCTTGTGTGAAGATATATTTCAGGCTCCAGAGGTGGAGTTAAGACACCAAAGACTCATACTACATTAGATGATGGTCCTTGTAGCACAATAACCTCTATCTGTCCAATGGTGATAGAAGATGGCTGAGAAGAGAGTATCAAAACAGACGAGGCATATACGGATATTGCCCCACTGCTGTGGCATACTCTCCCACCTTCAGGCAGACTCCACCTTGGGGTTTTCCCATGGTGCAGGTTGTATCTCTGATTTGAGTTTAACAGGCCCTGATAGTCTTTTCTTCCATGCAGTGCCTAATTGCTTTTTTAACCTATTTATAACTTCCAGAGCATCTTATTGCAAAGAATTTCATGATTTAGTTATGCACTGCATGAACAAGCACTTCTTTGTGTAAATCTTCTGGCTGATCACTTCATCTGGTACTCACAAGTTCTTGTGTAATGGCTCAATGTTGTGCATTGTGCTGTTACAGCTTCTCCCCATCTCTTCCTTTTCAAAGCTAAAGTCTCTGTCATTGCTCGGAGCTGTTCTTTACCTTTGATCCTCTCTCTTGCCCTTCACTGTAGTATTTCAAGTTCTGCACCGTTCTTTGACGGGATAATCAGAAATGCACATGCTGCACTGGGAACACTAGTAGCATACACCGGACTGGAAGGGAATGTTACAACTTGTTCTCGATTCTTTTAATAATAATCCCTAATACTATTTAAACACTGGCCTCCTGCTGACATTGTGTTGCCATTTCCATGGAGCTGTATGAATTGAATCAACATTTCTTTCTGGAGGTGTATTTAAAAAGTTAGAGTCCACTGTTATGTAGGTACAGAGAAATTTTGGAGGGTTTTTTTTCTTGCCCCACCATACAATTCTTTGTATTTATTGGCACAGAATTTCATCTGCCAGTTTGCCTCCCAGCATCAGAATACTATTCTGCAATGTTTTGCAATTTTTATGACAGTGTGTAATATCACGTCTGCAGTAAAATTTGTTGTCCTGTTATTCAAGATTTTCTGCCTCTACTCATGTGTTGCCTCTATTGGTTATGCAGTTATTCTGGACTCTCACATCTGTTGATTTTTTTATTTTTAAATTTTTTTTTAAATCAAACAGTCTAAAAATTGATTTGGAACAGAACCTTTTTGTAGGCTCTGTAGACCGGCATTAAAAATTCTTAAAGTGCTTTTCTGGATGCACTGAAATAATTCTACTGGAGCAAAAGAGTTTGTGTTTATGCGTGGCTGCTCAGGAGCATAGACTCATAGTTTACAGTCTTTCAGTGATCTCAGCCTTATATAGCTCTGACTTCCATAAGCTACCCTCAGTGATGAAAAGGTGGTTTTCCTTTAAGAGTTCATATAGTAAGTGTTAAGGGCACTGACAACAAGGAAATTATTATCTTCGCTTTGAGGAACTGTGGTATTTTTTGCAGCTGCAGTTGCAAGCAAGTGTTTAGTAAGTGGGAGGCACTACAGAGCAAGTCCCTTCATCTGTCACATTACCCTGATAATTAAACTGTCAGCCAGGGAAGTCAGGCTTTAATACAAAAAAAAAAGTAATCAAAGAGTGGTAAAAAAATTGTGACTATTGCTCTAGTTAAGCCTATAATTTTTTTATCTTAATCATTATGTTTGCACAAGGCGTTGCTCAGAACTCACGTTTTAAAATGTTTTTTAATACTTTTTATATGTTTTAAAATAATCAGAAGTTATTTAACCACTCTCTATTGTTACTGCAACTCTGGGAAACAATTATGCTACTAATCATTGGTAATTTTTTACTGTGTTTTTTTTCTAAAGTGAACTCCAGGGGTGTTTTCTAAGATCTCCAGGCACCTTTTCTTTGAGGATTTAAATCCACCTGATGGTCTGCTTCTTCTAAACTCTCCCCATGGGCTCATTCTGCTGGCTGTTAGGTCATTAAAGCTCTCTACTAGAAGTAGAGACAAATCACACAGCAGCTCTGATCCCTTTGTGGTGGGACTTGGATAGCTGTCCCCTGTACGTTTGTTCTAAACATTGGATTTTCCAGGGTTTTTTCCTGCTTTCTGTTTCCCAGCTAGTGGTTTACCTAGCAAAACACTTATCTATAGTGTAATGGGTGGCTCTGGACTAGGGCCACAGAGCCTGACTAGAAGACCTTGAAAAACAACAGTGAAGTGAAGTATTTGTCCCTGGCAGGTATTTCTGCCATGACTCAGAGCCATCGTCCTTCAAAAAGATAGTGGTGTTCTCCCTCTGTGGCCTTTGCTTTCAGGATCACTCGTGCTAAATATTACCTAACTAACTGTAACAAGTGGTGACCCTCAGGGATCCATAATGGCACTGGTGCTGTTTAACATTTTCATCAATAACATAGACAGTGAGACCGAGTGCACCCTCAGCAAGTTTGCAAAGGACACCAAGCTGAGTGGTGCAGTTGACATGCCAGAAGGATGGGATGCCATCCAGAGAGACCTGGACAAGCTGGAGAGGTGGGCCTGTGTGAACTTCATGAGGTTCACCAAGGCCTAGTACAAAGTCCTGCATCTGGGTTGGGGCAACCCTGCTATCAATGAAGGGCTTGAGAGCAGCCCTGCCAAGAAGGACTTGCGGGTACTGGTGCATGAAAAGCTGGACATAAGCCACCAATGTGCACTCGCAGCCCAGAAGGCCAACTGTATCCTGGGCTGCATCAAAAACAGTATGGCCAGAAGGTAAAAGCAGGTGATTCTGCCCCTCTGCTCTGCTCTGGTGAGACCCCATCTGGAGTACTGCATCCAGTTCTGGAGCCATCAGCACGGGAAGGACATAGACCTGTTGGAGCAGGTCCACAGGAGGGCCACAGAAATGTTCAGAGGGCTGGAGCACCTCTCCTATCAGGAAAGGCTGAGAGAGTTGGGGCTATTCAGCCTGAGGACGAGAAGGCTTCAGGGAGACCTTATTGCAGCCTTTCTCTACTTAAAGGGGGCTTATAGAAAATATGGGGACAATCTTTTCAGCAAGTCCTGTTGTGACAGGACAGGGAGTAATGGCTTTAAACTAAGGGAGGATAGATTTAAACTGGATTTAAGGAAGAAATGTTTTATGGAGAGGGTGGTGAAACACTGGAATGCGTTGCCCAGAGAGGTAGTGGAGGCCCCATTCCTGGAAACATTCAAAACCAGGTTGGATGGGGCTCTGAGCAACATGGTCTAGTTGAAGATGTCCCTGCTCACTGCAGGGTGGTTGGGCTAGATGACCTCTAAATGTCCTTTCCATCCGAAAACATTCTGTGATTCTGTGATAACTATGAACTTTGAGAGAAAGATAGTTATCCTCTGGGAAAGAGACGAAAGCCCTTGAGACCTTCTGAGCTGATCAGTAGGACCACTGGACTGAGAGGAACCATCTGCATAGTCATGTCCAGACAAAGGCTGTTTAATCCAGGAGACTCAGCGGTGTATCTTATCCAGCTGATTCCGCTGGCCACAGAGGGCTGAATGGTTATCACCATTTAGAGCGGGGCGATAATAAACAGAGAGGCAGATGTTCTCTGCTAACCCCCACCCTCCCACCAGAGGAAGGGAAACAGGAGGAAAAGTGAGAGAGACTTAGAAACTGAATACAAAACCAGCTTTGCTAATAACACTAATAATACTAATAATATTAATAATGAGAAAAATAAAACAAAATATACAAAACCGATACAGAGTTTCCGGGAGTTGGGTGCTGGGGCGCTGGCATCCTGACAGCAGCTGCCAGGCAGCACCAGGAAGTCATGGACTGGCCTTGGCAGTAGACAGGAACTGGACTCAGGAATGCACAGATAGGAATCTGGATCAGGATCGCAGGCAGGACAATGAGCAGTGTCCTCTTCAGAAGCTGGCCATGGATGAAGAGAGTGAGACTCTTGTGATCCCCCGGCTTTAAACTGAGTATGACGCACGTGACATGGAATACCTGGTCGGTCAAGATTGGGTCACTTGTTCTGTCCACCCCTCCCTGCAAGTGCAACCCTTTATGACTCCTCACTTGAGGGACTGAAGAGATCTATCGGTGACCTTGTATGCTGTAGTAATAAACAGGGGCGTTTTTCTGCATTCCTTTCCCACCATTAACTCAGTAAGACTATAAACATTAGGTGTTATCAGCTTTGGAGCAGACACTGTCTGTAAAATATGCAGCCAACTTCAGAACAATGCAGTCACTTAGAAGAACTTAGCTGTAAAGAAGATTCAGTAAAAGAAAATCCATTCTGTTTTAACCAAAACCAGGACAAAGGTATTCATGAGTTTACACCTAAAGAAAAAGATCAAAAATCAAAACTATCATCTACCCTTGGAAGAGTCATGAAGAAGATAACAGCAATGTCTGCTTCTACATTTTGACCCATATTTTTCTACACTTGGAATAATAAAGGAATACAGCACACACGACACTGTGCTATTAGCTGGAAAATACTGATTTCTTTATGTTATCACTTTCTTTAATGGCTCCCTGTGGTATACGACATTGTGACTGTCATCGCCTTTGTACTCTTCTAACTAGGATCAGACAGAGAGAAGTGCAAGGTTTTAGTATCCCATTACCAATTTCCTGAGCAACAGAATGCCAAGTTCCAATTTGTGTTCTAATTTTAACTACAGTATAGATTTTTAAATAAGCCTCCAGCTTCCTATTAACATGATCTGTCTGCTCCTTTGGTGCTCTCTCATCCCATTCTGATCGACCCATGAATGGGCTCCCTGTATTATTCATTGTACACTAAATTAAGCTTTTAGTGTTAAAGGTTTTCAAGTGTACCGTTCCTTCCGTAGAACTCATTACCTGTGTCAATACACAAAGCAGAAGCGTTTAATAGATTTAAAACATCTAGTATCTGCTTTTTTTTTTTCAGCTGTTATTAAGATTCAGGAGCATTTGTTATTCTGGTAATATTCCTTATTGTCCTGATATTAATTTCATTAGTCGGTGAGTGTGCACTATGAAGTTCCAAAGTGTCTTTGAATCATATGAACTTTAATTACTCTTGAGATTTTCTGAAAGGGATTAGGTAAATGAAAATTATTGTGACTGATCATGGCTTTGTACATCTTCAGAAATTAGGATTTTTTTTTCATCACCTGTGGGAAAGAACGGATAGCAACACAGGAAAATCTCCATCTACAGCCCCGCTTCCAACCACAAATAAGCAAAAATGAAATACAAGTTTAGATGGAATACTGCCAGGTTCTGTTATGGTCCTTGAACTTAGATTTTGTGGGGAAACTTTTGGAGCGGGTCCAAAGGAGGGCTACAAAAATGGTCCTAGGGCTGGAGCACCTCTCCTATGAGGACAGGCTGAGAGAGTTGGGCTTGTTCAGCCTGGAGAAGAGAAGGCTGCGGAGAGACCTGATTGCAGCCTTTCAGTACTTAAAGGGAGCCTATAGGAAAGATGGGGACAATC
>Ga0065711_1009151_pt1 | contig 12596 bp, 7 predicted proteins | sample Hoacrofraction12_FD_59098 | JGI IMG/M metagenome (GOLD analysis project Ga0065711, IMG submission 59098) | Hoatzin crop microbial communities from Cojedes, Venezuela - Epithelial fraction 12 v2 (version 2) | ecosystem: Host-associated > Birds > Digestive system > Esophagus > Crop | place...
AATACTCAGGTCCAAAGACACGTACAGAACTGAGCTACTGATCCCAGCAGTCTGACATGCTTTCTGGAAGGTGAGATTCAAGCACTGATACACAGAGATCTCAGGAAGGTTTGGGCAGATTTTCTAGCATACATGAAATTGGCAAAACCCAAGTTTACCTCACCTTCAGCCATTTTACTTTAATACAGACTATTTAATTAACATGCTGTGACATACATTCTTTTACATACATTCATTGTTCCATGTATTACTCCCTTTATTTTTTCTCTCCTTCTTCCCCCAGTTTGAGAAATCCATCCCACCTCTCGTCATCACTCTCAGTCTCTTTGGAGAACAGGAGAGCAGAGACAGGCAGCAGGTATTGTTACAACAGGTGCCACTACTAATTGCATAAAGATAATTTTATAGCAACTACAGTGATGGCAGAACTGCAAAAACTGATTCTGGGAAGATTTTTTCCTCATCCACTACTTTAATTAACACCATAAGCCAAATAAACTACTTGCTGCTTTAACATGTAGAACCATAACTTACTCTATACAAGATAGGGGCAAAAATCTCTGTAAGTAAAAAAAAATAAGAAAACATTTTTTGTATTTTATAAGCCATTATATTATAGTATAGGGATTTCTTTCAGGAAACAAAGAAAAAAATACTTTTAAATTATCTAAAACATTTTAAATCAGGAGCACAGCCAAATCTCATTTAGTGAAAGACAATGCAAAACTTAGTTCTTATAAGCACATGCTGATTTTCTTCCAGACTCAAAAGCATTGAGCCGTTTACGTATAGCTAGTAGCTACATCCCGCAGCAAGTGTTTTATTTACAAAGGGAAAAGAAAAAGACTTCCCTGATAGACCCCCTAGGAGCACCTACGAGACCACTCACAGACCAACGTCTCACTATGTTAAGCGCTGTACAAACACGGGGGAAAAAAAACTGTTCAAACCCAAAGCATCAGCAGGAAGACAACAGCAAGAACGCTTGAGCGAGGTGGTTATGCTGAAAAAATTTTACAGATCATTGAGCAGACCTTAGCACGGTTTGGGCATCGACGAGCTTTACAAGTATTATGCTTTAAAGATTTTAACGTTACTTTTAGCTATTTGTCCCTCCACAGTCTAAAATTTTTAACTTGAGTCAGTGCAAAATGGCCTGTTTGGAGAAGCCAACCCAAAGCAAGAATTCCTCAAAGAAAAGCTGAAAAGCACTCAAGCCTGAATCTCCACTAGCTAGAACTGGTGAGAATCAGGCTAGCACCAGTAACTACAAAATTACAAATGGAGGTTAACTTCAGATTTAGTCCCTCCAGAGACTTAAAATAAAAGCATCCGGCTGCCATATTTGTTAAGCAACAGAAAGCGACTTGTACGCCACGTTCGTGTGTACGAAGCTCAGAAGGGCTCTGTCCTGAAGCGCTGGTTCTCAGGCACCGAACTGAAGTTCATGCTGAGCTCCTGCCCATGGCACCAGGCTCTTCCAAATCTCTCGGCTCCTAGCTGGTGGCTGGGGATTAACAGCGCTGGAAACTAAAATTCATAATTTCCTACAGGGATGTACTTTAAGCCTAGCTTTCAGCCTGGTTTAAATTTTACTTATATACATATTTTATATATATTTAATTCCATGGCCAGTTTTCACCAAATGGTGTTCTTATGTGCTTAATGAGTATCAGCAACCTGACATGGGGGGAATACTGTCCCCAGCGAAGGAAAGCCTGAAGCACCCATTCAGCAGTTATCACCATTGCTCAACTACAAACCAGTTGATGCTTTTTCCCTGCTGGCAGCTTGTAAATGCAGGAGGGAGCGGGAAGTCCCTGCTCTGTAGGGTGGCCAAGGTGACAGCGGGAGAGGTGAAACGTGGAGGTCAGAGAGGAGGGCAGGGGGGTGGAAGAGAAACTGGGGTTATCACAGTGGGAACGAGAAGCAGAGGGTACAGATCTGTAGGAAACTTAACTCCACTACTCCCACTGTTCGCCAGTCAATTTATGTGTGTATAGGTGGGGGGGTTTATGCCTCGTTTGGAAAATCTGACATGGGATTTGCAGAGTCCCTGTCTTGTCTCCTCATCCAAAGGGCTGCGCAGAACCTCAAAGCCTGGAAATTCCTGTTAGACCTGTAAAACTCCACACTCTAGTGATAACGGAGCTAACTGGCAAACAACTTTTTTGCTGTTTAGAAAATTCTTCATTTCCAAGTTTTCATCCTAGTTTGGGAGGCTTCCTAGATGCCTTAGATCCCCCGCTCCACTACAGCCTGATCAAGCAGTGTGCTGAAAAACAAGGGAATTGGGCAAGGGAACAGACTGATACCAAAACCAGAGGTGCTACAGGCACAACACATCTCCGAGGAACTAGCATCTTCCAGTGACAATGCTAGGAAGCCTCTGACCAGCTGTACTGAAATCTCAGGAACCACAGCTCCGGTCAAACAGTACCACAGTGCCTCTCCTCATCAATTAATTTGCCTAACGGGTAACGCACCCGGAGAACAAGGAGGCTGTTTGAAGAACTCTCGGTGGAGACAAAGGAAGGCTTGTGAACTTACCCAGAAATGTCAGTCGGCCATGGCAGAAGATAAATCTGACAAGGATGTTCTGGGCAGAATAATGCTCAAAACAGTTTGCAGTCTGGTTTATCTGGTCGTTGCTGAACAGCACAGGAGCTCAGCAGTTCAGTGGCATAAAAGAATGTATATATTACTCACATCATTTATCCTGATCAAGATTAAAAAGTGTGATGGCAGGCTGATCTGCTACAGACCAACCCCCGCCTTATCGGGGTGCCCGTGAAGAGCAGAACAGGACCTTGATGGCGGCTTGGCTTCAGGGCTGCCAAGGGCATGGCCAAGGATGCTGACCAATATTGGTTCGCTGTTTCCTGCACTCTTCCCAACTACAGGTAATTCTGGTCTCCTGTTTTTACATACACTGTAAACTATTTGGAGCTGGCACCTTTTGTCTGCTCTCAATTTGTACAGCACTTGGCTAAGTAAGGACCAGGTCCACCACTCTGCATTACAAATAGCGTCAGCACCACACCAGAAAAAACACCCTGAGCTCTACCACACGCACTCAACTCGTTGAGTTTAATCCCATGGAATGGAGCGAAGGTAAAGCGTTTGCAAGCGATGAAAGACACATTCATATCTAGGCTAGAATTTACAGCCATCAAGGAGCTAATCACATGACTGACATAAAACCTAGTCTAGGCAAAGTTTTGTGCACTGAAAGGGGTAAGAATACAGTGCAACAGCATGGAAGACAGCTTTGTACCCTTCTATAATGAAGGTTGATCTAATTTATTTAAGGCTATAGAAGATTTTAAGCACCTGAGATTCATGCTGACTTTCACTGTCTTAACATTTTACTGTGCCTTGTAAGCACATAGCCTAAGTTCAAAGCTCTTACCAAAAACACATCAGTTATTTCCAAAGGTCATTTTGCATATTTGGGTCCCAACTAATGCCAGGGTTTATGCTAGCTACCGCACAACAGTGAGCACACGATGGTCCTCAACCTTGTTTTCCAGAAGTCCTGCACAACCTTGTGCACCAGGTTGGCCAGCCACCTGATTCCTGCTCTCTCCAACCACTTTAACAGATCTGTACATCCCAAGATGCCTCATGTGGAAACGGTGTTGCACAAGGTGAGAAGAGAGACAGTAGGAGATTTAGAGATAGGGAAAGAACAAGCATTCAGCCAAGTCACTGGGTGCCCCACACAGTCACTGCCAGGAAGCCAGAGATTCTGACATCTTCAGCCAGGGTTAAACGAGCATCCTGAAAAAGGACTTCAAAAAACGCACACATCTGTACAGAGTAGTAATCATTGTAAAAATCACTGTTTGCTGAAAGGCAAGGATGTGCAGCAACAACTTGTTCTCAGTGCTAACCATAGGTAAAAAAATCTCCAGAAACCAGGGGCTATACGAGTTAAGGCAGTATAAATGCAAACTGCTGAGAAGCGAGAAATGCAGAGTTAAGACTGCTCTGGGAGGAGGTGGGTACCTTAAATCCATCCTGCTCAACTCAAGGCAGGAATAAATCTACACTTCTCCTGCTGTTGTTACACAGGCTGCCTAGCAATTACGTCTGGCCTTCCACACAGACCCTTTCTAGATGATAAGCCAGGAGTAGGGAGCAGGAGGCAGCGTGGTCAGCACGGCGGTGAGCCTGACCCCGAGCTCCCTGCTGCACTCACCAGCGGAACAAGACGCTGGCAAGGCAGCAGTGCGAGGGGGAACGAGGTGATGGGAACCTTCCAACAGGCAAACACGCTCTGTTTTGGTGGGGAGTTAACGTTCCGAGGGCTTTCATCTGCCAGACGCCATGACTTCTCTTGGTGCCTCACCAGCTTGCCTACAGCACGTGCATCACCCTTCTGCAACTCCTGCCGCCGTAGAACCAATGTTGCTGGGTAATATCTTGGCAGATCTTCAGTGACAAGGAACACATCCTTTCTGACAGGTACAAGTCCCTGCGACATCATGAGATGAAGGACAGCAAGTGCCAGATTAAATATGAGGTTTATTAATACTGATTTTGGGCAAAGCCTCTACCCAATATACAGTACTAACTTTCCCAGCTCAGGATGTGTCAAGGTGGGGTTGCTCAGAAGCATAACTATATTTGCTATAATCCCAGATCAGATGCCAGTGTACTACAATAAAAATGTCTTCAAACTTTTACATTTATTTCACTAGTTTATTTTCAGTACTGATTCAACACTGACAGTAGTATCACTGTGGTAAGAGAAGGCAAGTTACATTATTCTAACTGTGCAAACACAAATCAAACTGTTTGTCTCTGGGAAATGTTTTCTCTGCACTTTTAAGCATGGAGACTCAAACTGACAAGGACACACCTGGATTTGCATCCAGGGGGAATGCACCTACTGGGCTGCTGCTATCTGTGCTGAGGAGCCCTTGAAATGAAAACAAACCAACCACAAATCACACTGATGGGAAGGCTGTCACTTCTGGATTCAACCACAGAAATGAAATATAACAGGGGAAAAGAAATATTGGCTTTATTGCCAGACACAAAAAGTAAATCATCTGCAGAGAGAATGACATTCCTCCCCTCTCCTTCATCCCAAACCAGATATCAGATCTATGGAAGCGAGTATACAGAAACCTTCTCACCTTTTGACAATCCAACTTCAAAAAGAAAGAAAAGCGAAAAAAAAACCCAAACAAAACCAGAACAGTTGTATATGCTTTGGAGACTATACATATCTATTAAATAAATGATAAAATTATCTACAAAATTTAGCAGCTTCCTGAAGCTAAACAACAAAATATGTAAACTCAGCGATACCAGGAATTTCAGTTCAGCTGTAAATTTCCACAGGTTTCTTGGGGAAACTGGGAGGGTTCACATAGAAGGTATTTTGTGAAATTATAAATCTATCTATGCAAAGGTCCGAGGACTGAAATACTCTCAGTTTCCTGATCTGGTATTCCAAGCTGGACACCTAAGAAATACTAAAACTCACTACCACTGAAGTGTCCCACTCTGGGCTGAGCAGCCCCTCGGGAAGCACAGCCGTCCCCCCGCTCCCTTCCCCTGAACAACCCAGCTCACCCCAGCCAAGGGAAGGCAAAGAGTTGCCCCCTCTCAGATGCGTGGCCACAGACTTTAAAGGACCAGAACTTATTAACTGGCGAACAAACTAATAATAATGTCCATCACAAATATCACATAATCGGGTTTTTTTTTTAGCTTTAGTTTTGTTTTGTCTAATCCCAGGCTTGAGCCGATGTTCTGTGAAGCCCAGGTAGAACCAAGCACTTGAACAACACATATTTGCAGGTGTCCGTTCCTATTTAGAGACCAAAACTAATGACCTCGAATTAGAAGCAGAAACTTTCCGAAATATGCATTTCTTCTCCAGGTAGTCAAATGGGATGTGGGACTTTCCCAAAAGCTTTGCTACCAAGCAGCAGCCGAGCAGTGGAAAACCCGGCTTTCACACGTTCGTTACCTCTGCAGTCAGAAAGGAATAGCTGGGTAATCAGCTCTCGCAGCCTTCTGAAGAATACATTCCAGTCCTCCAGAGCTCTGGTATCTGGCAAATTTTCAATATCACATACTTGCTGACTATCCTAGTGTGCTCCAGGATAATGCTGAATTATGATCCCAGTCCTTTGCACAAAGTGTTCCCATGTTCTTTTCAAAACACTTCCCTCCTCCACCCAGAAAGTTAAAGAAGCGATTCAAGCCCCGCTGTGGAAATACCAAGTTTGCGTTTTAGCTTAGAGGAGTGCAAAGCAGGGAGAACAGAGGTTTACAGACAAAGAAGGGACAAGCCAGCAGCCCTGACCACTGAGGCCACACGGAAAAAAGCTGTGCTTCTCCTCCTTTCCTTGTAAAGAATCGAGAGCAAAATGATCAGGAAATGACAGTGCTCAGGTCAGAGATGAGTAAGAGAAGCACGAGTCTGGAGGAAGCAAAAGTACTTGAGGCAAGCAACAACTAGGTTAAAAAAATTAGATTAAATAAAAAAAAAACAACAATGAATCAACAATCAGATGGAGATTTACCGCAGTGCTGCCTCTTACAGGCAGAGTGGTGCTCGCCATGCCCTGAACTGCAACCTCAAGCCATCAACGGTTTGGGATAAACAGAGGGGATTTTTATTAATCTCAGAAGATACCTGGTAGCCACCTGCTTAGCTGGGCTGGCCCGTTCTTCTCGGGCATCTCTGCGCTGGAGAGAACCACCCCATCGCATCCTTGAAAAGAAGTCAAGCGCGTGAGCCGGAAAAGGCTCTCCAGAAGAAATTACTCAGCGGGAAGGGAGAGGGGGGGCAGCCCTCCGCAACCCCCCAGCCCTTGCTGGCCAGGGAAGCGAGGCACCGCACGGAGCCAGCCTCCGACACCGACTGCCGGCGTGCGACGGAGCCGTGGCTCGCGCGGCACCAGGCCGTTCATGCAGGATAAAAGGCTGCCTGCTGCGGGGTTAATACATAGGTGGTCTCTTCAGTTCAAGGCTGAGCCACGGTAATTCCACTGGCACTGCTCATGCCGCACTTGACAGACCAGAAACCGGTTTCCATTCCTGCCTGTCTAGCATCTTTTACGATTACTGAAGGCACAACGGTAATTTTAAAGAAAATCAGACACCCCTTTCTGATTATTTTCTGTCACTTGCTTTGGAATAAAGATACTTGGCAAAATCTTCAAGCCTAGCGATTTAAGTTAAGCACTTAATTCCAAGTTTAGAGACTTAAATACAGATATCCGCACACCTGACTCACCGCTGAGCATTTATAAAAGAGCCTTCTTCTTAATGAGAACAAAGCCCTGGGAGTTGAGGACACTGACAACACCTGAGAATTACAGCTTCAGTCAACACTAGATTCCAAGACTGAACAAAATCAGCCCTTTCTTGCTTTATGTATAGCTGACTGGTTAGCAATTCCAGCCAAACATTTTCTCCAGTTTCCATGACGAGTCATACCAAACATTGGTCAGCTTCATGGCAACCAGCCTGCATGCAAGTAACAGAAGGTGAAAATCAAATTATTTAAAAAAAAATGCAAATCTGCAGTGTTTATGCAAGATCTGCATCCGCACTCAATATTAACTAGACATGGCAGATTTTGTACCACACTAGAGAGCATACCTCGACAAGCAGAACCAAGGTTTATTTTTTGTACGGTTGTATTCAGGTTCAGATACATGATAGGTTATTAGCAATTTTGGGGAACAGTTGACTTACTATAAAACAAACTCTAATTATAAACACAGCTAGCAAGGATCCATACCAAGCACATACACAAGAAAAACTGTATTACTCTATTAGGAAGGTGATGTATTGCTTGGCATTTCTTGAAGTTTTGGGGCTATCAGCAGACTAGCATCATGAGGCACAGCTCACAGTCTGCCTCTGCCTATTGGCATTTGAAGACTGGTTGTCAAAGTTAAAAACTCTGCTCTTTCTCCGAGACACTCTAAAAGTTCTGCTGCCTCTGGTTTTTTTTCTAGCTATACATTACCCAGGCCCGGGTCCACTTTACTTCAATCCCCTATCCTCCATGTAGTCTGGAGAGACAACACCTCCTTCCTCCAGAAGGAGCCTTCACAGCTATAATACTCTGGGAAAATAAGAACACTAAGTCTAGTCCTGAGAAAGCATGTCTTTGGGCATCTCAAAAGATTTCTGAAGAGCAAATAGTTTCCCCCTAGTTTAACAATGCTGATTATTAGCATTTTTCCTCTTTAGTTTGGAGTCAAAAGCAATTGGCTTCTCCAGAGTCAGGTCTTCCTTACCTGCTTTGGCTTTAGGGCACTTAACTTGAAACCCCTAGAAGAGGTTACAAGTCATTTGGAAATACTCACTGCTTACTCTAAGAACCAGACTCCCTCGCAGTGATTTGGAGATGAATACATTTGCTCTTTCACACCTCCATATCACAAGATTAATTCCAAAAAGCCTTGGCAGTGTTTTAAAGCCTGAAAGCCACAGGCTGCTTGATCAACTGCAAAACTGAAGTCACCTGGTATCCTGACCTAAGGTGAGGAGTGGCTCACATAGGGGAAAAGTAAGTATTACTCACTATCTCAAAAGTGAAAACCAAAGCTGTAGACCCAAACATCTTTTGAGCAGTAATATGTGATATTATGGTTATGCATGGTACAAACACAATTTCAAATTTAGTTGTCAGCTGAATAAGGTAACATCTTAAACCAAAACCAAAGGATTTTGTCAGTGCAAAAAATAATAACAATGATATGATGATGCTTACTTACCACCTCTTTAATTTCTCAGGTGGAGATGTATTTCAGAAAATAAACAAGACTTAAAAGTTAGAGAATCCAACTCTGCCCTCTTGTGAAGTACGCAGAATGTCCAGAAATGCACATACCAAACCCCATTTCTAAGGAGGCTTTCAGTCCTTAGTTCATGACTTGATAGGCAAGGAAGAGATGATTTTCAGTTATGTTCTATCTTGATCCTTGCTTTCATCCACCGGTTTCATCTGAAGTTTCACCAAAGGAGACTGTGGCGCTGGCTAAGAGAAGCTGCAGTTTTTTGAGTGAAATGTCAGTGGCCAGCAAAGTTAAGCTCACCTGTGGGCTGATGGAGGAATTATACGACCTATGGTTTTCCTCCACCAATTTGGGGCAGGAATATGAGAAAGTTTCACAAGTTATGTCAACATCATTAGAGTAACGGCTATGCCTTACTCCAGAACAAAGAAAAATTTTCACTTTAACGTAACACAAGCTGAAGTTGAGATGGGAAGAAATACAATGCTGTGGCTTTAAAAACATACCTTACTCTTTAAAAACCTAGCTTTCCTATGGAACCCAGCCTATCTGAGTGATACCATAGGGCATGCAGATTTCTTCGGAAGGGGTTAATTAATTACCATTTAAGTAATGATGTATTGAGGAGCAGTTGGGAGAAATGCGCGTCCATCACTTCGAGGCAGTGTGATTCATAGGAAAAGGTATGGGAGAATAGTTGTGAGATACAAAAAACAGCACTCCTTTGCTTTACCCACCACGTCTCAGCTTTGATGAGAGGACATTCCATACCCCTAATGGTATCATATGGAAAAGGGAAAGCGTGTTCAGCAACCTGTTCACACTGAAAATCTTGCTGTGCTTCTGGACTTACTGTAAATACAGCGCTGTTTGGGCACACGCTGAAAGAAGACTAAGCAACCAGCTCGAATTTGGTGTGACCCCCTAACATCCAGAGTTTCCCCATCTTGGCTTTTGCCTCTCTTTCCTTCTAAAGAGCAGGCCACAATGTATCACCTGTCCCTTGCTATTTCTTCAACTCTAATATTCTTCTCAAGAAAGAAGGGAGCTGTTGTTTCCATTTCACAGTGCTTGATACACACGGGCAGACTGTAGCAGCCTTATTTCTTACTCCTTCTCTTGAAGATACAGAGTGGTTTGCTTCAAGCAGGTCCTGATGATTTATATTTCTCTGTTTCCATCACAGAAATAAATATATAAATAGCCACCTAAGCACAGGCACCAAAATAGTCCAAGCAGATGAATTTCAACTCCAAAGTACACATCTGTTGCCTGTACAAAGTCTCCTGCAACAGCTTTCCCGCTGATTCACCTTTGACAGCAGCAGCTGAGAATAGTCAAACGCTCTGGACTGCTGAGGATAGCGAGGGTTTCCGTCGTGTCATGCTTTTCAGTAATTACTGTAGCAAAATAAATGACATGTTGTATATGCTAGCTGGATGCTGCCCACAAAACTTTGCCCTCCTCTCCCACAACCTTAAAAAAAAAAAAAAAAGACGAAACAACTTCTGGTAAGACTGCATGACACTGGCAGTATTTTCCAAAGCCTGAGAAGATACTCCAACATCTTCTGGTAATTTCAAAGATAAAGGCTTATCTGCACTTCACAAGATGGGTCCACTAGAAGCATATTTCACTTGTTTGTCAGCTGATTTTCAGGTGGAACATAATGTAATGCAGTTAGCATGGTTAGATACCTTCCTTACATAAAAAGATAAGCTGCAACCCAACACCATGTTGGCAATTAAAGTCCTGCTAAGAGTCTCCCTATGAATGATAATAATAGGCTTCCTGGGACACCGGCTGGGATGACCTATACACAATGGTATGAAGCAGCAGTTCCCACCTGAGAACCTTGAGTGTTGTTCCAGGTCTGCAAGAAAGATTTTGTAAAATAAAAAAAGAGATGGTGATGGAAAGGAGAAGTGATTTTTCACAGGCTTTCCAAGCTATGAAGCAATCTGCAGCGTGATCGGTAGGAAATGACCACAGACCTCATGACAACACTAAGAGTCCATAACCAGAAATATTTGAGAAACCCTACCCGTGTTTATTTGACAATCTCACAGAAACTTTTGAAGTCAATGACTTCATTAGAATGGAAAAAATAAACAGTTAATTTTGAAACACGGTTCCATAACACTTGTCCTCAGAGACCTCAGATGACTTCTTCAAGCTGACAGGTTCAAAGGAGCAATATTCACCACTCCTGCAACTTCTCCTATTCAACACTCTTTCCTCCTCAGTTCTCGAGACAGAGTTAGAAGAAACTGAAGAGAGAAAAGCAATAGAACCAAGAAAATATGAGAAGAATTTGAGAACTGAATTGAGTGGGGAGGATAAGGAATAAGAGGGAGAAAATAAATTAATAGAATAAAATATAAATCTCAATCCTATACACAGCTTTTTTTTTGATCCACACACTCAAAGCTATGCATAGTTGCTTTAATTACCAAAGAGTGGTTTGCAAACTTCAAATCAAATCCATGTGTTTGCAAAACAAAGAAATTGAGATCAGTACTGGAAAACAGTCAGCCTTATCTAGTCCATCATTAATTAAACCTGTGCTGGAACATCTATTTAGATCAGCTTCCTCAGATGAGTGCTATTCCAGAATTAAAAAATAAGATTTAACTTCACCTGCAAGTGCTATGCAGTTACCCAGAAATAAAACCCTCTCCCTCTCAGAGGGAGTGCTTAGGTGGGAGGTTACTCTGCAATAGTTAATCTAGCATAGCCACTTGGAAATTAAGACATGCTAATTATTCAGTGAGGAAAGAGCTTATGAAGTCTTTTTGTGTACCATAACAATTCCTAATACTAAACCTCTGCTGTTAAAAATGAAAGGCACCTTCTGGGTTTTTTTTATTATTTTCACGTACTGAGTTTTTTGTTTTGGTTCGGATATCTTTTTTGTTGTTACTGTTCTTGGCACTTGCATAAAGAAAGTTTACTTTCTCTCTGAGAAGACAGTGGGAAGAATCTTCTAGAGCATTTGTGTGGTAACTGAAAAATTGGGGAAGAATATACCCACTTTCTGCACTGTTAGACATTACATTTCCTACTTTCTTAACTGAATGAACGTTAAAACCCCAGATTTTAAAGTTCAGTCACGTAACTCTAACATTCCTATTTGGGTACAAAAAATATTTATACTTACACATACAAAAGTATTTATAAAAACGGTTGAGATTCTGCCAGGGCGTTCAGACGGCTATGCATCAGAAATTTAAATTGTAAAATTCATAATGTAACCGTGAATCCCAAATTAAAAATAATGTCTTGACAATTTCCCAGTCAGCCACCTAGGAGCACGAAGCAGAAAAGCTGGAGTAGCTCCCTAACCTGTGCCGTGTGGCCTCCCTCCAAGAGGGACACTAGGACAGCCAGGAAAATTTGGGGAAAACACCTGGAAATCCACCTGTGGCTGCCCCAGCGGAGCATCCCGGCAGCCGGAGCATCCCGGCAGCCCTCCCACGGAGCAGGCGCGGGGGAAACCAGGGTGAATTTGCATGGCAGGGTGCAAGGTGCCAGCACCCAGGAAAGGGGCAGAAAGGAGTAACAGAAAGGGGGAAGCAGAGGAGCATGGGGACTGACAGACCCCACAGCAGCAGCAGGAGCCCTACGGGACAGAATGTGAAGGAAATGTCCTCTCCTCGGCACCACTGCTGCATCCCAACCCACGTCCCCCGGACTTGGTCACAGAATCACAGAATCACAGAATAGTAGGGGTTGGAAGGGACCTCTGTGGGTCATCTAGTCCAACCCCCCTGCCGAAGCAGGGTCACCTACAGCAGGCTCCACAGGACCTTGTCC
>Ga0065711_1008564_pt1 | contig 12595 bp, 10 predicted proteins | sample Hoacrofraction12_FD_59098 | JGI IMG/M metagenome (GOLD analysis project Ga0065711, IMG submission 59098) | Hoatzin crop microbial communities from Cojedes, Venezuela - Epithelial fraction 12 v2 (version 2) | ecosystem: Host-associated > Birds > Digestive system > Esophagus > Crop | place...
CTGGGCAACCTGTTCCAGGGCCTCACCACCCTCATAGTAAAGAATTTGATTCTTATACCTAATCTAAATCTACCCTCTTTCAGTTTAAAGCCACTACCCCTTGTCCTATCACTACATGCCCTTGTGAAACGTCCCCTCCAGCTCTCTCGCAGGCCCCTTCAGGTACTGAAAGGCTGCTAGAAGGTCTCCCCAGAGCCTTCTCTTCTCCAGGCTGAACAGCCCCAACTCTCTCAGTCTTTTCATCTCATCACTCCACCTGCTCCCTCTTACACGAAAGCTGTAAGTGTACTGCATTTGTAGCATCAACCAGCTCCTTTTCCGATGGAGTGTGAATAGGTACAATCAGCTGCAACACTTACTCCATGTCCCAGTTGTTTATGTAATAAAGCTGAATTAAATCAATAATTAAAGCAGTTCTTGCACACCACTTCTCCCCAGTGAACCTCCAAACGCTTGTAGAAAGCCACTAGGACCTCCCCACTTCGCTGAGGAGAAAAGGGGCTCAGAGTCCACCTTGTTATGGGCCACCCCCTGCACAGGGAACAGACAGCAGCACAAGACCCCTTTTAACACCTGTTAAAGCCGAGCCGTTTCTCAATGAAACGGGCAAGCTGCAGCCCTCCCGCCCGGGGAAGGGGCCAGGCCCTGCACTGCACCACACACCCAGGCCCCAGCTCGCAGGCAGAGCCACAGCGCGCTGCCTCGCTGCCCCGACCCCCGCCCCTGCCAGCCCAGCAGCGCAGCTCCCCGCCACCTCCTCGGGCGGCGACCTCCTCACCCAGCCTGGCTCTGGGCTGCCCGGCTGCTCCCCCGGCTGCCCCGGGCCAAGGGACGTGCTGGGAGTTCACAGCACAGCAGAAACTCACCCAGGCAGAGTCAAGTGCTGACTCCGAGGCGCTCAGAGCACGCTACCACGGAGCAGACCTGGGCGCAGCCGCACCATCGGCCCTGCAGGGCAGGTGCCCGACCGCCCCCTCACACACGCACCAGACCGCCCCGCAAGGCTCGGCTGCCACCACAGCCCAGCGCCCGGGCGAGCGCAGCAGCCCAAGCCGGGCAGCTGCAGCCCTGGGCCCTTCCCCTCAGGCCGCAGCCGCCCCGCAGAGCCCAGGGCCCTCGTGTCAGCGACACCCCTCGCGACACACCCACCCCTCAGAGCCACCTCCCCGCCTCAGCGCTGAACCCGCCTCAGGGCTGGGCCTCCCTCACGACACCTCCGCCCCGCAGCGCCGAGCCCTCCCCGGGGCTGCGCCGAGCCCTGCCCGGGGCTGCGCCGCCGCCTTAGCACCGTCGGTCCCAGGCCCGCGGCCTCCTGCGGGCTGAGCCCCTCCAGGCGCGGCTGCCCTCAGCGCCCAGCCCCGGCAGCCCCTTCCCCCTGCGGGGACGCGCTGGACGGCGGGGGAGAAAGCCCCTGCGGAAGGGGCTGTGTAAATTTCCAAAAGCCCATGCGAGAACGACAAGCGTGCAGAAAACGAAAGACGTGTGGCCAAGGCCTGTGGCCCAGCCGGGGGGCTACGCTGGGAGCGGCACGGGGGGGCAGCTCGGCCGCAGTGGTATGGCTCAGCTCCTCCGTACGAGTCTTGCACAAAACATTTATGAATAAACAATATCATTTTGGATGGATGAGAAGCTGAAGAAGAAATCTGATTTCTCCAGTAGAAAGAAAGGTCACAGTATAACGAACAGTACACAAACGTGCAGAATGATGTAGTGTATAAACTAAAACAGCGCATGGCAAAAGATTTGCAACAGACACAAAGTCTAAGGTCTTTTATTACATTTTATAGATTAAATATATCTTCAGTAGAGTCTCTTTTTTAAAACACACAGAAGGAAAAAATACATTCTTCATGTACATATGAAATACTGACCACATAGCAGGGACTATGTACAGTGCAAAGTATGAACACAGCTACACAGACATCACCACCTTGGATGATTATCAGGCTTCTTCTGCAGTAAAATTAGGACAAGTCAACATTTCTGCTTCCAAAGAGAAATTCATACCCTTCCCTTCCATGGCATTTGTGTGATTGTGCAGGAAAGGGGTTTTTTTCCCAACTTTTTAAAGGTATTATCAAATCCTTGCATTGCATGAAAAATGATCAAACTCCACAAGCCTGACCTCTTTCACACATTCATAACTGTAGTACAACTTATACTGTGATTGCAGCCCAGCTCCAAAAATGCAGGGAAAACCAGAAATATATTTAACCTGGTAAAGGAATGAAAGGAATGAATCTGACTGATTATTGCAATGTCCAGGAAATAGGTACCCACGTGTACACACACATACACAAAAGATGGAAGGTAGCACGGTGTGATTGAGCATCTCCTATTTATTACAAGTTTGGAGCGAGGGCACAGGGTTGCACATTTCACTCTGTCAGTGAATCTGTAGCGGCTCTCAGTATGGGATGTCATTCTGGTAGTACTGGATCATGTCATACGTCCTGCTCCTAGAGAAGAAAAACAAAGCCAGAGGCAAGTAAAAGTTTAAAAAAACACTGCGCCCATCGCCACAGAAACAAACATCCAGACCCCACAGACACAAAACACAGGTGAAGGAAATTAGCTGCTAATAAAAATAGCCCTACACTCTTTGAAGGCATTGTGAAGGCCCAGTTACTGTTATGAACAGCACAAAACATCCTGCTCTTGTTTAAACTAGGTAAAAAAAAGTATTTCCATGCTTCTTAGTGTGGCAAAAGCAACAGCAGCTTGGATCCTGTGTTTGGATAAGCCAGAAGCACCTCACATTACGTTGGCAGCTTGTTTTACAAGAAGGAAATGCATAATGAATGAAGCAAGATCATCACAGCTGCATGGAGGCAGGAATATACGGAAATAGAAGTAATCTTAATTAAGGAGAACACTAATAATGAAAATAAAAGCACAGGGGAAATAACAGCATTAATAGCAGCATCTCTGATGCGTGACCGAACAAACAAATCTGTAACTCGGTCACCCATGGGCAGAGCTCATTCAGGTCACAGACCAACCATGCCACAGGTAGAGAAGCTCACGCTTGTCAGAACTAAGCTGGTTCTGGGCGTTCCCACAGCAGTGTGACTGCCGTCCTAACCCCCCATATTAATCTAACATCCTGAGCAGATGCACCAGCAGGCACTAGAAAATCCAATCCAGTTCTAGCAGGGCTATACCTGAGCCAGTCAGCCTTACTGGTCTCAAGCTGACTCTCCAATATATCCCACAAAGTCCGTATGATCTGGGATAATAATAAAACATGCATTTAAGATGTTTAAGTATTAAATTATTGTGTTTAAAGTATTAGAAGTATTAAAATTACATTTTATGTGTCATTTCCTTTCAAAAGTTTTGCACAAGATACCAAACTATTCAAATACTTGACGGGAAAAAACCCACAGCTGGTGATTATATTGATTTTTACATTGCTAATTATCTGACAGGCCTGATTATTCCATTCAATACACTTTATAGTAGATGACAAATAAACATGGCCCAGCTACAAAGACATTAAGAAACCGCACTGCCAGTGCTCTCTACTTGAGGCATTTTCCCTAGCCAATATTATATAATAAGTAACATCTGGTCTAGCAAAATGATTCATATGTTAATGTAGTATCAAGTCATGAAGAAAAAATTAGTAGAAAGATTAGAACGCATTGCTAGAGAAGAGTCAAATACAATTTTGTACAGAATAGCAGCTTCGAATTTCAGGAGGATATTCAGGCAACTTAATGCCTACAAGCAATTATAAAAAGGACTTTGAATTCAAAGTCACTCCTGTTTCAGCTTCATTCTTACTCAGACCAATGGACCATGCATACTGATTTTTAAGGAACCTTCTCCTTAAAAACAAAAGGTAACAAGCTTCAAGATCAATCTCTCTTCATTCTAACCAGAAGGCATGCTATTCCTGTTGCCATTCAATACCATTCTTTACTCTTTACACTCTGACAGAAAATCTTCTACTCTTTAAACTAGCCAGCCTTGTTATTTGACCAGCCTGGGCTTAAGCCTTCCTTCCCAGCGTAAAAGGAAGAATGCAGCATGTTCAGAAGCAAAGCTGCTATCCTGCATTATCTAAATATCAACTCAAAAATGTTTGGTATCTGACTGAAAACTCTACTTTTTAGCTCTGCTCAAAGCTTGATGACGTTTCTTTAGCCATAGAGAGAAGACATGCATAAAGGCCACACCTGTTGCTGAGGAAACAATTCTGGATGATCTTGATGATGAAAGTTGCAGCCTCCCGTTCAGTCATGTTGGGGTTGAACCTATGTCTATATGCAGAAAATCACAAAAAGCAAGAATAAAATTAGTGAGGTTTCCTTTGAGCATGACACAAAAGTGTCTTTGCAGAAGCTTAGCCAGGTGTTGATACCACTTGCTGCAAGTACCTACTTCCTGTGAGACTACCTCATACAAATTATGTAATTTGTATGTAATTTTCTGTAATTAAGCACTTGCCGTTAGTCTTCTAGTGGAGACAGAGACTGTGAACTTTTCATCAGTCTAGTGGTAACTCTAGGAACAGCAGACCCCTCTTTCTAGGCAGCTGCTGCTTTCAAAATATCTTTGTACCTAGTAGTGCCCTTGAATTCCAGCCCATCATACTTTATGAATCTGTGCTTATCTTTAGGAAATTGTAGGAAGTTCTATGCAGGAATGCTGAGCTAACTCTTGAGGCATAAGCCTGAAGGGCTGTTTAAAGTGTCACATTAGAATTTCTATTTGCCTAAGCTGCTGGGTGTCACAACATGTCCCATTCAGGACTGCATTATCTGTGGAACAAATTTTAAGTGGCTGCTCTTCAGAGTCCCACACTATTTCAGAGGATATCAGACTCTGTAACACATTACCTCTCAGTTAAAACAGATCTTTTCTTTCCAGTCTTATTTTGCTAGTCCTACAGACTTTAAGATAGTCCACATGACTTGCACAGTCATTGAACAGTTTGAACTTAATTCTATGAAAAGGCCCCTGGAATTCCTACTTTCTGAGATACTCGATAAGAAAAAGTTACCATTTTTACAACATTAAGACACTGAAGATATGCGAGTAGCATGACGCCTATACTCGCTGCACAAGTTGTGACAGTATACATTCTGTGAAGAACACACGAACATTTTCCAGTTCATACACATGCTGACTTACTTCAACAGCTTGATTGTCTGCCCTCGGAAACAGGGCAGCCCTGTATCCAACATTAACGTAACCAGGGAGACTACAGCATCCATGTAAGGCCTAGAGAAAAAGAGGACAAAAATGTTACAGCACTCAAACTTCTGCAGCCTCAGCAGGTAAAGCAGGCAAGCTGAGGAGTTCAATGAGCTGGATCACACCTTTTTCTGTAATTAAATCAACACATATAATCCTCTTACATTTGCTGGTGGAGCTACACCCTTGCTGTCACTTTAATTAAATTTCACTCCTTGATGTTGGACTACCAGATACTCAGAATGCTGCAAAGATGAACAGTCTCAAGGAGGATTATACAAAGCAATGCTTTAGTAAACACTTCTTTGGCATCAGAAAGGTGAATCAGTGCATCAAAACAGTACACAAGGCTGAAACCATCAGTACCAACGTAACGGATATCTTCTAATACCTAATTACTCCACATAATTCTTTCCTATATCAGCCCAGCTTTCCTTCTCCTTCCTCTCCTCTCACTTAGAACTTCTATTACCTACCAAGCTAGTACTCTACTTGGGTGACATTTTTGCCTTGACACAAAACTTTCTCCAGACTGCTCTCCTGCAAGGAACCAAATTGATTGTGACTCCAAGACAGCCCCTTCTGGGGCTACTAGCTGAAGAAACTTTGATTCTGTAAGATAACATCAATAATACTTCATACTCGTGATAGAATGAGCTTTTATCTAGACTCTACTGCACTGTCCTCCTCCTACCCACATGCAACATCCTCTTCATATAGATTTATTAGTGCTCCTGCGTGTTAAAGCAAACCTTGTTTGCTTGGTATGGTGCAAGGTAAAGCTGCAAATCTTTACAGTGACTGGCTGGCAATCACAGCTGAAAAGCTGAGCTACCCAAACGCCTGCATGTTTTACAACAGAAAATCGTAGCACTTTTCACATCTGTTACCTAATTAACTCTAGCTGAAATGGCGATTACTGTGATTGTCCTATTTGGGAAAACAAGAAAGATTTTAATTCTCCTGTAATTTCTTACTGCAGAGTTTTAACTGCATACTAAAACATGTGAGGAAATGCGTGTAACATCATATTTATAAATTAAGTATAATACAGAAAATTTTCAAATACAACATAAGAACAGAAAAAAGCCCACAAAGTTAGGCTTTAAAACTGCAGGATTATTAAGTTGTTTCAAAGTTTGCAAGATGTACCAGGACAGTCTGAGAGGCTCAGACCCCCTATAGACAAACATTTATTATTACTTCTCTTCTCATCTGGTTTTAGGCATGCAAGCACTTCCACTTTTGAGCAGTTAAGAACACCTTACCTGACTGCCAGATAGCCTCTGACACACATCTCCATAAACCATTTGAATGGAGTTGCCTCCATTTTTCCTCCCATTATCATCACCATCTCATCAGTCAGCTTAATGTCAGGCTCCCAGCCCAGGTTTCCACCAGGTGAGCTTTCAAACATGAATCCAAAATCTGTGCACAAAAGATAAGATGCCTCACAAATTTTGTTGGTTAATTGCGCACTGTCAAACCTGACACACAAAAGGAGAGATGGATTTCACGTATTAATACCTACTTTTTCTACCAACATGTCAACCCCAGCTGGAGAAAAGCTTTGGTGAAGTGTAAGAACACCAACAAAAGAATCATCACTATGACATTAGACAAGGCTTACAAATGATGACATCAAATAAACTTCTTGCTGAAACATCTGTACAGTTCCAGCAAAGCTAAAGCAGAGGCTAACAGCTTCACACAATCATATAAATTTACTTGTCAAATTTTATTAATGCCCATAGAGTGATGAAAGGACCATAAAGATACATTTATATATTTACACATATATAAGTACATATGCATGCATAAACCATACATATGTGTATATACTTTCCTGAAGCTGGTAAAACTTTGCAAAGCTAAATTTACACAGAAGCAGCCAACACAAATATACATAGAGTACTAAACAGGCATGAAAAAATCCCACGTATATTTACAAACTGTGAAATCAGTATACAGATTGATCTCAGAATGGAAATAGCTTGTTGTCGTCTAGAAGCAACGCTTTACAGCAGAAAGAAAAGGTAACTACTGAAATTAGAATGTGGGTATGACTGACCAATATGGATGATGTGTCCCTTTTTGTCCAGCATGATGTTGCCATTATGCCTGTCTTTAATCTGGAGCAGAAACAGGAGAAGACTATATGCAGCCATACTGCGGATGAAATTATAGCGAGCCTGTACAAAGAAAAAGTTAAAACAAATTAGAAGAACACAGAGAATTTAATAACTCTCCATCCAAGGAGCAGATACAGCTGAAGAAAGTTTGGTTTTTTTTTGCCATTCAAGATTAGTTTGAAGCAATGTTCAATGACATTCTCCATACATCTACAGCTGCAGTAACTTCTTTAGCTAACTTGCTCATAGCTAAAAATGGATTATCAGCATCAGAAACCAGATACAGCATTATGGTAGTCATTATCCAATTATTTGTCAGTATTCCTTATAGCTAGAAAGTTTCGCAGTTGAGATTTTGCTGTGCTTGCCAACTGATATTTTACCTTCTGGAATGCAAGGGTAGACTCATCTCCATATTGCCTTGTAAAGTAATCATACATCCCGAAGTCTGTCTGCCTGCCCAGCTGGTCACGGGATGTGCAGTCAGGAATGCATTCAATAACACCGCACTGAAGGGGAAGAAGAGAAACAGGTCTGTGAGGCATGCTCCCAACATATATTTTGCTCATAGATCTTGGCAGTCATACAGATCCCCTGGGAAATGTGGGGAAGCCTATAGATCACCAAATACAGAATTTCTAGTTTATTAATAAAAAAAGTATATCCATGTTTTTAGGATTTCTATGCAACATAAGACAAGCTCTGTGACTTTCCACTGACTTGAACAATGTAGTCCCAAAAATCAAACAGAAGACATAAATAACCACAGGCAGCAAAATTTCAGAGGCAAAAGCTTTAGAAAAGCAGGAAGCAGGAGAGGAAAGACTCTTTTTGTCACTGCTACTCCAAATATTTGGCATAAGTGATGTGGGCAGTATTTCCCTGCAGTATGGAATTTTTATATGTGCTGGAAGAGAAAGTCTTTTAATTAGGAACAATTTTCTACAGCAATACAGTTAATTGCCCACTTACCCCAGGAGCTGTGGCCACCACTCTGTACGGAAACACAAAAAGATCCAGGCCTACCAGCTGAAATATATTCTTGAACAGATCGATGATTTGTAAAGCTAACATGTCCTGTTATACAAGAAAAAAATTGCACAAGCATTACGGGGGTTACAGATCATAAGTCAGATTACAAATATGCTCTGAAGAACTCTGAAGCGAACATTATGTTACCCCAGCAGGCCTGCAGATGTGTGCTTGTGCATGCACTGTGGCTCTGGGGGAAATCAAAAAGGGGAAAGATAAACGCTGTTTAAGTGGGTAGCAAGCAATACTGAAGATTTAACTGCTGACCTATGAAGAACAAATTTTTCCATCATTCTTTGATAAGGAGGCTACTAATAACTCCAGGGATAATAGCTAGCATTCCCCCTAAATCCAAAACAATCAAGCTTCATGTACAAGATATCACCTCAGAAACCACTGCTATGTTACCAATAGTTCAATTGAAACACAAACTCTGAAAAAGAATTTTAAGTTATGGTAAACTGTCTTGAAAAAATGGCCTTTGCTTCCAAACCAGAATTTCTCTAGGGTACAACACAGTTCTCTCCTTCAGTCCATACCTACTGGCAATTCTCAAAATATTAAAAAAAAAATAAAAAATTCTATACTAAAGTTATTTTCTTCTTCATTATTGTCACCTACAAATCTGTCTTCCATAACCGCAAAGCCTGATAGCTTTGTACCTGTCTGCAGTCATCGCCCACTTTAAAGATAGCTGCCTGCCAACAGATTTTCTTACTGTCCACCCTTTCTTCCGCACTTTCATCTATGGAATCAGAACGACAACGCAGACCTGCAAGAAGAACATAAAGCAAAAACCCAGACGCAGAGCTTAATTAGTAACTATCTATCATGACAAGCCCTCTGGACTCAAAACCACAACATTTCACTGCAGGTGCACTACAGATATTTCTGCCCTGCAAAGTGAATGCCATAAGATAGTTCCTTTTGTATACTGGAACATATCAAAATAGTGTTCATGATTTACCTGATAAATGCCTGGATTGCATTAAGCTTGTCAGCTAGATCATCCCATAAAAGTTATTATGAGAAAAAACTGCCAAAACCTGGAGTTTGTTACAGTCTAAAAACCAGGGAAAGGCAACCAATTTATGTGTTAGTCTAAAGTAACTCTTAACATTTCTTCAAGATACCTATGTGGCTTGCTCCTGGGACTTAAATCCATTTTTTTGCAATTTTTTTTTTTCAGAATTTATTCTCTCTTCTTTTGATTCTGTTTCATTTCTGAGCTGAACCACTGCAGATAAAGTTCAACACTGAACTAATTTTACTGCAGCAGTACAGGTCACTGAAGGCAGGCAATTTTAAAGGAATTGCTGACTCTTCATTAGTAGTGTCAATGATTAAGACGCAGTTACTAACCTTCTTTTTCAAGTTCGCTAACTCCACATCGTTTCACTTTAAATTTGGCCAGGTAGGGCGCTTTTGCTGCACTAAATTGTAATAAAAACAAAGATGATGAGTGCAAGTTAGTCAGACAAGAATCTCTAGAAGAATACCTAAATATCACGGATTAACTTAACAGGAGAAGACAACAAGAGCATGTTACCTCTGCATAGGAGTTCCTGATTTGTAATCAATGTCCAGAACAATAGCTTCAGGATTGCTGGGCAAGTAACAGCCTGCAAAACGGAGCAGACAGCTGAGAACAAATCCATTTGCTCGTGTGACAATGAAAGTTGAAGAATAACTGAAGTTAGGGTCTATAAATTCAGTACATAGTTTTGAATTAAATAAATGTTAGAGATGAACTGGAGATTACAGTCTGAGCCATGAAGGATGCAGTATCCTTTCCATTAGTGAGTGGTTGCCAGAAACTAACAGAATACAGTTTTGAACTAATACTTCAGAATCTGTACCACAGAAACATAAAGACAGGACTTCTCTAACAGTAGTCCCTAATAAGATGTAGCAGCAAGCCCCAGTGCACTAGGGAGGGCCCTTAGCAACCAGCGCATGGTAGGAGAACCGAGACCTGTTAAGACAGAGATCAGGAAAAGTTTTCATCAAACTCCATTTTAAAGAGAAGATTCAGACTAGGAAAACGTGTTCAGGATCTGTAAGGACCTTCAGGCAACAATGTTTCAAGGGAAAGCCTGACGGGAGAAAAAGGAGAATGAAAGGAACTGGACACGCTTCATTCTCGAGATAACATAACTTCTCAAATGTGCCTCATCTTTTTAAAAAAAGAAAGTGGTCCAAAAAAATAGAGCTTATTTATCTTCCCTCTTCAGACATACGCTTCTACTTTTATCCATGATGTGCACTATCTAACTTGCTTTTGGGCAAGTTTTGATGCACCATACAGGAATTATTGGGTGGATAAAAATATTTGAATTTTGAATTTTCAAGAGAGAAGCAATCCAACTGTAACAGAAGAACAGCCACCAGCACCAAAATTCAGAGCTGCCACCTGTAAGATTTCAAGATTTGCTTGCAGAAAACACAGTACTCCTATTGAATACAAAAAGCCCACTATATTATATGATTAAATCACTTCTTACCAGGCTGCACTTTCACCTCAGACAGAGCACTCAAACAAGCTTTTTTCCTTTCATCTCCCTTAGGGAATGGCCTAGAAAGATGAATGATATTTTATTTATCTGCATACTATATATTATGCACTAGCCTCAAATTTGTTTCATCTTTATACGAACTTCACTAAAAATGTTTCTTCCTGTAACAACAAAGATCTCTTAACACACCATTTCTACGGAACTTACAGGCTCGACATCTAACCAGAACATTTTCTGTCTTAATGAAGGTTATAGTCTTTGCTTTGTAGATTTAACATTGATTTGACATACAGGTTGTTGACAAAGCCAAACAGCATCAGAGACACAAATGTCATATATAAAGGCTCTTCCTTATACAGAGCGCTGAGTATAATTATGCTGTTGTAAGCACCGCTATAGTTATACCAATACAATTTTCCCTTGTGGAACGTATTCTAGAATAAGAATGCTGCTAACTGGAAAAGGACAAGCCAGCAAAATGCCTGTGCAATTACACACCTAATTTGTTCACATAGCATGACTGCAGGTGTTAACTGGATAATTGGTAACATGGTTAACAATTAGTATGTACAATTACCCAGTTTGCACAGGCACTTGTGTTAACCACCTATTGAAGTCAGCCACACAGTTGCATGCTCACCTAGTGTAGCAGCACACAACTGAAAAGTATTACTTACGCTCTCGTTTTAAGCAGTACAGCAGATCACTGAAGCAGCAACATAACACTTAGTGAAATCAGCACAGATGCTACATTCATTCATTTTTGCCATCTACAAAGCAAACAGCATCTCCTCTATGTTGTCTTTACAGTGGAGAGGCACAAAAACGAGACTCATCTTAAAGCTGGGGTGCAAAATGCAATGCTTGCAAAGCACAATTATTATCTGTTGCTTAATTATGACTTCATACTAACAAACAGTGGATTGATTTAATTTTAAATATCAAGATACTCAGATCCTAATCACCCCTTTTAACTCATCCTACTGGGTGAAAACATCTTAACATGCACATAGAAGGCACCTAGAATTTGATTGTTTCTGTGATGTAAGGGTCCTTTAGCCTCACGCCCTTATACCAGTGGTCTGCAAAGCTTCATTTGAAAGGAGGTCCAGAACATACATTTTATATGACTTTCAAATACTTTCATATACCAGACAATGTTTTAAAAATATGCAATGAAACCACACTTACAGACTTTGAGCTTGTGTGCTGAGTTGCTGCCATCCACTGGCAAGTTTTATAAAAGTGAAATTACATATCTTACTGTAGTCTTTACAGACAACAGGGAGAACGTCTCTATGAGCAGGACTTCCAGTTTTAAGAGATCAACAATCCAATGTTTATGCCATCAAATCTCTCTCCATAACCACAATTTAGGAATGAAGGAAAGAGACTTACATATGCAAAAAGTACAATCATCTTTGTATTACACTGCACAATGAAATCTCTGTGAGAGCAGGAAAAGACAATTTCATGGAGCTTCAGCAGAAGGTAAACCATTTACCTGTGCTTGAGTTTTTTTGGTTTTGTGGTGTTTTTTTTGTTTTGTTTTCTTTGTTTGTTTTTAAACTCCACACAAAATGTTGATAACTGTCCTGGGTTTGGCCAGGACAGGGTTAATTTTCACCGGACTCCAGGAAGGGGCACAGCCAGGGGGTGGGGGCTGACCCCACCTGGCCAAACAGAGCCCGGTATTCCATACCATGTGAC
>Ga0065711_1010784_pt1 | contig 12595 bp, 15 predicted proteins | sample Hoacrofraction12_FD_59098 | JGI IMG/M metagenome (GOLD analysis project Ga0065711, IMG submission 59098) | Hoatzin crop microbial communities from Cojedes, Venezuela - Epithelial fraction 12 v2 (version 2) | ecosystem: Host-associated > Birds > Digestive system > Esophagus > Crop | place...
AAAAAAAAAAAAAAAAAAAAAAGACTTGTGCAATAATAGCTGATGAGTATTGACTGAGCAAAGGGGCTGTTAAGAAAATGGGAAGGACAAATCCCTTCTCCCCTGGTAGCAGCTCTTTGGTTTTCTGGATTCAGCGTGGTCCCACTGCAAGTCCTGCATTTAGACTGCAGCTGGAAGGTAGAGGGAAGTGAGGGGTCGCGGGTGCCCCTGTGCTGTGTGAGGGGCCGGGACTCCTCTTTGCCTCGTCTCCAACACGCGGAGCTGCGTGACACGGGTTTTGCAGCCAGGCAGCTGGTCACTCATCCCCAGATGGCAAGCTGCCTAATGGCCCAGTCAACCTCCTGGCCACCAGCTCCCATCTGCCAATGATGACGAAGTGACCCTTGGCTTTTGGCTGAAGCCTTGTCATGGCTGTAGTGGCACTTGAGAGCTGTGAATCGTCTCAGCCCTGTTCACTAATTGCTGGAGGAGTCTGCTGCGTGTCTGGTGGCAAATGCTGCTTCCTGAGGGAGGAAGCTGTGGAGCTGCCTGCCAAGCGATGCACCAGCCAGCTGCAGGGACCTTGGGCTGCTGCTTGCATCCAGCATTTCTCGTGTACCATCATACGTTTTCAGTTCATCAAGAAGAGCAGAATCGGGCCAGGAAAGGTGAACGCAGCATTGGGAACCGGGCTGGGGCGAGCTGCCCTGAGCCCTGTGCTCCGCTCAGGCTGCCCGTGCTGAGCCTTTCGCCAAGCAGCTTACAGAGAGCTGCGGTTGTGATCACCCGCAGCAGCAAGCAGGGCTGCGGTTCCTCCTCGGGCTCTGCACCTGGTGCGGGAGGAGAAGTGCCTCCCTCTCTTACCATGCTGAGCTCGCGGAGTGGGCTTGCAAATCTGGGAATTGCTCGCAGAACAAGTTGCAGATCTTCTTGCTTTACATAACTGGTGGTGCTTTTTTATTCTTTTGATTTACTATTTATTCTTTCAGTTCAGATCAGTGATCCAGCTCTCGGCTCTGCTGAGTGTATTGATTAGCCCAGAATCTCATCCGCCACTTTGCTGCAAGATATTGTAAAACTGTTGTAAAGCCCTGAAACATTTCCAAAATAATATCAGAGTTTCGTGCTCTCTTTGCCGATGAGCATCTCACGGAGCCGCTTTGAAGGTGGACAGAGGAGGAAGGTTACTGCAGCAGGCTTTTAAAAGGAGAACTAGAAATTATTTAGCAGTGTGGTCCAGCCAGAGACCCCCCTCGACCTGGGTCCACGCAGCTGACTTGTTGCTGGAGTTTTGCTCTACAAGACGAGTCCCGATGAAGCCGCTGCTACGGCAGAGTGCCACAGCACGCCGTGGGGCTCTGCCGTCTGAGAGCGGGGCTGGCAGCGTGTCCAGCGTGCTAAGCCCGATGCCCTTCCCTCCCGTGGCCGTGCCATATAGCGGCTATACAGTGAGGGGACAGTGGGGACTGTCCGCTGTGGGTTCCTTGACGTCAGCAAGGCAACCTGAGCACTGCCAGAAAGGGGGAGACTTCTGCAGGCTTTGAGGAGGGACAGGGAGGAAAGGAAGATCAGACTGCAGCGCTGGCTCACAAAGGGGCTTTTCTCCACCCACCCAGGAGTGGGGGTGTGTGCCACGAGAAAGGGCTCTGTAGACACGTCAGATGCAGAGCTTTGAATCCCGTGAGTGGCATCAATAGAGCAGAGGTATTTTTCCCCCTGCTCTGCATTGCTGCAGGGCATTGACTCTCATCCTCTGGGATGGACCTGAGGGGTGTTCAGGCTGCTCCTAAAAGCCCCTGCATCAGTGATGGACGACATGTCTGACAGCTGCCTGTCCTCCATCTCGAAGGTCAGGTGGGTGGGGGTAAGGCACAATGGTCTAATGGTCCCCTCAGCTCCCTCTCCAAGGACCTCCCTTCCCTCTGGCCTGCGAGCTGGTCTTCAGCCCCTCCAAACTGGCTGATGTTAGAGAAAGAGACCTTGAGTTTTGAACATGCAAAAATTCCCTCTGTAGGCTTGAATTACTTATAGAGTGTAAATGGTGCCTGAACGTTAACGTGGTACGTGAACGTTGAGGAGTGGGTGATAGCTTCACTAAGTGCAGCGACGTTGCACCAAAGATGAATTCAGCCTGGGATGCTTGCTGGCAAACGCATCACCATCAGTCCCTGCTTATTCCCCCCAAACCCTCAAGTTTTCATTGACTCATGAGCCAGGAGGACCCCAGAGGAGAGGCAGGGAGCAGGAATCAACCAAGATACATCAGTACATTAGAAAGGTAGGTTGCTCCCTCAGAAAAAATGATCCTGAGTGTTAGCAAGTCACCAGTAAATACAGCAGAAGGCTTGAGCTGAAGAGAGTCCCTGGTAGGTGAGAAGATCAAGCCTGGAAGGCTGCTGTCAGTGAAACCAGCAGGACTGAAGTCTCCAGTGGCCTGGGACTAATTCTGACCCTGCCTGTAACAGGCAAGAGCAGTAGTGGGTATAGCATGCCTGGGAAGGAAAGGTTGATTTGCCTGGCAGAAACTGCATTTTAATTGCTCATTTTCTTCCCTTTTTTATGTGATTTGATTGTGAATTATGTTTTCTGCATTTGTAATTAGAGTGTAGAGCAGATGGTGAGGCTTTGTCTGAAGTGATGTAGCCATTGAAATAATTCCTGCGACAGGCTGACAGTTTCCTAGGAAAGGGTGTGCTGTGCCAGGAGGGTACCCTGGGAGCTGCTCTCACGGAGACCCACTGTATAAATACTCTGGGACAGATCTTGAAGTGATAGAAAGCAGCATTGCCCTGCTGAAATCTGTATCCAGGCTGGTTTACACCACCTAAAAAGCTGTTCTCTGAAGAGAAACTCTTTCGTCCTTACACCTAGAACTGCCTGCTGTCATACTGAGTTTGCCGTCAGCTCTGCTGTATTTATTTAGAATCATAGAATCATAGAATGGTTTGGGTTTGAAGTGACCTTAAAGATCATCTGGTTCCAACCCCTCTGCCATGAGCAGGGACATCTTCCACCAGACCAGGGTGCTCAGAGCTCCATCCAACCTGGCCTTGAACACTGTCAGGGAGGGGGCTGCCACAGCTTCTCTGGGCAGCCTGTGCCAGGGCCTCACCACCCTCATGGTGAAGAGTTTCTTCCTAATATCTAATCTAAACCTGCCCTCTTTTAGTTTACAGCCATTGCCACTTGTCCTATCACTACACACCCTTGTGAAAAGCCCCTCTCCATACTTCCTATCAGCCCCTTCAGGCACTGGCAACTGCTCTAAGGTCACCCTTGAGCCTTCTCTTCTCCAGGCTGAACAGCCCCAACTCCCTCAGCCTGTCCTCGTAGGAGAGGTGCTCCAGCCCTCTGATCATCTTCATGTCCCTCCTCTGGCCCCACTCCAACACATCCGTGACCTTCTTATGTTGGGGGCCCCAGAGCTGGACGCAGGACTCCAGGTGGAGTCTTACGAGAGCGGAATAAAGGGGCAGAATCCCCTCCCTTGCCCTGCTGGCCACGCTCCTCTTGATGCAGCCCAGGATATGATTTGCTTTCTGGGCTGCAAGCGCACATTGCCGGCTNATGTTGAGNTTCTCATCCACCAGTACCCCCAAGTCCTTCTCGGGGCTGCTCTTGAGCCACTCTGCCCAGTCTGTTCTTGTGTTTGGGAGTGCCCCGCCCCACATGCAGGACCTTGCACTTGGCCTTGTTGAACTTCATGCGGTTCACGAAGGCTCACACGCCGCACAGCCAGCCTGCAACGTGCTAGCTGGGTTTCTTTGCTTGTGAGTTTGAGAAGGACCGGATTATGAAAGCTGCTTTAGTGCCTTACAGAGCCCATGAGCTGTGGTTTTCCCAGGAGCAGGAGGAGGAGGTTGGTGAGCTGGATCTAGGACCCTTGGCAACCTTTCGAGCCTCACCCTCCTGCTCTGGCACCTTGCGCCATGCAGCTGCCGCACACCCCGATGCAGCCTGCCGGGGACGGGGCGCAGGCAGAGCATCCCTCTCAGCCAGCCCATTCGAGGGTCTTCACGCCCTCTCGAGATGCCCAGCTCTGCTTCGTCCCCATATCCTGCACTCAGAATAAGGATTTTGTAATTCAGGACTTTTGGCAGAAGTTACAAAGTTGGACTTTGAGAGAGAAATCTTGGAAAGCTGCAAGAGTTCAGTGAAGGGTGAAATCACTTTGTCTCTTGTTGTGTCAGCCAGACACTTCATTCATCAGCTTGGTTAGTGATTTGCAGTGAATATGTTGGACTAGAATCTCAAAACAGTTGTGGATCCTAATCATATTTTTGAAAAAGAGAGAAAATCCTTCCTAGAAAGTTGCTTAAATATATTTTTGACTTTCATTCGTGTCTTCTTTTATAAGACACAAGCTTTTGGTGATATGCCAGTATGCAGAGCAGGGAGCAGAGCTAATAAGTCTTTTTCTTGGACCTGTCATTGAACGAGCCTTTTCCATTTCTAATTTCTGTATCTCTCCCATAGGGCTTGGACAGCTCTGTGATACTTTTGATGTAGTATTTTAGGGAAAATAATTGTAGTGTAAAACCTGCATAGTTCATGTGCATCATTTTTCCATAGTTCTATTATTAGGAATGCAAGCATCTGCTGCAAGTGCTGGGCAAACTGCGTGCTGGCTTGAGCCCGCTGGAGGAGGAGGAGGAGGAGGGAGGAGTGTGACCTGATCTGTGTCTGCAGAAAGCAGAGGAGCAAGGCTTTGAGTGGGGGCTGAGGAAAACTCTGTTCTTAACTGTGCTGGGGATTTGGTGCCTTGGGGACTGTACTGTGCAGGGCTGAGATTCCCGGGCAGAGGGCACGGCACCCCGAGGGCACATACGCTGTCGAGGGAAGTTAGTTGTGCATTGGTGATGTTGTCCCTGTTGGGAATGTCCTTCATCTCATGCCTGTGTAGACACACCTAGAGCAGATTAAAGGAAAAAAAAGAAAACAAGACTGAAGTGTGATGTTACCTTCCCTACATGACTGAACTCTTTCTGAAGTACAAACATTGTGATTTTTTTTTTTGGCGAAGCGCAGACTGCATTGCGTTATGGTGAGGATAAATAGCTGTGTGGGCACCTTCCCACTCTGCTTGCTCACCGAAAGGTAACTTTCACTTACAGGTATTTATCCTTTGGCACTTAGCTTCAGTAGGGTCTGGGCTGCAGTTTGTTCTGATCTGAGTCGAGTGAAAGGATTGGAGGTTTGGATCCACAAGAAGATGTCTGATGGTGCAGAGGGGTCCATCTGTGAGCTGGAGAGCTCGTTCTTCTCATGTTCTTCCCTGCTGGGACCTGAAGAAAGCAGGGATCACACGAGCTGGCTGCGTGGGAGACGGGGCTGTCCCAGGGGATAGCCTGCGGGTGCAGGGATGGCTGGGCTCACAGCAAAGCTAGAGCACTGGTAAAAACTGTCCTGCCCCTGCTTGTTGGGTGCGTTTAGAAAATGAGGGAAAAGGTGGAAAAACCTCAGCCCAGTGTGTTCAGGTAAAGCTGGTTTTTAGGTCCTTGTTCCCAAGTCTGTGCGAGCCTGTGGGAGCTTTTCTGTTAACCTGAAGCAAGCTGTGAACTCAGCCTCGAAAGCAGTGCAGAAAAAGCTGTCCTGGATGCTCCCTGGCAAGGGCTAATTAATGTCTCCTCAGAAGTGCTAAGAGCTGTGGAAAATGCTGCCTTACCATGATGGTACTGGCACAGGGCTTCCCAGGTCCCACGGTGACCTTTTTCTACCTGGGCTCCACTTGCTTGCGGTCGGTACATGTGGAGGACGGGCATCCCCGTGCATGGGTCTTGACATGAACCTTGACAGGGACGATCAGCCCCCTACGAATGAGTAAGGAACAGCTCAGACCAGGCCCATAAACCCACTTGTGCCTGTGTGCAGCTCCCTAAAGAAGCTGTTCTTCCGCCTTCCAGCCTCCCACCTCAGCAAGACGGGGTGGTTCCCACTGCCTTTCTCCATGCAGTTGGACCTTCTGCTTTCCTTCAGAAGTCCTTGACGCAGAGTGAGTGTCTGATTAACGAGGCTCAGGGAACGCTGTCATTTTAGTTCCTTTCCAAGGCTGGCTGGAGGACGCTTGTTTATGGCATTTAATTACGATAGATGGCAGACATGTGGAGTTTAACCCGTGTCAGCTCTGTGGAGCATGTGGCGGCCTCCATGCTGAAAAGCACATGGATGAAGGCTTTACAGCCCTGGTTATTGCCGTCTGCCTTTTCGGCTTTCTAGGAAAACTGAGCTGAGAAGGAGATCCGGGCAGTGCTGTGTTAAGCAAAGGCTCATCCCTGTGTGGGATGACACCAGGCAGTGCAACTTCAGGTGAACTTTGAACTGCTCCTACACACATCCCTGAGGACTTCGGGTGCTCCACAGAGGCAGCAGAAGGCCTCCACCTGGGTGCATCTTCCTGACCTCCCTGCACGCCCTTGGTCACAACCAGCCACCCACACCTCACTCTTCAGGCAGCTCCGGTGCAGCTTTTGTATGTATTGATGCATAACGGACCACTGAGAAGGTCCCAAACCAGATCAGACCTACTTGTGGGGGTAAGTGCCTGCTCTGGCAGGGCTCTGGTGGCTTCTGAAATGCAAGAGAGGTGCGGGGGGAGCTTTTCAAAGCGAATTTCACTGACCCAGGTGGCCGCAGTCAGACGGATGGGCTGCTGTGAGATAGCATCCTTCATCTTCTGTAGCGATGCGGTTGCTTAGCCGTACTCACCGGCTGCTGCTTGTACACACTCACAGACTTTGATTTTTACTCTAATACAGCAACACTGTGAGCGCTTCCATTTGTAAAAGCTATCTAAAAAGAATTAAAGAAATAGATTTACAAATGCACACAGAGGCACACACATATCATTTAAGACAACAAATAACTAGGAAAGGCAAGACAGTAGTAATTCACTTTCATTTTTCCTCTGATGTTTTTAAATGCCTCAAGTTTTCCTCTTATGGTTTATGATCTTATCACGCTCCTGTCTAAACTACTACCTTAAAATACATTCCACGGGGTTATTTTCTCCATAAAACCCTGACAATAATAATTTCTCCTGTAAAACCTTCAGTTCCTACTTGCACTGTAATTTGGGATCTGCCAAGCCATCCACAGCTATTTGATGGCTGGCAAATTGCAGGGCTGCAGGTACCGGCGATCCGCGCCGGCGCCGCGTAGGTCACCTTACACCACGCTGATGACTGATTCCCGGAGCTGGCAGGGGTGGGCTCGGATCAGCGGCGAGGATGAGAGCACATCAAGAGGCACATTTAATGGATTGTTTCCTTTTAATATCGAGAGTGCTGCCCCAGGCCAGTGCGTGCTGCGTCTGAACACGATGCTGGTGACCTTGGAAGTGGACTCGGAAGGGGAGATGTGTTGGTACGCGTGCTGGCTGTCCTGTCTGATCCGATTTATCCCTTTATGTGTTTTTCACACCTGCACCGCTGCGAGGTGGGTCATGCCGGAGCTGCAGCAGCAGCTTGTGCCTGGCCTGGCTGGTCCTCGCCCCGCTCCCTCTTCCAGATGCTGCTGAGTTAAAGCGCAGGCAGGGATTTCGGCTTCGGCAGGGATTTTGGCTGAGAGCTTCCCAGCCTGGAGCTACTCCACATCTGTCTTTCACACTGAAATGGAAACACACCATTTAATGTGACAGTGCTTTTCTGGGAGCAGTTGCCTGCTGCTCATGCTCCAGCGAGTGCCTGGTAACTGCCCTGGTAACTACCCGCTCCTTGAGCTTCTCTCCTTCCCATCCTGAGCGGGCGAGAGGAGGCCGTTAGAGCTTTAGGAGAAGGAGCAGGATGGTACCCCGCCTGCAGTTCACAGCCACGGAGGTGCCATCTTCATTGCCTGGTGTGTTTTGTTGAGCTGACAGCTTAATTTCTGGTCGCAGTCCTCCCTCCCTGCTCCAGCATGTCCCCTCAGTCACCTCGCATGTCTTGTAATTTGTGCTTAGCCAAACCAGAAGCTCCTCGGAGAAGTATTTATTGTCTGTTGGAACCTCGTAGGTTTGTCTTCCCTTACCATTGGAAAGCGTTCCCACATTATCCCCGTCCTGGTTAGGTTTGAAGCAAAGGCTTTGGCTCTGAGATTGTGGCTCTTGCCAACTCATTTATTGCAAGGAAAGGAAAATGTGGGATATTGCCAAACCATTGCACATCCTCGCAATGCTTGACACTGTGCTTCAGTATCGTATTATTTTTCCTCTATCTTGTTTCAGATCATCTGAGAAAAGGGCAAAGTTATTTTTAGTTCTTTTTTTTTTTTTTTTTTAAGTCATGGTTTAATTTTTACTTTGAACTTTCAGCTTACTTTATGGAACATTTTTGGATCATCTGAGATACTACCTGTTCTTATCTTCAAAGTACACTGTCGAAGTGCCATCAGGGTCTGGCTTAAGCAGGAATTAAGTGGCCCTCTGGATTTCAAGACAGAAAAAGCGTGGCATCCTGTTGCTTGCATATACCGTTTGTTTTGTCCAAAAGTTGCTTCGATCTAGCGCAATGCAAACAGCGATCCATCTGCTGGGAGGCGTTCAGAAGCTTGCCATGTATTTGAATCTGTCACTGGCACATTCGCCTGCGTGCAACGGCACCTTGCTGAAACACGTCGATCCACCGAGAGAGCCAATGCCTTTCCCAGCAGGTAATAATTATGAAATGCGGAGTCAGTGCTTATGTGTTTGCCAGCTCTAGGAACCTCGCTGCTTCTTGCACGCTGCTGGAAATCCGAAGTAGTTGATATTGCTCCTCCCTTGCTGCCTCATGGCTGAGGCATTTATTCCTGTGTAAAGAGCGGAGGAGGCCAGCGGCCAGTGCCCTATTTACCCCATTTTTAAGGACCATCACAGCAGATCAGACCCTTCTTGCACAAAGGAACTCAGGAAACATGGGCTGTGGGGTTTGTAACCCCTGGCCCTTCACTGTGCTGAGCTGGTGTAGAAAAGACAACATCAGCTGGGCGTGCAGGACTGCTGACGGGCTGCTCTCTGCTGAGCAAGCAGACGGGTACAGGTTAATTAACGAGGACCCCGGTTCCCTGGAGTTATGCTAACGCTGCTGGTGATGCAGATAAACAACCAGCGAGCAGCCCTTGGCCTTTGGAAAGGCATGGGGGAGTGAGGAACAATGGCTGTGGAATGACAAAAGGCGTTGGAAAAGAGATTTGATGGGGCAGAAGGGAGCATAAGCAAATTGAGTGGTAAAAATAATTAAAACTATTAGGAGAAGTAATGATTTGGCATTAGTCTTAGAAGAAAAGATACTTGTATAGAAGTACCTGCGACTTGTTAATGGGGCCTGTTCGTTCTTTCCCATAAGGAGCTCAGTACCCACCATTTGCTGCCAGCGACTGCCAGGACCTGGGGAGGCATCGCCTCTATGCCCTGTTTGGCCTCATTAAATGACAATTAGCGAGGCCCTACTCCAGTGGCAAAAAAATCCATTTGCTGGAGTGTCAAGAGCAATGTCAAAAGGAAGACCTTTTTTCTTCCAGGTGACTTAACATGGTGGAAATCGGATGGTAGTCTCCGTTCCCCGAGGCGATTTGGCGATAGCAGTTGTAGCCATCCCGGCAGCGGGCTCTGACCTGCGCTGTGGTCCAGCGTTGGCCCGTCAGCGGAGCAGAAGGCGATGATGTTTGTGGAGGTGCGAGGTCGTGGCTGAGCTGGGCAAAACCTGCGTGTGCCGGCTGCGCTGGGATCCCACGTTCCAGGATTGGACCCGGCACTCCAGCATGCGGGGAAAGTGGGAAGGCAAATGCAACCCTGCTCTTTTCTAAAGCAGTGGGTGTGTTTGCTGGGTTAGGTTACGGCAGGAAAGGTGACCCCTGGGCTGAGTGGTTGTAAAGCAGCTCATAAAAGCGAGGGGAAGGGATGAAGGCATCTACTGCAATGGATAACAGACTGATTTGAGCATGATTTGGGGATCTATATGTTAAAGCCGCTGCTTTGCCTCAGATTAACTTGAATTGTGCTTGTAGAACTGAACTGAGCAAGCCTTTCTGCCTCATTTTGTCCTTGAAATGCTGACTCAAGGAGATAACGTGCCTGCTGCACGCTTTGGGCCCACTGCACTCAGCAGCTCCTCTTTGCTGTGCTTGCTTTCTGGGGCAAACTGTCTGTCGCTCAGCAGGGCCCTTGCTCATGTTCCAGGTTTACTTTTTTCCTCTTTCCCTCTCTCTCTTTGTTTTCACAAATAAATATACTAGCAATAGCTAAATCACACACCGGTAAAGTTTATCAGTATTTTGGAAGAGATGTTAGTAACGTATTTGCTATGAAGTCGATGAGGGGTAGTAAATTAGCAGGACATCTCATGGGTGAACGCATGTATTTTTTTTCCCTTGCTGCCCAGCTGGCTCTTAAATTTCTTTGTAAGAAAGCTGATGCTGAATAGCAGAGACACACAGTTTCTTCTGCTCCCTTCCCTTTATTAGATATATAATATATATATCTTTATATATGTATTTTATGTATATAATATATGTATTTATATATAATACAAGTTTTAAGCATAAGGCCAAAACTATTGTCCTACTCTAATCACAGTTTACATTCCAAGGAATGTGTTGCATTTTTATCCTGGAAGTGCGATTCCAAAGAGCAGCACAGAAGTAGTGGTAATAGAAAAAAATGATACAGTAGGGCGGGTTTTTTTGTTGTTTCTTTTTAGCATGGCAATAGCATTTGCATTTCATTTTTCTGCTATAAACATTTGTACTTGTCACTATTTAACAAGCATATTAGCAATGAAAAATGTGAGCAAAAAAGAAATACAGTGCGACCATGCTGCAATTAGCCCATTATGTGTATAATGATATAGCTTGAGGAGTAGAGCAGTGCTAGTTTCAAGAACTAATTATAGGAACTGCATTACAAACTGCACCGTTGCTATCTGCTGCCTTCGCACCCAGCAACTGAGTGCAGTTGTTCAGGCCTGGAATTGATCTGAAAGCAAGTGCTGCATTAATGGGGGGAAGGACGAGCGGAAACGGGCGCTCTCTGGTCGCACGGAGGCAGTGAGGGTTTATCCTGTGGCAGCTGCTTTGCAGGAGCATTGTCATGACAACTGAGTCAAGGAATTCCATTTCCTGCCCTTGTTACAGCTGTTGGTAGGTGAGAATTGAATCATAGCATTCGAGTTGCTGTTTAATTTTTGTCTGTGCTGCGGATGTGCTTGATTTCATGCCTTACACGAGATTCATGCTGTAAGCATGAATTCTTGGCATCTTCTCACAGAATCACATCATGGCAGGGGTTGGAAGGGACCTCTGTGGGTCATCTAGTCCAACCCCCTGCCTTATTGTATCTTTTCAGTGTTTTCCAAAACACTTGGGGGTGGTAGTGGTGTTGTCTCTTTTATTTTCCCTTTGTTTGGTTGGTTTTGTTGGTTCCCCACCCCCCCCATGCCCCTGCTGGATTGGGTGGCGTTACCGTGATGACAAAGTGAACAGCCTGAGAATTCAGGTACTTTATTTAGACAACCATAAATGAGCTTTTAATGCACCACCTCACACCGCCAGCTGTAAAACAGCAGCACGCCTGACTGGTGTGGGGTTTCACACAGCCACCTCGGCCAGCTTTGTCTGTCTGTCCATGCGGGCTGAAGGGTGCAGCTGGAGCCTGGGAGCATTGGGAAGGGTCAGGGTACAGCATGGGGGGGTTGTGGGGTGGGTGTGTGAGTGTATGGTCCTGCAGCCGCCAGCAGCCCCAGCACGCTGCTGGTTTATGGTTTGTCCCACTTACAGGCAGAGCAGAAAACCAGTCAAGGGTTTTTACAAACTGCTCAGGCATTGACTTGTTTATTGGCAGCTTGAATTAATTGGGCTTAAAAACTCTAGCATCGCTTGATTTTATGTTTATCACATGCAAGAGGCAAAGAGAAGATTTGAGGGATGAGGGTGTCACTCCCGTTGCTGTAGCATCAGTAGCCCCGCAATGTACCCAACTGGTGCGTCAGCTCAGCACCATCCCACCCTCTCCCACCGCGCTGTGGCCTTGGCTATGGAAAGGCAAATAAATACACATGTGAGTTATCACCTCTTGCATTCGCTGAGCCAGGGGGCCCATCCCAGCACAGCTCTTGGCCAAAGCGTGGGGTGGACGCTGCGATGAAGGTGGATGCTGCCAGCGGCGTGGATGCTGCCGGAGGGAGTCACACTGTGAAGGGGTGCAGGCAGAGGTGTCGGCATCTGTCCAGGAGCCAGAAATAAGCACAGGCTGTGTCTGCCATTGAAGAGGGGCTAATGGGGTGCCGCAGTGCCGGCAGCATAACCCAGATCCTCTCCAGCACACACTGAGCCTGGGCAAAATGCGCAGGCATTGCTGGAGTGGGAGCATGGCTGCAGCCCAGAGCCAAACTGCCCTCCCGGTGCTCTGCGCTGGGACTGTGCTCCTAGGTCACAGAATCACAGAATCACAGAATGTTTGGGGTTGGAAGGGACCTCTGTGGGTCATCCAGTCCAACCCTCCTGCCGAAGCAGGGTGACCCAGAGCAGGCTGCACAGCACCGCGTCCAGGCAGGTCTTGAATATCTCCAGAGAAGGAGACTCCACAACCTCCCTGGGCAGCCTGTGCCAGGGCTCCGTCACCCTCAGAGGGAAGAAGTTCTTCCTCATGTTCAGACAGAACTTCCTG
>Ga0065711_1046977_pt1 | contig 12595 bp, 5 predicted proteins | sample Hoacrofraction12_FD_59098 | JGI IMG/M metagenome (GOLD analysis project Ga0065711, IMG submission 59098) | Hoatzin crop microbial communities from Cojedes, Venezuela - Epithelial fraction 12 v2 (version 2) | ecosystem: Host-associated > Birds > Digestive system > Esophagus > Crop | place...
AAAAAAGAAAAAAAATCAAGAAGCCACAAAAGATTTCTCGGTGGGGTTAAGATAAAACACATTAATGGTGGTACATGCTCCTGTTTCCCTGTTCAAAGTGAAAATTTCAGATCAGCAAATATGAGAAAATTCTCATCTTGCTAGAAAGCAAAAGAATAGCTAGTACGAGGCGAAATACTCACAAGTAGTAAAATTGCTTTTAATCCTTTCTGGTGGCATTTTGACCATGATATATAAAAAAATAAGAAAGAAACCAAAAAGCAAGCCTCTGTTCCAGATATGAATATCGCTCATCTAACAAAGATTAAGTCATACTTCAATTACTCCTTTGAAAACTGCTGCTATTTGTAAAGGGCATACTTACAAAAACATTGTAAATAGGTTTTTCTTTTTTAAACTCTGCAGGCACTTTACAAAAGTCTGCAGGGAAAGAATGAGAGAAATTGGAAGAAAATATGTTGCTGTTTAAAGTAAACTGATTAATAAGAGTAATTAATTGGTTACTGGAGTTGAAAAAGAGCAATCCTGTCTCCTATGAGCTCTAAGTTGCAAAGTCAGCACAGAAAGGGAACAACCACCACAACAGTGATAAAAGTGATCTTCTTGAGAGAAGTGGATGGTATTTTTATTTTGTCTGGGCTGATTCACATAGAGAAATGTGCTTTGTACAACGAAGTGAAAAGGAAAACAGTAGCTGCGGTAAAAGGAAATGGCCAACGGTGACTTTTATTTACAATTACCAAGAGACAGGCTATTATTGACCATATGTGCCACAATCGCCCTCCTTATCACGGGTTGGCCATCATGTCCATTGGGAGCTGTTAATGAACTGGGTAATTGAGCTGCTGACATGTGTTACCAAAACAAAACAATAGGAAGAAGAGACAAATGAACATTTTATTTGCCAATCAGAGTAGGTTCCGCTTTTCAGAGAGCTGTGCCTAAGTAAGTGGCTGAATACATAAAACAGTGCATTGAAGGCAGGCAGATGCATGCACAATAATGGTTAACTGACAGCCTATGGCCCATCTGTGCTTAACATTTTGTTAAAGAAATTACTTGACTTGCTAAAGAGACAAATCATACAGCTGCCCCAAGTGCTGCATTATAAGAGATAAATCACTAGCTAAACTGTTTCATGCTTAAAATGACAATGCATATTAACAGTTAGCAGGGACATTTTGTCAGCACAGCTTGATGCAGTTATAACTTACAAAAAATGTGACAGCTCATAGCTATTCAACGATTTCAACTTAGAGGAGAATGACAACACTGCAAAAACAATTTCACTGCGCAAACAATAGGCAATTCACAGTCTATTCTTTTTAAAAATAAACTTTTTTTTTTGAATGATGAAATAATATGAAAAGGAAAAAATTGGCCAGTGTCTAACTGTTCTGCACCATTAATCTGCTAGCATGTACTTCATTCAAAACCACAGAGCATCAAAAAGGAACACATTCCATTTTAAATATCAAAGACTGCATCGCCAGCACTAAGAATAAATGGCTAATTCTCAACTGTGCATGAAAGGATAAAGAATTTCTAGAGTGAAAGGAAGGAAAGAGGAAACTGCAAATACAACTACAAAAATCTCTTCTTATTCCCTCACCTCCTCTTCCAAAAAGAGATTTGTTTTGTTGATACAAGTAACATTAAAGTACTTAACAGCTTTGCATGTGGGTCTGATCCCACTGTGAAGTTTTACTGCTGTAAATTTGCACTGGGAATTCCCATCATCATTATTTTGTGTTGTGAACTAAACACAAAGGAACTGCAGCGAGCACTCAGATCCCGCTGTACAGGCTGTACACACACATGGGCGGCACATACAGCCCAGGAAACCTGCCCAAGGGAGGGCAGAAAAACAGACCCCCTCCTCCTGACTCAGTCACACGGGCCAGGGCAAGCCAGACCCTCAACCAGGTCTACCCGAGCAACTGCACTACCCAAAATTAACAAACAGAAAAAAAAAAACCAACAAAAAGTGATATTCAGTAAAACTTGTGTAGCCTGTGGGACCTTTCCCTGTGGTTTCAGAGGTTGGTGTCCACATATGGGTTAGCTCAGGTTTAATGACTGAAGTTAATTGCTATAACTTTCCCCACAAGGACAAGACTGCCGTGCTGACTTGGTACTGTTTCTATTCACTGCCCTGAAAGGACTACTTGGCTGTTTCCACTGGTATAAGAGCAAAGCTCGATCTGGGCAAACTTTGGCCCTTACTCAATGTCTCCCACCATTCCTGGCAGATCCAGGGAAGGAGTTCAGCGAGAGGGAGCTGGCACCATGATAACCCCAGGCATGCCAAAGCGCTCCAGCACAAACCCGTACAGTCAGTCACACTGTCACTGGGCTCTGAGTCACCCGGACAGTCTCTCTGAATGCCGCCTATTGACTTGGAGCGCAGGGCGCTCTGATAAAGCACGAAGAGGAGTCACAAGCGCGTCCCGCTGATTTCCACTGGCAGCTCACGCGTGCCCGCACCTGGGGGGATTTTCCAACCCCTCCCACAGGAACCATCCGTGGTAATGCTGCAACACGAGTACTGTATTTAAGCATTGAAACATCTTGTCTTCTCACTTCAAACAAAAAATACTAGAAGATTTCAAGGGAAAACTTCCAGAGGACTCAAAAAAACAAACCTCAATTTCTTTGCCTCCTAAATTTAGGAAAAGGTGAAGGAAACTAAATACTCAAATCTGAATGAGGATTGCTCTCAACCACCTTTGGAAAGTTGACATTTTAAGAAATATTTCAATATAAAAACCAGGGAAACTTCAGAGGTAAGCTAAATGTCTCTTTTCAAGACCCAGAAGATACTCAACACGGGCTGACAGAATGTCTTCAAGCCGGAATCAGCTGCTGGAGGAGCTGATTGGTAACCAATTAAGACTGAAAATATTGAGTATCCTGGGAGATGGAATTTGTCAGTTCAGAAATTGAATAAAGCAAATGAAAGACTCTCTAGATAAATAATGAGACTGTATTAGAGAGTTAAAGCACTGCAAATAATTGAGCTGTCAGCAATCTCTCACTGTGTAGGCAGTGTGGATTCTTCAGAAGAAAAAAAAATTCTGTAAGTTATATTTGGCTCAATCCTTTGCAACAGCAGCATGCAAACGAAACTCCTCAAGTTATACAAGCTGATCAAACCTACTGAGCGCACCAAGACGGAAAAAGCTTACAAGCATTTTTCAAAACCAGCTCTGCGTTTCTCCACTGGGTACTGACCAGCTCGTAGCATTGCTAAAACATTTGTGAAGAAAAAAGAAACTGTACGGATGCCTAAGGTAAAAAATTTTGAGAATGATTTAATACATTTCCTATCTCTCTCATCTAGTTCTAGCACCTGAATTAATACCACCCTTGATTCAAAACAGACAGTGACAGAGCAAACTGTTGTAGATAGTTTCATCTCAGCGTCAACATTACAGCCCTCAAAGTCTCTATGGGAAATCAAGTCTATCATCTCTTCTTAAACCCACAGCTGCAGCCAGACCACCCCTCAAGCCACTTTTACCTACTACAGAGCGAAACTGAGTTATATGATCTTCTCTATTTATCACTCTCAGGACTTGAGATGGCCAAAATATTTCCAGGCTTTTTTTTTTTTTTTAACCAGAATATTGGATTTTGCCATGGACTACTCTGTTTCCTCAAGAAATCACTTCACTTTGCAGAAGATCGTTGGTTTTCTGTGAAAGAAAACTAAAAGTGCTGACTTTTTTTTCCATTTTCCAGACTTTAGTCAATAAAAGAGGTTAAATTTTTGACTAGATACTCTTCCTGGGACTGATTTTCCAATGAGCTATCTACTCCTGCCAAATGCCCTTATTGCAGCCAAATCTGCTAGTAACTCAAGGTCACTCCCATCACAACTGCATAAGAATTGGGGTGCTGACCTCAAAATCCATCATCTTCTGTCATGGGACCTGGTCCTACTGGGTACTGAGCCCTCCAGTCCCACTGGCCAAAGACAGCCTCTGCCCTTATGGTAGTTCCAGTGTTTGGGATGAGAGCACCCCTTGCACTGTTATGATGGGATAGCAGTAGGGTGCTCAGCACCTCTTTCTATTTCCCAGGCTCTCCATTCCCAGCTCCTGCCCTGGGCACCAGCACGGGAGGTGCAGGACTCTCTGGCTCACAAGGCTCCCGGGAGCACACAACTCTATTTCATTTGCTATACCACCTGTGATGCTGTTACATCACTTCACAACATTAATTAAGTTAATTAACTTGGGTCCATCCAAGAGCTGCTCACCTGCAGATTCTCTTTGTCTCTTGCCCTGTGGAATTTGTGTGTCAGCGAGCTCCTGGCGTCATCCTTTAATTACTCTTCCCAGTGACTTGCGGTGCAACTCCTACGCATAACCCAAACTGCTCTGGTTAGGTGAAACGTGAGCAAACAAACCTCGCACAACCTATCAGAGCTCGCAGATGCCACCTGCCCACACCATTGCCATATGACAGATACTAAATGGACATGAGAAATTGAAACAAGACATTTTCTGGGTTTTAGGCAGACATAAACAACAAATTTGGGCAATTAAAAATGCCGTTCCATGCACACACACACACACAGTGCTATAAAGAGATTAACACCGTGATTTGCTAATAATGAAACAAGGCATACAGCTTGCTATCTATTCAAAAGTAACATGGGGAGCTTAATTTCTGAAGAAAACACACCATTCTTCAGTCCAATAAGAAACACAGAAAAAAGCCCAATATCAGCCAGCCTCAGAGTGGTAAACAGAAGGGGCTGATGTGCCGTGCTGGGCTGCAGCCAGCCCCACAGCACCTTTACAGCATGGAAAATGCGTCCAGCTGGGAATACCTCTTGATCCATTCTCTGCACCACAGACATATGCAATTCCCATACATTTGCTATCATTGACTACTTGTTGACAGATGCTGATAAATGCTCTTGAAAACCTGTAAGAAGGATGGCTGCTGATGAATGCTTAACAGTAGGGAGGTCGAACATTACTTGACTAAACATACACACACTTACATTAGCTGCTTTAAAACCTCTACAGATATTAACAATAAATTTATAACTGTCTCTGTTAGCAGCCCCCAAAACCTAGAAAGTAATTCTGTGCCAAATTTTGTGAGATAAACACACTGGCTTTTCTCAACTATTCCTCTATACAAATGAGACAGAAACAGCAGGATGCCTGTTGGCATATCCTGCGGGCTTTGCTTGGACACTAACATTGCAAACCACATCATGACTCTATTAATACTTTCTCCCCCCCCCCATTATTTAATTTGAAAGAGTATTCATTCACAAATCAAAACGAAGTAAAGTTTTAATTGATATCAAGCCCCTTTATACAACCCTGACACTAGCAGAGATTTAAAGCAAGGAGAAACGAAATGTGTGTGTTGACAAGCACGCAACCCATGGTGTGCACAGAGCACAACCTACAGAACACTTCTGTTCTTATGTCAATATGAAATGTTAGCCTAACTATTGCCTTCGCTATACTAATTTTAGCAGACTTCTCCATGGTACTTTGCATTTTGTGGCTGTTTAAAAGGAGCTACGATTTTAGGCACTTCCCAACAAAATTTGATGGCAAAACATTCCCCAGAAAGCTGCAAATTAAACAAAATAAACTGAGCAAATTAAGCAACAAATAAGGTTGCTTCCATTTTGGGGGGATAGGTACCTTCATCCTCCATTTTAAAACATAACTCCCACAGACATTTAAAGAACTGATCTACACCAGTGTTACCCAGCCTTTACTGAACCCACGGACCACAGCAGTCCCCAGGAGGTCGGTCTGTGAAACACTCGCTGGCTCCCAGCTGCCTGCACACTGCCTGGGCTGTGGGCTCAGAGTCAGCCTCAGCTACTGCGCAGCTCTTGGCAGAGGGTTGTGATGAGGGTTGTCAAGGTTTTAGGGAGGGTGGTCCGCGGTTGGCTTTTTTAAAATTATCAGTAATTAAAACTACTGAGTTTTGGTTGCTGCTAAGTATGAGGTCCATTTCCCAGCTTTTTCTGCTGCAGTGCAAAATATTGGAATGTAAGATCCAGGGATTTTCCTAAAAAGCTTCCAGTAAGCCTTGAAATAAACAAAAATATTGAAGAGCCTGAGCAAAGGATAAAATTTTAGTCTAGGGCTTAGATATTTGGTCAGTTTCTAACAGTCTCACGGATTTGAGGCTGGCTTGGGCCATTTAGCTAGTCTACCTTGTATTTATTAACAGCTGTGAAGCAGTATAGATCCAATACTGCACCTCTGCTATTTGTCAGGCGCGTGAGAGAACTCCTGCATCCCACCCACGATTACAGCCTCCCGGTGTGACACCCAAGACGTGTAACCCAAGGCACCAGATCCCCAGTTCTCACTAAATTCTCCTCCTGATTATTTTCCATTCTCACTCTATCTCACCCTGCCTTGCTGTTTCCAATTCACGCTTACAGTTCTTCACTCTTGCACAGTGCAAGGTGCTACGGGATGCCAAAACGCCTCAGCGCTCTGCAGTACTGCACTTGCTGACACACCTGACAAAAAAAAATTGACCGATTATTAAGCACTCTTGAACTGAATCTTTCCTACCACAAATCAGAGTTGTATTTTTTGCTATCTCTGCTTCCAGAGATTTAAGGAGCACAGAATACGCTAAACACCCTATCCTCTACATGCACATCCTTGCCACTGCCAAAACACACTGCAGGCACACCTCACCTGCAGAGTACGTGTGTAAGTGCGTGCACAGTAGGGCATAATCTGCTAACAGCGCATGCACGCGTAAAAATACAATACAGACCTTCTGTTAAGACCAACAGTAACAATCAGCTGGGTAAGAAGACAAGGAGAGAAAAGAAGGCAGCTTTAATTTTATAAAGGTAGAGGTGTGCTGTAGGATCTTTCATATCCTGAGTATACAGATTAAGGCAGTACTGTGATTCATGCACATTGCATGTAGTGTCCCTACAACATCAGCACCTGGAGTTTCAATGACTTAAAATTACATGATTGTCTAAATATTATTTAGTATTGAAGTCATATATAAGGTATGAAATGAGACATACTATCACTCATTTGCTCTTGCCATTCCCAGTGAAAGAGACACTGAAGAATCTAATTCTTCACCCCAAATATTAAAAGCAAATCTCGTTGTTTCAGCAGGCTTTGGATCAACTCTCTAGACTTGGATGTAGACCTCAATCACCCACGGGTATCAGGAATTTCCACACACAGAAGACACAAGGTAGACAGCCTTTAATTTAGTTTATTTTTCCCAGATGGGGTCCCAAAGAAACAGCCTGTGCTTTTTTTGGAGCATGAAGAGGAGTTCATTGTTAGACGATCTCCCACGCACTGGAAATCAATGGTTTCATTAAAGCTGATGGTTTTACCCTCCAGAATTAGGGCAAATTCTCTAAGACAACAGTGAAAGTGGTCCCAAACAGATTTGCAATGTTTAAAAGTAGAAAAAAAATTTACCAAAATGCAAACACATGAATTCAGAAAAGTTGTTAAAATGCCTGGTTTCTTAGCTACAATCTTTGATCTCTGTAAAATCAGCTATCTTGAATTGTTAGTCTGTAGGGTTAATTGATAGCATCTATTTAAAGGTTCTCTTTGTTTCCCAGAGGTCCTCAACATTACTGGGGAAAGAGAAGGGGTGTTAAAAAAAGATGTGGGAAAAGCTTTATGTCAACTATAAAGCTATAAAAATTCTGGCCCCTGCTTCATCTTGCCTTCCAGTGCTATGGCACCACTGACCTGAGTCCCCATTTGTTCCACCCGTACACAACTAAGCACCGCACCCAGCGAAGACTCTCACATTTGATACTGGGAGCCCAGTAATGCTGGAAGCGAGAGTCTTAATAACTCCACAGTAAAACACGCAATGAGAGCGCTGTCTCAGGTGGAAATAAAAGTAGTTCTCGTTGTTTCCAATTTCTCTGAAAACACTGAAATCCTCCTCCTACTGCATCACATTCAAAAGCAAGAGGGTTTCTTGAAAGCAGACTCTTTGCATCTCCAGGATACTTGGCATTTGCCTGTCAACATACGACACCACAGCAGGTCCTAAAATGGGAGCCTGGGTTTGGCTGCGTGAGAGCCACATCTCATCTTGTAACTCAAGTCTGAAATAGAAATATCCCCATGAAGTGTCATGGAAGAAGTGTAAGCACTAACAGACAGACTGCCTCCCCTACCTATGCAGATGAGCAGTGTGTATTCTGGTTGGCTTTTCTAGGAAGCTTAAAAAAGACAAGTATTCAACAGCCACTGAATTTCAGCAAAAACTATACAATTTTTTTATTTGACAGCAAATTTTAAAAACATTCATTTTTTCCTCAATTCATACCCTATGTATTGTGAGATGCAATTCTCTTTCTGCTTTAGGTCACTAAAGGTCTCTGCCGAGAGCCACATCAAAGCGCTAAATACAGATTAGGAAGTCAAAACTTGGCCTGCAACCCAGCCGGACAGAGCCCGACGCTAGGGCCTGACAGATGCCCCAGATGCGTACGGGGGAGCCTGCCAGAATGAACCCTGCACAATAGCAGAGAGTCAGCAGAGAATAAAAGCTGCATGCTCCCAGCCAGCCTCCTGTGTCTGCAAAGGAAAACAGGGACCAACTGAGAAATGAGCTTTTTGCAGCTTTTCTAAGTGGCTTCCTTTTTATTGTCACAGAAGCAGAGTAAGGAGATCCAGGGTCCCAGGTTTAATGCTGTCCAAGGGGAATTCAAGTCACCGAAACAAATGCAAGAGAGGTACTCTGAGAAAGCCATGTTTGTGAACTTTTTCCCTTCATCTACTGTTGGCCAAGTAATCCATATTTCTCTGTCCCTGGTAGCACATAACGTTGTCCCTTTGGGCTCACAGCAGAAGCCCTTGAACGTTAGTTGTCACTACAGACAACGTTGAATTAGATAGGAATAACCAGAGCAGCTTCATTGCTGTGACAGCTAACCAACAACTCCGCTGCAGTTTGGGCATCAGCGGGCTGAGACCACTGCTCACCAGAGACCAACAGCCTCAGTTTCTGCTTTAAAGTCTAAAGATGTCTGGTGTGCCGTCATAGGCTTACTCATTATGTCCTCTTCACAAGGGCATCTTAAGCTCTGTGTTGGTACAGCTCCCAGCACAGGGGCAGTCTGTGAGCAGGGCTCCTGTTTACCATAGCAATACAAATAACAACAAGTGGCTGAGCAACAGATGGCCTGGAAACATTTCTGATGTTTTCAGTGACAAGTACCTTATTCAGACACTGTAGTTTGACTTTCCAAATCATGGTCTAAGGGCATTTACCAAATAATACCTTCCACAGGCTGTGCTCTTGTCAACATTCATTTAATCTAAGATATATCATCATATATGAATGGATTAACCAATACATGCAGTGCATAACTTCACAGGGAATTCTCAGATTGCAATCTCCAAAGAAAAGCCTGCCTCTGCCATTAGAATGAATAAGAGTCATGCTGTTCTGTTAAGGTAGCAGAATTTGTATCGCTAAAATCCTTGCACTGCTTCGAAAGTCTCCTTCAAACATCCAGAACTGTTTCGCAAAATTCAAACATGCAGATTTTTATTTGCGATTTGACTGCTCCGGAAAAAAAGTTTGCAAATCCCACGTGGCTCAGAACCCTTTCTATGTTGTTCTATAAGACCCAAAACCAATATAAGTGCCACCGAGATTTTTGATCAGGATCTAAACAAGAATAATGATCAGGATCTCTGTGAGAAATAGTCTAGACCATCTTTTGACCAACTCACAGCAAGTGGGATATTGTTGCCTGTCTCAGAGCAGTTACACATTGAAGTAGAATGATAGAAACAAGCATCATTCCCTCCAGGAACATTACTGCATTGGAGACTTGAATTTTCATTACCACCTGGGAACATCAAGGTTCAGCAGAAGGTTTCCAATCCTGCTAAGCAAGCCTGGACTTAGCTTTGAATGAAAAATGGGCCTATTTATGGTTTTGCATCAAAGTCATGTGAAATGTGTGGTTTTGCATGGCTTCAATTAGAAACAAGCCTGAGGCACAAAAAGTTCAGATCCTGATCTGGATCCAGATCCACCCAAAGCTGAGGGACATGTAGACTAAGGCACTTGGTTCTCATCCATCTCCAATTCCAGCACGAAAACCAGGTGGGACTCACTCTCAGCAACCCCCCGCTCTTCCCCAGATTTTTGCAGCTTTTCCAACTTGATGTGGCAGCAGCAGCAGGAAGGTCCCTATGACTTCTGATGAGATCTGAAACCCATAAGACACTGTTTGAGTCACTGCAACCAAAACCATGGCATCTTCCCAGCTCTCACAATTAAGTTTTAAGCCATAAGGAAAAGAAGAAAACCCAAATTAACAGCCACATTGACAGTTTTATAGACCCCTGAAGGCTCTGCCTACATCCAAAGACGACAGTGGGGCTTTTTTAAATTACAGTGAATTAGCAATCAAGTTCCTAAGAAGGAGTCATTTAATAAATTAAAGGGTAGAATTCAAAACAATTTCAAAAGTAATCCTTTGGCCATAAATTGTTCTCTGTACAGTGGAAAAATGGAACATTGTCATTCTGATGCTTCTCTTAATTGGCATTCAGTTGTTTTCTCCTTTTAAAGTAATTGTTTATTATATTAGTGGGCATCTTGCAGTAAACTAATGTTGCCATCGGCTTTATTAGGAGTAAGATAAGCTCCTAATTCTTTTCTGATAAATTCAAGGGCTTGTTCAGTTAATTTTTGTGACAAGAATTAGGGAGAAAGAATCAGAAGTAAATTTGATCCTGCTGAGCTGCCGAAGGAATCAAGATTCTCAGCCTTCGAGTCCACCAACGCACTGAACAAACTTTTGGCTTTCTGACATTTGCTCCCCATGTACAGTGTGGTTTCAGGAGTCTGTTCCCATGATGCGGGCTGAGCACTCAGCTCACATTAATTAACAGAGCTCCATCAGGACCAGGCTCTAGCACAAAGTATTTTACAGGGCTTAAACACACAGTTTAGCAGTACAGACATTCTCACAAAGTTAAACTCAATCCTGCAAACTCTTTTGAGTGTTTATCTCAAATTCTATGCAGCTACCATTAAAAGTGATGACTTACAGACTCCTAAAATGCCATTCCCTTTAATATGATTTCCTATGGTAACACACAATTCATTGGAAGGCCTTTGCACCTATTTAGGAACAGACAGACTTTCCAATTAACTTCAGTGGAGCCATGACAGACTATACCAGCAAAGGTTCGGCTGCTCTGTCAATTGGGTATGTTTCTAATTCACATCATTTCATGCTTTCAGACCATGGTTGCAACTTGGTGAGGAAAGGAATATTTGCCCTGCTCCTCGTTTCACATTTCTCCTTCCAAGCTTTCTCCCCCTGCCTCCCCCATTTTGTGCTAGCGGAAAAAACAAAATCTTGTTAAAGTCTTTCATGAAAAATGGAAAGAGAGAGGGAATCGTCTGTCTCTAGAGGGAGAGGCATGTGGTCGTGGCACTCATTCAGGATGCTTTAGAGTGGAGACCAACTGTGCACTGGACAGTCTCTGAGACCAGAGATGGGCACATGCCTGCCCCGCAGTAGCTCCTTCTCAATTCCCACTCTTCAAAAGGTCCAATGAGTGCTTAAAAACAAACAGATCAAAAAAAACAAAAAAAACCCAACAGTCCTCCACTACCACCCCCTAAACAAACCCTAAGTATTTGAACTTCACTCTCCCATGCTCCAAACAAGCATCCTAATGCCCCACAGAGGGTAGTTACACAGATGAAATGGAGGAACTCTGAGAGGGCCCAGAGATGTTTGGTTAGAACTCTTCCCTCAGGGCCAGGGAAACATATTCCTTCCTTGAGGCAGGAAGCTGCCCTGCTCAAAGCAGAGGGGACAGGCACTTTGTCCCCCTACTTCCAACCAGGAATTCCAGCTGGAGTCAGGAAACCTCTAGCAAATGTGACATGCTTCCAAGAAAATTCCGTTTTATCCAACTGCCAAGGCCCAACAGTAAGCATGTTTCTTTAAAAAAAAATTAAAAATAAAAAATTGAAGCTTGTCTGTAACAGCTCAAGATATTTTTCTTATGACTTTCCTCATATACTTTAACAACACAAAATTCAGAAAGGTTTACCAAAAGATTTAATTGAGAGGCTGGAACTATTCTGGCATAACTGCACTGAAGAACAGCAAACACATTACTGTTTTCATGAGCACACCAAGGTTTTCCATCATGTTAACTGATGTCTCTGGAGCTTAGGACTTTCCAGGGCACAACGTTATGTACTAAAAGCATAATTCCAGGCTACAACATTCACGCTACGCAAGTAAAAATCTAACAGATAATCTCTTTTTTTGTCACCACTTGTCACATTCATTCTCAGAAATACTGAATTATCATTCCACGTTATATTTTAATCGCCTTTCAATGCAAACATAATCGGCTTTAGTGAACAGTCATATTCATTATTCCTACTACCATGCTCTTCTCTTCCCCTCCAAAGCATAACCAAAGTTGCATCGTTCAAACCAAACTCTTTAGAAAGTCAGGAAAAGTGCCTCCTAAAAGCACCAGAATAACAGTATTTAAAAGAACCATGCTCCACTTTTTTCTTTCTCTCT
>Ga0065711_1046978_pt1 | contig 12595 bp, 9 predicted proteins | sample Hoacrofraction12_FD_59098 | JGI IMG/M metagenome (GOLD analysis project Ga0065711, IMG submission 59098) | Hoatzin crop microbial communities from Cojedes, Venezuela - Epithelial fraction 12 v2 (version 2) | ecosystem: Host-associated > Birds > Digestive system > Esophagus > Crop | place...
CCGGAACCAAGCATGACGGCACATGGTATGGAATACCCGGCTCTGTTTGGCCAGGTGGGGTAAGCCCGCCCAGCTGTGCCCCTTCCTGGATTCTGGTGAAAATTAACCCTGTCCTGGCCGAACTCAGGACAACTGATGACTGCAAATTTGTCTACTTTACAGTACTAATTTATAATGAATTAGCGTTCTCTTCTCCACCCAAGTGGTTGTAGGGTTTTTTGCCTAAGTCTGGAAGTGCAGTAACAGAGATAATATTACTACAAGCACACTCCAAGTAAGCCAGGATGTAGTGTTTAGCAATATGATAGTGAAAGAGCACCTGTTTGTAGTATGAGCAAAAGGTGTTCCCAGAATATTAGCAACTGTATAAATTTAGACCAAGTCAATGACTCTGCAACACTGCCTGCTTCTGGGAACAAAGCAGAGAAACACAAAAACTCAACCAGTAAAATCAAATTCACATGCTATTCAACTTACAAGAACTAACGCATGTATCTACAAGTATACCTTATCCAACATTATTACATCACTGAGAATCAAAATCCTCAGAGTAACAAAGCTGGAAAACAATCATTGTTTGAAGAACTCCATTCCACAACAGCAGGAGAGGAGAACTACAAGATGTTGTTTAACTACTGACACTATACTGATGTTAGCAGAACAATGGAATCTTGGCCAGTAAGGCTATAAACTCACAGACTAGTTACTAGAGTACGAAAAGAGTAATGCACAGATCACTTTACAGTGTACCTGTCCCTCTAGACAGACTAATACCTCCTACTCTGCTCCAAGTTGGCTGGGGACTGTAAAATGACTTTTCGAATTATATTCTTAAAGCAGTATCAGATGCAGAAAATTCAGGACCTATCACTATGTCTAGATATTAACAAGCAGTAGGAGAAAAAGCATATCTTCCTTTCTACAGACAACTAGCATTTTAAATCCATCCTGAAATACAGTATTTCTCACCCAAAGGAACCACACAGAAAAACCCTAAACCACTTATAAACAATCCCCATACACACACTCCCACGTTTCTTATTTCCCAGCAAACACTGCCTTACTATGTCATCAAAATTCATGAAAGCGTTACTGAACTGAGTCCCAAATAACCTCGCAAATAAGTTAAATAATCCGCCCAGAAAGGCAGAAAACTTAATCAAAAACTGTCTGGCAATTTGTGGAAATATGTTCCGACCAGTCACCTAGTCAGCTTTATGGCATGCTCGCTCCTAACAATACTTACTTATAACAACTTAATCCCATTCTGCTGCATAAAGATACTAAGATTTCCTGAGAATCTGTTTGCCTGGCCAGTGCATTAAAAGAAAACAAAGAAACATTACATGTTTACTTAATCACTCACTAAGCATTTAAGGATACTTGTCATTCACAAGTTTATACATGCAAACCAGACACAAAAGTAATCCGGCAAGTACCAGATAATCAAACTGTATCTCATTCAAATCAGTTATGATTTCTCAATGGGCGATGAGAATATGTACTAAAGCAAAAATAACTGAACAGGCAATTTCATTTATGAATTTTTGCTAGCTCTTCTGATCCTACTATCATTTTAAAAAGATGCACTTGTTTCCTTAGCAGCAGATTTCACTTCCAGTTTTTCTTCATAACTGGCATGCTTCAAAAGCCTTTAAGGCTTTATTAACATACGCTGAATAAAGTGATACTAAAGAGCAGCCAGATTTACCGTATCTAACACTCTTTCACTGTACTAAGTATCTGCAAGTGGAGAAACAGATTACATCTTTCAAATGTGTTTTCATAGATCACTTGTTACAGACACTATCACTCCCAAAATACTTCTACAGAAGGTTGTTACAAATACCAAAAGGTAAAACAACACCATGCTTACACTACTACACCAGAGTAGCCGTAGCGATGCCACACTGGAATTGATACCTACCTACTACCTACTACCACTGCTAGAACTGTCTTGTAACATCAAGCCACAAATGACTTTTAAAGCATGTAGAGGTCCAGTTACACAAACAGGAATGATCACGCAGAGCACAGTATGACACTAGATTACTGGGGGGGAAGGAATATGCCTGACAAGCAATTCACCAATTACTATCACATTAACTTGTCTACAAGTCCCAGCAGTAGCACAGTTCATTACTGGTTACACAGCATGTACAGAGACCTCCCAAGAAAGCACGTAATCATTCCTGTAAGAACACATTACCTACTGTTTTTATCTTAAAGTGTGATCCAAGAAGGTAAGTTCTGGGGTCACTTTAATCCAGTCATTCCACCTGACAATCAGGATCTTTAATCATTTACGGAAGTGTGCCTTTGAGCATCTTGAGGTTTTGTTTTCCAAGAACTAAAGCAGTGCCTAGCAATAAAGACCAACTATAGTGAACGCAGATTAGCTCTTTAACATTTCATCACACTACGCTGATTAAGTGACATCAGTCTTTTATTCTGCACGGGTATTAAATGCACCCTATAAATGTCTTTAACAGGAAATGTATGAAGGTAAAAAGCTTCAAGATGAAGTCCAGCAGAAAAACTTGGTTCAGAGTTGTTTACAGGAGTTACCCAAAGGGTAAGTTAGTCTGAAGACATCAAGAACCTGTAACTTCCAGCTGGGTACTCACTGAAGAAAGCAAAGTGGACTTCTAGAGTTTCTAGCATTTTCCATCTCAAGACTGATGTACAAATCTAACCTTTTCTGCCTGCAAGAAGTCTGCTGGAATTGTGAATTCCACTTAATATTTTTAACAGAAGCACTCAAATACATCTCCAACCAGCCTCTAGTAATGAAAAGCCTAACTAAAAACTCAAAATCAGCATTTAAGTATGTAACAGTGGGTTTTGGGCCAATGGCACCAACTCAGGTCAAGAAAATTTCAATAATCTTTACCGCACGACAGACATTTTACTACACTATCAGACACTTGGCTCACGGACTCCTGCCATTCACACAGTGTGCCCATTTTGCTCACATTTGCTTTCCACATTTGCACATGGAAGACTGTAGCCTGCACCTGGATTATTTGATATTTGGAGAGACTGCTTTGGGATTCTGGGATCGTTGAACTCATCTATCAACCACATCCACAGTAGTAGGCACAAGGACACGTTTTTACAATAACTGCGTACTGGAGCTGTTTCCCAGAGAAGTACAGTTGTCTGAATTGCAATAGAGACAAAAGCTAAATAAAAGGGAATTTAGTAGCCAACCACATAACAGCCAACCACATAAAGATACTGTCTTTACATGAACCAGAATGTTTAACACGTGCTGTCTTAAAGTGTTTGCAACTCCAAGAGATTCACTTCCTCCCCAAGCAACTCTAGTTTCAACAGTACTTACTGCACCTCCCATACACACTGCTCTGTCTAAAAATATTTTGTCTGGAGATCAATCTACTAAAACGTCCCATCTTCTTGCACATGAGACAGTTCCGCTACTATCAATAACATTTTTAAGAGATGTATTAGTAGCTGTTGAGGGTCCAAAAAGATTTTCCTGGCCCTGCACAACAAAACACCGTTCAGACAATCCATTACAGTAAGAGGATTAAAAAGACAAGTAACCACACCCAAACATCTTTAAGCAAAGACTGCACTCACAAGGTTTAGCTGCATCTCATGTCTACAGAAGACTGTTTCTGAATTGCAGGCTTGACTATACTATTTCCACATTTTAAACAAGGTTTTCACATTTACACTGTGTAGTCATAAAGACATCCTGTTCATAGAGTTTTTACCTTGGCACTCCTGAATGTGTTCTCCTAACTCTCCCCTCCTTACCACTGCTGTCATTTTTAGCAAAGATCCTCACACAAACCAAACAGCAACACCTATCAGTCTCACACAAAAACTAACTATAATAAAGGCTTACCTGCCTAAAGAGCAAACAACTTTAATCTTTCTTGGAGAGAAATACCAAAGAAACCCCAGGTCACCCTTACAGTGCTTTTCATTCTTCGCTCTGTTACAGTCTCCTCAATGAAAGCAGAGCCCAAACAGAAACAGACTGAGACTTTACAAACATGTTTCTTGCTTGCCACTAGAAGCCCTTTAATTTACACAGTTTCACTGAAAGTCCTAGGATTGACAATCTGTTCTCCAAGATTCACGGAAATTTTTTATTTCTTGATAGTCTGGACTTCATAGCTTGCTATTAAACAGATGCAAATGACAGATCATTCCCTCACTTCAAGAAGCAGCATTTACTCATCAATAAAAAAAGAAAAATCATCACTCTGTCTTCTTCACTCTTAGTACTCTTTTAGAGAGATGAAATCATAATGGAACACAAGTAGGTGAAACATCTGGACAAGGAAGTTCTGACAGACTCTAGATCCGTATCCTTCCAGAACGGAATGAGAACGGAATGCAGGCAGACCACATTTCAAAGAACAGTAACCAAACAAGCTATTAAGCGTCTGGAGAACGTGGTCCAAATTAGACTCAGTGCTGTCAACTTTTTTGCCACGAGATTCGCTTTTCAAAGCAGCCTACAAGAATGTTTGAAGACATGACCGTTACACCACCAAACATTCCACCAACAATCAGTCAGTCTGTACACCACAGAGTGTACTGCCTCTTGACTGTGTATGCGTTCTACTACAGCTAATGATCTGCCCTGGACTCAAGGAAAAAAGGTAATCGTAACACTGGATGGTATCAAATGTCTTACTCTCAATAAATCATAAACTAAATAGGTACTACTGTCTTATAGAGACTCCCACAGTACTCAGCAGAAAGCATACAGCAAGCGGAACGCCTAGAGAAGGAAGAACATGGAAGCTTCTAGTGTCTGAGAAAGGCTTTTCTACAATTCTAGTGACAACCAATGAGTTTGATCAGGGTGAATATGCTGTGCTGCTTTACCTCTCCACATGAAGAGGAAGCCTGGCATGCTACACAAAGCCACACAACCTAGGAAGAAACTACAGAATCTTGTTGCTGACACTGTAATTACACATCAATCTAAGTACAAACACCACGATAAATGTACGTTAGTCATCTTTGCACTCAATCAATAAGACTGGTTTTCTCTACGAAGAAATTCACACTTTTCCTGAAGTGCTGTAACTGAAATTTGGTACAGAAGCCTCCATGTTAAGGTCACATTCTCCAACAAAACAGTGGTTTTTACACCATTACTACAAAATTATTTGCAGAGTGTACAGGTGGTACCAATACCTTTTACCTTTTGATCTGAACTAACTATAATCCAAAAAATATTTCAGTGTATGAGATTAGTGCCAACGTGGAAACAGTCAAAAGTCAAGAGCTGTAAGGAAAGACTTCTTGACTTAATCAGAAGATCAAGGTGAAGGCAACCATCCTCAGCCTCAACCAACGACTTCTACAGGGTTCAAAAATGCACTTCTCCCAAGTTAAACCTTTTATTAAAAAGTTCAGGTTTGAAGATTATTTCTTCCTTTATCACTGGGTGAGATACAGAAAAAAACCTGTTAATTTAGACAGGAAAGTTTCTTCTTGGATGCAACCCTAAATTCCATTAAAGGAACACTTGCTTATTAACTTCTAGCTGGAAGATTAAGTTACAGCAGCAAAGCTTCTCTTCTTCTGCAGTTCTCAGGAGTCTTCTAATTAGATAAGTAAAACTTTGCAGCATCTTCTGGCTGTTACTCAGGATTACCTGGTGCTTTTGTTAAAAAAAAAAAAAGTATATCAAAAAAAGCATATAAAGCTGCACTGAAATCCTTAGAAGCATCAAAAAACTCATCCATTTCTGTGCTGATTAGATGAGAGTGGTCAAGTACCTCCTGGATGATAGTACGGACTTCTATAGCACAGGCAACTGAAGTTCAGCAACAGTGGTGCCAGGGAAATCAAATGACTATCTGCAGCTTGTAAAGGTACCTGTAATGAAGAACTTGTTATTATCTGAACCTTCCGTAATCAATAACAGAAGTCAAAACAAATAAATAAATACAACAGCCAAGTATATCAGGGCAGTTATTCTAACATAATTTAAGAGTTAAGTGATTAGGAATAGAGAGCCAGTTAACAGGTTTTGAAAAAGAGAATAATCTCGTAACTTTTATCAATATAAATGATATAAACATTTGATCACATATCATCACTGGAAATCCTCATCATCTAGTTGTCAGTGTAGGCCACGCATTAGGTGTGTTCTGCAGCTAAGGGTTTGCAAGTTTTTTTAATACAAAAAGAAACAGTCAGCTCCAAGAGCTTCCAGATTAATTAAAAAAAAAGTACAAGTACTAAACTATCCTAAATAGATTACATGAATAAAATATACATGCCACATAATAGAGCCTTAGAGCAGTCTGCAATTTCTTACAGGTTATATTACGTTTCTGTGGCTTCCTATCTGTCATGGTTTAGCCTGTATGAATGCCAGGTGCCCACCAAAGCCGCTCTGTCATTCCCCCTCCTCAACTAGACAGGGGAGAAAAAATATGATGAAAGACTCGTGGGTCAAGATAAGGACAGGGAGAGATCACTCACTGATTATCATCAGAGAAAAAGCAGATTGAACTTGGGGGAAAAAAAAAGTTTAATTTATCACCAATCAAATCAGAGCAGGATAACGAGAAAATAAACCCAAATCTTAATAACATCTCTCCCACCACCACCCCTTCTCCGGCTTAACTCCTGATTTTCTACCTCCTCCCTGAGCAGCGCAGGAGGACAGCGAATGGGGTTGCAGTCAGTTCACCACATGTTGTCTCTGCCGCTCCTTCCTCCTCACAGGGAGGACTCCTCACACTCTTCCCATCCTCCAGCGTGAAGTCCCACTCACGGGACACAGTTCTCCACAAACAGCCCCAGCACGGGTCCCTTCCACGGAGTGCAGTCCTTCAGGAACAGGCTGCTCCAGTGTGGGTTCGCCACGGGGTCAAAAGCCCTGCCAGCAAACCTGCTCTGGTGTGGGCTCCTCTCTCCATGGGTCCACACGTCCTGCCACGAGCCTGCTCCAGCATGGGCTTCCCACAGGGTCACATCCTCCTTTGGGCACCCACCTGATCCGGCATGGGGTCCCTTCCACAGGCTGCAGGTGGAAGTCTGCTCCACTGTGGACCTCCATGGGCTGCGGAGGCAGCCTGCCTCGCTGTGGTCTTCACCATGGGCTGCAGGGGAAAATCTCTGCTCTGGCACCTGGAGCACCTCCTCTCCCTCCTTCCGCACTGTCCTTGGTGTCTGCAGAGTTGTTGTTCTCACATCGTCTCACTCCTCTCTCTCGACTGCTGCTCCACAGCAGGTTTTTCCCCGTCTTAACTATGTTATCACGGAGGCGCTACCACCATTACCGACTGACTTGGCATTGGCCAGCAGTAGGTCCGTCTCAGAGCCATCTGGCATTGGCTCTGTCAGACAAAGAAGAAGTTTCTAGCAGCTTCTCAAAGAAGCCATCCACTTGTAACCACCCTACTACCAAACCTTGCATGCAAACCCACAACACTGAAGTCATGCATACAAAATTGTATAAACCATTCTATTCTCACATATGCTCCAGCTTTTCCTCCAGTTTGTCTAGGTTTTTTGAATAACAAAGATAATAGTACCAATGAATGGTAAGTTGCATCAGTAGCTCTACAGTAAAAAATTTAACAAGAAGCTGAATTCAGTACACAGTTTCTGCAATCATATAAAAACCTTGCAAACAGGGCTACCAAACCTAAGGCCAGGTAAGTTCAAAGTATAGTCCATGATCGTTTCCAAAATCATTTGATTCCAAAATCGGAATTTTGGAATGCAGTCTGATCATACCTGCCTGGAAGATTCTAGATGACTCTCTCACCAAGCTACAGAGCTACCTGCTACCAGCTTCACTGAACAATGAAAATCAATTCCTTTCTATAACTTCTTCAAACTATTTATCCAAAATATAAAACTTCACTGATGCAGCTGAAGATCTCTCACATCCAGGTTCTGCCTGAAGCAGATGGGGTTTGGACAGCTTCAGCTGAAAATGTTTACAATTTTCCAAACAAAATAACGCTGGGAAGAGACTGCATTAAGAAACTCGATTGTTTTATGGATAGGTTTAGCACTCCCACTCTTCGGGGAAAGACGCCACAAAAGATGCTTTCCTACCCTTCTGGTAATTCACCTAAGCTGTAAGTATGTAAGAAGTCCTTAAGCATACAGTTTACAAATACTAAGCTTACGAGCTTAAACTCACAGCAGATTGTATCCACTGCTCACGTGCCAGCACAGGTCGGCAGAAGTTAAAGGCCTTGTGTAAGAAAAGCTGTAGGTAAACCACAGCAAGTCCTATTGCCAGATTTACAACTGTGTGTTTCACTGAGGCTGCTTGATCACAAGAATGCTTTCACATAAAACTAGAATTCTTCCACTCTTCCCGTCTCTCTATCTTTTCAGCTCGATTTACAGGAACAAAATCCTAAACACTGGGGCATTACTTGCACAGCTAAGTAACATGACACATACTACCACGCTTACCTGCACATAAAAGCGGAGCTCTATTTCTTCTAATGAAGTAAGCTTGATTTGCAACAACTTTCACATCAAGTAAACAAACGGTTTCAGTACTCTCACTTCCACCTGCTGACTTCAGTCTCCCATGCAACAGGTTTGGAGTGTCTTCCTCAACAAGACTAATTTCAAAAGCAATTTCAGTCACTGCTTCTTGCATATACTGGGAAGAAATGTTTGAGCTCCAATGCCCTTGTTCCCTGACTCTAGTAAGCACTATGGAAAAGCCACCTGAGATCATTGTTTCTTTATCAACAACAGCCATTTACAAGTTTTCACTGAAATCAAATCCCAGCAGGGTGGGAGAAGATTATGAAGATGCCAACACAAGATTACGCTTTTTTTCATATTCCATCAACAATACATATTGCTGCACTAGAACAGCATGCACGTTTAGGTCTATGAGCAACATAAGTTGGTATTAATACCCCTACAGTCTTCCAGACAACCTTAAGTTCTCTGCCAAGTTTTCAAACTTCAATAAACTTCAGTGTATTTTTACTGCTCAATTTTTCCAGCATTGTAACAGAAGGCTAGAAATCCCATGACAACTACAGATTGGTCCTATAGAAAAACCTGCTCTGGCAGGTCAAGCTGCCAAAATTTGACTACTATAGTATCTGTTTCACCTTCATGAATGAAACTGAGAACTTCTGTTCTCATCTAGAAGTGCTACACAGGTTTTCCAGTTAGGACAAACACAGAGTATGCTGCCAGAAGACACACTGCTTTGCCTCACTTTTCTGAAATATAGAGGAACTCCACACACTGTAATTTACAAGTTTAGTCAGAGTGAACATATAACGACACAGATACAGCACTAGATTGGAAGAGTCTGTGGTGGAGCAAGGTTAAGGTTATGATTTCTTCCAGCATAAGGAATTATCTGTGTCCCGCCAAGAAACTCCGTCGAGCCAACGATCCAACTTCTTCAAAATAGAAAGCAAGAGACATTACTGCAGGTTTCTATGTTCAGTAGAGTTCTCTGGCTAACTGCAGGCTAGGTTACTTCACCACAGTGAACAACTCCACATACACTATTATTCCGTTTCCTGAGAAAGTTCTACCTTGACCTATAGAATGACATGACTTATCCAGCTGACAGATAGTTACTCAGCTCTGCAGAAATTTGGATCCCCAGAGAGTCCAGGATGTCCTCACAGACGAGACCAAGTCACAGTGTAATACTGTCTTGCTTACTCTTCAGTGCCACATGTGAATGGTAGGTCCTTCTGGCAGGAAGAGTTAAAAAATAGAAATGAGTCTGTTCAACGAAGTAGTGCTTCTCCTAATTTTACAAGAAAAGAGTAGTAATACATAGTACTACATTAACCACAAGACTAGGTTTTCATCAGTAGCTCTAGGATATTTTAACCCTTAAGAACAGGAGTGTGAATGAATGCCCACTTAAGCTCCTGCACTTGTGTTTGAAGATCACACAACAGCAAACTAGAGTACACCAGACAAAACTACATTAATTGGAAATGGACACTCGTAAAGAACTGCAAAATAACAGCTCTAGCTCAAAATGTTAGTTGAAGCTGTTCTCCACTGCAAGCTAAGAATACGAAATTGCTGAAACTCAGCCCAAAAACGGTGACTCACTTTGGTTTCTGTATCCTTACAACCTCATACATACACCTCCCACTTTTAGAAGAAAGGAGGTTATTTGGACAGTCTTCCCGTACCCACCACTTGCAAGGTCCAAGTATTTCTAGCAGTTCCCAGAGAGACTACAGCAAGCAAGCAGCAAGATCCCAGTTCTACTAGCATGGACTGTACAGATTTAACCATACTGAGTGCTGAACAGAGAAAGAATAAGGAAAAGAGTTTGGACGAGATAATGTTTTTTCCAATGCATGCAGGAATCTTCAGTTTTTCCATGTTTTCCTCTCAGAATACTGCTTTCTATTCACCTCACATTTGACTGAAATGGCCCTTTTTATTGTTTTTTATTTTTATCAGAGCCCTGAGGGAGCTGAAGTTGTTCACAGTTTCCTTTGCTCGTGTCTCTCAACACCCAGTTTTACTTGTGCAAGAACAATCCTTCTGACCTTTTTTCTACTTCACAGCACCAAGGGATCAGAAAAGCAATCCACAACCATCTAGGAAACTTCAGAATTAATTATGGTAGCAGGAAAATCGACATCAATAGTGAGTGAAGCTATAAAAAAAGAGCTCCCTAACTCTTCACTGAACACAATCCCAACAGCGTCCTAAACTGGATCAACTCAGTACTAAACTCACAAATGCTGTTCATATAGGCAACTTCAGCTATAACATTTCACTATTCTGCCACCTTAAGCAAGACATCTGTTAACTAAAATGTTCAAGCTAATTGGTCTGGCCAGTGACAGACTATGTAGAAAAGCACAACTCAGTACATGCTCATCTTCCCCGCTCCCTGGGTAAACCTCGCGTCCTACATCAAGCTCTGTGCTGGGAGCAGGGGTATGCTGGCACAGCACAAAGCTAAACAAATCGCACAACCTCAAGAGTGATGTTCCTTGATTCGGTCCCTTCAGAGCAACGTGAGATTGTCTGTAACGGTCCTGACAGACACATGCTCACAAACGCTGACTCCCACCAACCAGTCGAACACAGAAACGCACCCATTTGCTCTGAGGCTCACGACCTAGGCTTAGCATCTAGCCACTAATGCTCACCTCCCAGCCGCAGCTCAATGTTCATTTCTTGCTTTTTCTTCCCCTTATTTGTAAGGACACACACCTCGCCTGTTTCAAGGCGGGGACGTCACCTCCTTGCATTACTCGGTCCAGGTGCACGCAGCAGGCGCACCCCTGTGCCCCACGCTCCCACGAACGCACCGCAGGCCCGGCGCCCCTCTTCTGTCCGCTCACGGCTGCGCCTCACCCCGCGGCTCCAGCACCCGGCGCACCTCGCCGTTTTCGTAACGCGGCTCCAGCCCCTCAGCGACAGAGATACAGCCGGAGGCAACCCACGCCGGGCACCGGGCAGGAGGGGAAGCGCGGGCCACGACAAGCTGTCAGCCCCAGCCAGCCGGGACCCCGGCCCGGGCGAGGCGTCCCTCCGTCCTGCGGGGAGGCGGGAGGGGCTGGCGGCCGGCGGGCCACGAACGCCGCTACTCCGGGACTTGGCGCCGCCCCCCCGCCGGCCCGACCCCCGGCGCTCCGCTCCCGGGGTCCGGCGGGAGGAGGAGGAGGAGGAGGACGGAGGGGCTTCGGTGTGTCACTTCGGCCCGGCGGCGGCAGCGGTCGGGGGAGGAGCCTGCGGCGGCTCAGGTGGGAAAACAAACACACAAAGGGACCGCTCCGGGCCCCGGCTCGGCCCCGGGGAAAAAGGCGGGCGGGGAAAGCCCGCGCCGGGCGGCAGAGCCCCTCGCCAGGCCGGACGCCTCGGCTCTCGCTCGCCCCCCGCTTCCCTCTAGGCCCGGCGGAGCGGGAGTAAACAAAAGCCGGCGCCGGAGCACGGCACGGGGGTGGGGACGGGGACCTCCGCGCCGGGCCACACAAAGAGCCGGGCCCCAGAGGAGACGCGCGGGGCGGGAGAAGGGGGAAGCGCCCCCCCCCCAACCACCACCCGCCGGGTCGGGGCGCCTCCGCCTCACCTGCTTGCCCCGGTAGAAGAGGCGCTGGCGGTCGGGGCTGACGCGGAAGGTCTCCTGGATCTTCTCCCGCAGGCACTCGATCTTGGTAAGGCGGCTCAGGTCGTCGATGGTCTGGGTCTGGGTGCCGTCTATGGTGCGGACCTGGATCCACATGGCGCGCGCCCTCCCGGCCGTTCGGCCGGCCGCGGGGGGAGGGAGGGAGGGAGGTCCGGGGCAGGAGGCGGGAGAGGGGTGCGCTCCCCGGGCGCGCGAGGGAGAAGGGGAGGGGGCCGGGCGCTTCCCCCGGTCTTTGTTCGGCTCAGCGGGGCAGGGTTTTCAAATCCCGCAGAACGGACGCGAGCCTCCCCGCCCGCCGGGCCGCCGTCCCCGCTCGGAGGGGCGCGGAAAGGGAAGAAGACCCGAGCCGGCGCCCCGCCGCTTCCCGATGCCCCGCGCCGCGAGCCTCCCGCCCTCCCCCCCGAGGGCAGCACCAGGCGGGGCGGAGCCTGGCGGGAGCGGCGGCGGCCGGGTCTAACGGGCGCCGCCGGG
>Ga0065711_1046979_pt1 | contig 12594 bp, 20 predicted proteins | sample Hoacrofraction12_FD_59098 | JGI IMG/M metagenome (GOLD analysis project Ga0065711, IMG submission 59098) | Hoatzin crop microbial communities from Cojedes, Venezuela - Epithelial fraction 12 v2 (version 2) | ecosystem: Host-associated > Birds > Digestive system > Esophagus > Crop | place...
TCGCCGGCACCGCCCCGGGGACGGGGACGGGGACGGGGGGGCTCCGCCGAGCTCCGGGCGCCGCGGGGTTCAGCCCCGGTCCCACCGGCGGGACGTGCGGGGGCCGCGACAGGTCCCCTCCGGGCAGCCGGGCGGGGGTCGCGCTCCTCGACCCCTCCCCGCCCCGCTCGTGGTTGCACGCAGCGAAAAGGCCGCCGGCTTCCTCCCCTTCGGCACGGCGATGCCCACCGCGGGACCCGGCGATGCCCACCATGGTACGGGTGATGCCCACCATGGCACAGGTGATGCCCACTGTGGTATGGGTGATGCCCACCATGGGACCCGGTGATGCCTACCATGATATGGGTGATGCCCACCATGGCACAGGCGATGCCCACCGTGGTATGGGTGATGCCCACCATGGCAAGGGCTATGCCCACCATGGTATGGGTGATGCCCACCATGGTGCAGGCGATGCCCACTATGGCACGGGCGATGCCCACCATGGTACGGGTGATGCCCACCATGGGACCCGGTGATGCCCACCATGGCACAGGTGATGCCCACCGTGGTATGGGTGATGCCCACTATGGCACGGGCGATGCCCACCATGGTACGGGTGATGCCCATCATGGTACGGGTGATTCCCACCACAGCACAGGCGATGCCCACCGTGGCACGGGCAGCGCCCACCTGGCCCCGCTCCGAAGCACGTGCAGGACACGTGGCTTCAAAGCCCCACGCCCTGGCGAATGGCCGGACCTTTCAGATGGAGCCGGAGAAAGCCAGCCGAGGCAGATGCACCAGCACGGGCTTCTCTTCAGCCTCGTTAAAGTTTGGCAGCACATTCAGCAAGCGATGCCAGAGCTGGGCATGGGGAGCTCCCAGGCACCTCCAGGCAGGGGGACGGTGGCAGCGTTGGCTGGGCGAGGGGTAGGCACCGCGCTCCTCCTCGCAGCGTCCCCGGGCACATCCAGCCTTTCGGGATTGCTACCTGTGCTTGCCGGGGCCGAGCAGGGACGTTTGGACACAGGACATGGTTTGCTCTGGGGCTTCCTTGGCTCACAGCTGGGTGCCACGTCCCCCCGCTCCCATGACGCCGCTCGGGGCCGACCCACAGCCGCGGGGCTGCCCCGCATCCGAAGGGTGACGGCGGGTTGTTCCCATGCACCGCACAGGCCAAGCCAGCCGGCCGTGCCAGCTCCGCCAGGACCAGGGCCGTCCCGCTGCCGCCTGAGCCCCCCACTGCCGGGGCTGGCAGGGCAGGAGAGCCCTCGCCACTGCCTCACGGCGGCCCTAACCCGCTCCCAGTGCAGCACATGGAGCAATTAGTCTTTTTCTGAACGACTTTAAAGCTGAATCGCATTCTGACGCTTCTCTTTAATTCAGTGCCAGGCGCTGCTGTGACATTGCCACCCTGCTCCTGCCCGGCAGCCTCCCAGGCCTCAGCCGACCTCGGGTCTGGGCAGCGGGAGAGGTGGCTGTGGCTCGTGAGCGCTTGCCCGTCCCCTTGATCCCCCCTCCGCTCACCGGTCCCTGCCACAGCTCCCGACACCGCTGGCTCCGATGCTCCAAGTATGGACAATCCCCACCGGGATGGGAGCATCCACCTGGCACGAGAGGAGCCATGCTGTCCCCGCGTCACCAGAGCCCAGCGGCCCAGCAAGCCAGGCTGGGTGGGTGCTGGGTGGGTGCTCGGAGCAGCTGCCCCACGGCTGGGAAAGGGGCGGCACAGGGCGGGAGAGCAGCTTAGGGGCGAAGGCGCCGGGAATGGGGACGGTGTGGGAGATGAGGCAGAGCTGGGGTGCTGCCGCGTCAGCGGGGCGCGGGCTGGTAGAAGCCACCGGCGCCTTCCTCGTCTGCCCTGCTCCATCGGCTGCTGGGGACCAAGTGGGTCCAGCCTCGTCCCTCCCCATTGCACCCACACAAGGCACCCGCCCCCCATGTCCCCTGCCTGCCCTTGCCGTGCCGTGCCCCGGCCGCGGCTCCCCGGCTCCCGCAGCCTCCTGCTCCCGGCGTTCCGAGCTGCGCCTCTGAGCTCTCCTTCGGCTCGCCCTATTTATAGCTCGGGGCTGTTTCTAGGTCAGGTGTGAGGCGTCGGTGCCCGGGGAGCCTGCGCGGGGACCGCAGGGGGCTGCAGGGACGGCGTCGCACGCCCCGCACGCGGCTCGGCTGCCGGTGTCACCACCCCGGTGTCGGAGGATGGGGCCATGCCACGTCCTGGGTACATGGAGGCTGAGCTGTTGGCGAGGGACCAACCGGGCTGTGGCAGGGCTGCGTGGGGCTCCGGGGGGTTCTGTGGGGCTCTGTGGGGCTCAGCTGGGCTCTGTGGGGCTCATCAGGGCTCTGTGGGGTTCTGTGGGGCTCTGTGTGGCTCAGCAGGGCTCTGTGGGGCTCTGTGGGGCTCGGCAGGGCTCCGTGGGGTTCAGCGACTTGTTTTGCGGCTGCCAGGCTGCAGAGCGGCACGTCGCCGGCACGTGGGTCGCAGACAGATTGAATAGCAGGAACACCAATGGCACAGGCTAGTGTTCGCACCGAGCTCGTGGTCTTCAAAGCACTTAGAGAATATTAATAACTAATTAAGATTAGCTAGATGAAAGGAGCTGGATCAAACACGTTTATCACCTGGCTTGATCCCAAACCCTGCAACGAGCCCACGGCTCCCCAAGGGACCACGAATGGCCCCAGGATTTCTGCTCAGAAGGGAAATATCCCAGCTTGCGCCACGGGGAGTGTGCTCGGGCAGGGCGGGTGGGTGGCCGGGAAATGACCTGAAAAGCCCAAAATATTTTTAGCAAGCCCAATCTCCTCCAAATCCAGTGAGAAGGTCGCTCGTCCCTTCGCCGTCACTCAGTCCCCCCTGGCAGAGCGGCAGCTAAGGGTCCGTGCCCCCCACAGAACATCGGTCGAGGTGGCAGGGGTGCCCGCTGCGTGTCACGCTCCGGTGACACGAGCTAAACCCTGCCTCAAGACGCTGGCAGGGATGCTGGGAAGGAGCAGGCGGGAGGGAAGGAGGGAGGGCGATGTGGGAGCGGAGCACGCCGGGAGCTGCAGCGCCAGAGGAGGGGATGCGCTCAGCCCGGGGAGCTGCTGGCAGGGTCTCCCCCGCTGCTTTTGGGTGTTTTCCCCACCGTAGCACCCGCCAAGCCCCCAGACCTCCTGCCTGCCCCCGCGGTTCGGCCAGCCTCGCTGCTGGCTGCCGGCACCGGCACGACCTTTGCTGCCCGCTGGCCGTCCCGCACGGCCAGGGCTGCTCGCCTGGCACCCTTCTGCATCCCAGCCCGGGGTGCACGACCCATGCCGGGGTGCCCGGGTGCCCCCTCCATCCCTGGGGACAGCACCCAGCCCGGGGGATTTCCAGGGGGAAGGGGGCCGCTGGGAGGTGGCTCCCAGACCCCCCACCCCGGTGGTCCCCCCGAGCAGCGTGCTGCCAGCCCCCGCCGTGGCTGCTGGGATGAGATTCCCAGCAGCTGCCCTCAAGGTCAGGGAGGAGACGCAGCCCAGGCGCCGTGGGGCACAGCCTGCAGCTCGGCCAGGCCACTGCCCTCCTGCCGCCCCTCATGCCCCATCCCGCGCTCCTGAGGGGCACGGGATGGACCCAAGCCAGGCGGGCTGGGGTCACCGCATCCTGCATGCAGGCCCCCCAGCACAGGCTGGGTCAGGCCCTGCAGCACCATCCACACGCAGCCCCTCGCAGTGAGTTTGCGCATGGTGTTCACTCTGGAGCATAATGATGACTATTCAGCTACTGGGTCAAAAGGAAACAAAACGTTTTTCTTTCTGGGTTTCTTCTGTAAAGAAGCAGAGCGGGTTTCTCCATGGGGGAGGTGGGATTTGGGGGTGTAGCGGGATCAGAGCACTGTCCCCCTCCCACCTCCCATCCAGGTCTGAAGCCGCAGGCGCCGGCTGAATCGCTGCCCGGCACCGCGCAGAGCCGTGCCCGCAGCTCCCGCTCACCGCACGTCCTGTCCCGTCCCCGCCGGGGCCAGAGCAGCGAGCGGGACTGAGCGGGGAGCGTGGGGAGAGCCACGGGGCCCTCCGGCCACGCACCCCGCACCCCGCACCCCGCCGCCGCTCGCTGCCGCTCTCCTGGCACCATCTAGCGAGGCTGCGGGGACCGGCAGCCACCGCGCAGGACCTGGGGCCATCGCGCTGGCGTCCCCATCCTCGGCTGAGAATGCCAAACTCGTGTCAGCCGTGGCCCCGCATGGGCTGGGCGCAGCCGGGCCAGGCTGGGGGACGGGAGCCCCGGGGATGCCCCACGCCCCTCTCCAGCCAGCAGCACCCACACCCAAGGCCCCTCACCCGTCCCTGGTCCCCCCGTTCCCCCCATCTCCTGGTGCTTTCCCAGCCCGCGCGGAGCTCGTGGGCAGCGAACCACAGGAATCGAGGCTCCGGAAAACATGATTTACACCAAAACAAATCCTACGGCTTCTTGCATGCCGGGAGGAAGGACAGACTGCCTGGCCTGGCACCCACCCACAGCCCCGCCGACAGCACCCCGGACCTCGCCATGGGCACCCAGTGCTGGCCGGGGGCTCCCGGCCATGGTGGGGCCAGAGCTCTGCTCTGGGGATGGCGGCGCGGGACGGGAGCCGGCCGTGGCTCGGTGCCACGGAGGAGCAGTTGGGCACAACATGTGCCGGCGTTCACACCTCGCATCCCTGCCGGCTGCCTGGCTGCTTCTGACACCAGCATGTTCGCCTTGGCTGCCGCTCCGCAGCGCAGAGGGGAGAGGAGCTCTGGGGGAGGGGGAGAGGCGAGCGCCAGTGCCGCTGCCAAGAGGGCCAGGCCTTGGGGAGCCTTGTGGCCCTCCTCGGGGACCCCCCAGCTGCCCTGGCCCCCCAAACCCCAGCCAGCCCCTGCCCCAGGGGCAGCAGCAAGGCCCTGGGAGCAGAGCCCCGACACGGACCCCAGAGCGGGTGGGATGGCTCTGGGATGCTGTGGGTTCGCACACCGCTGCCAACAGCCGCGCTCCCATGGGTACATTGGCACCTCTTGGCATGGCACAGCACGGGACGCCCACCCCGTGCCCCGGAGAGCTGCTGCCGGGGACACACATGCTGGACGCACACACGTGCTGTGCATGCAGCCTCTCCCCAGCATGGCACGGCGCCGGGCCACGATCTCCTCCGGCCAGGCGAGGATGCACCTGTGCCAAGGGAAACTTCGGCACGGCCAAGGCAGGCAGCTCCCATGGCAGTCATCGTCCCTGAGCCCGGCGCCAGGCTGCCATGCCCGTCCCGGGCTCACGGCGTGTCCCCACCGGCAGCGTGCCGCCCGGCCGGGCACCGTGGCACTGACCTGTGCAGGTGCAGGGGCTGCAGCTCCTCTTTCTGGAAGCAGACGAAGCAGAAGGAATCCATTGCTCAGCTCCGGCGGCTGCTGCTCCGGGCGAGGGGGACCGCAGGTCAGGCAGCGCCAGAGGGATGTTGGCATCTTCCTCCTCCTCACCAGTGCCGCCGGCAGCCGGAGGCTCACGCTTGCCTGCCTGGGGCCATGGTGTCGGGGAGCCCTTCATGCGGCCGAGCTGAGTGCCGGGGCCATCTGCTCGCCAGGCAGAGATAGAGCGCCGGGCTGTGCCATGTCCTGCGTCGCCTTCGCCCCGGGGCTGGCGATGCCCAGTGCCACCCCGGCACCCATCGTGCAGCCTGGCTGGGGGCGGCACCTGTTCTCAGGGGCTGTGAGCAGGGGCCGGGGGACGCATCGCCCAAGCCGAGGGTTCCGACAGGGCAGGATGAGGCCCCGGCCGAGCCCTGCGGTGCTTCAGAGGCCGGGGGAAGCAGCTGCCCCTCTCCAGCGCCCAGCACCCATATGGCAGCAGCCAGTGACGGCTGCAGAGGACGGTGCCCACCGCGCTGCCGGGGAAAGTGTCCCCTGCGCAGGGACTTGCAGCGGTGGGGCCCAGCAGGGTCTGGCAGGGTCTGGCAGCCAGGCCGGGAGCCCTGTGCACTCGCGGAGGAAAGTTGTGTCGGTGGCGAGCTGTGGCTCCGCGGGGCTCGTCTCACCGGCGGAGCAGCCGCTCGCTCTGACAGCTACACCAGCGTGCGAGTATTAATAGCTCCAGATTCATGCGGCGAGGCTGGGAAGTTAACTCCTCGGCTGCCGCCACCGGCCCTGCCCAGGCTCCATCCGCCCTCTCCCGGCTCCGGGCTGCTCCCTCGGGGCTCGCCAGCGCCACAGCCGAGACCTGGCAAACTCAGCCCGCCCGCCCAGTGCACCGCATGTCACCCAGAGACCCATGCTCTGTCCCCGGTGCCCCGTCCTTCCCCTTCCCCGGGCTCTGCCCTGGCCAGCCCTTGGCCCGGGGCATGGGGCATGGGGCACAGCCAGGGAGGGGATCTCTCTTAGCCTGGGTGCCCACGGATGCCCCGAGCCACAGCGGTGGCGCAGGAGGTGGCCCGGGAGCCACTCCTGGGGGGCTGCTCCCCACTGCGTGGCCGGGCATGGTGCGACATGGCAGGGCACAGCGTGCCAGTCCCAGCCGGGCACAGCAGGAGAGTCGTGGTGCCTTGTGAGGGGTCTCCCTGCCCCACAACGTGCCTCCCTGCCCCATGAGTGGCATCTTTGCCCCACAATGGGTGTCCCTGCCCCACAAGAGGTGGCTCCGGATTGTTGGTGCAAGCCAGGGCTGCCACACCAGCGATGTCCGGCTGCTCCCGGGGGACAAGCTGGGCCACCTCGCTACGTGTCCTCACTGAGCAGCTCTGGAGTCTGTCCGTCCCACACCTGCTGGGAAGAGCTCAGGGAGCAGCGTGGGCCCCACAGGTACCTGGGACCAAGAGCTGTGCTGGTCCCTCACCTCCACCCTCATCCAACACCCTGGGGCTGAAGCAAAGGCCTCGTCCTTGGGAGGCAGCAGCGAGAGGACACCAAGAGGCTTCCCCAGCCTGGCCATGGGCTTCGTCATCTCTCGCTGTGAATTATTCAGAGTGTGGCTCTGCTTGCAGTGCATCTGCTCCAGCCACACCCCCTCTAATGGCAAAAATCGATGGCTTTTTAATTTCTGATGGCCAGAAGGCTCCTGGCCGTGCTGCTCACGGTCCTGTCCTGGCTGCAGAGCTGCCCCAGGAGAGAGGGGGACCCAACCTGGAGGGTGGCTTATCCCGAACTCATTTCCATCACTTTCTTCCAAGTATCTAGAAGGGTGCTGAGCTGGACGGTCCTACACGTGAGGCTGTGAGGTGCCCACACTTCACAGCTCTGGCAGGATTCAGCTGCCCATCTCTGGTCCCGGCCCTGGATGGGCAATATGTTGCCCAAGTCCAGGAGTGGTGGGAGCTTCGTGATCCAGAGCAGGGCTGGTCCTTGAGCCATCCGCTTCCACCAGCTACTTCAAGCCTGAGCATTTCTCCTGCCATTAAGCCAAGTCCATTATCCCAAGGTGCTTCAAGCACCCGTGTCCACCTTGGACTTGCCCATGGCGAGCGGAGCTCATCCCATTGAGCACTCGCTGGAGACCCCGGCAAAGAGGGGCTGGGGGACGGTTTGCGTCACAGGGTGGGGAAAGCGGATCCCCTTTGCAGGCTCCTTGGGGTGCTCTGCACCAGGGGAGCTGCGGGGCGGCAAAAACCCCCTCGGGAGCAGCAGAGACGGCTTGCTGTCTACTGGTTTTCTGCCTGCACTGGGTGTTTTGTGAGGGCTGGGGGCATCAGCGGAGGCACGAGGTGAAGCTTGCGGCGGTCAGGGTCAGGGAGCGCTCCTGCAGGGCACGAGGAATTGTAGGGGTGGGCGGTGGGATGGCTGCCCACCCCGGAGGTGACGCGTGAGCAGGCAGGGCTGCGGGCAGCGCTGCCCGGGGGCTGGCCCTGCTGCGGGCACTGGCCCGGCTGCCCTCGCTGGCTGGGCTGATGGGGGCTCGGCACCATCTTGTCACCCCGTGCCAAGGCAGGGAGCGAGCAGCGATGCCCATCTGGGACGACGCGGCTGCGCAGTGCGTTTGCCGCTATGCTGCTGCTGCCATGCCGGTCCTTGGGAGCTGGGAGAAGTGTGGGCATCCCGCAGGCGCCTGGTACCGGGGGAGCCCCTCTCCCACCCAAGGGGTGCAGGCGGGCACCCCAGCCGCAGCCAGACTGCCACGTCCCCCCAGGTCCCCGGGGTGTGGCGGTGGGGCTCTGGCACCCACCCAGGCACCCACTCACCAGGAACACTCTGCGAGGAGCAACAAAATATGTTAAAATTTAATGCCTCGGCTAATGGGCTGAGTGGAGAGGAGCAGAAACCCAGGCAAATAGGGCTGCTCTCCCACGGCAGGGAAAAGGCAAGCGTGCCCAGTCCCAGGGAACCCCTGATAGCTGCTGGCTTCACAGCGCCCTCCACCCCATGCTTCCTGGAAGAAGGGGAGACCTCATGGTGCCTGGCTGAGGGGACCCCGCTCTCTCTCACCGCCCCCAGCTGGACAAAAGCCCATCAGCTGCCTCCCAGCGCTGCCGAAGCGCAGGACCGAGCGACCAGTCACGAATCCACGTGGATCCCGGTGGATGGCCCACAGGAGCTCATGGGGGGTGACGGACCCCTTAGGGTGCGACCTTGCCCACAGGAGCCCGAGCTCCATCGTCCTCCTCCGCCACCACCTGAACCTCTGCCGGTCCCCTCCCGAAAACGTGGGAGGCTGAGAACAGGGAGAGGTGCAGAAGGGCAGGTCGGGACATCTTGTTGCATTGCCTGGGTGGTTTTTTGAGGTCTAGGAAGATGGCAGGGACAGACTCCGAACTTCGGGTAGGTTTAAAAAAATCCACAGCCTGTAACTAGTCCTTTCTCCCTTGCCTGTGACAGAAGCGGAGACTCTTATCCAAAAGACCGAGCTGCCTTGGCTGCCTGCTGCCCCACTCCCACCCTGCTCCTCTGGGTCTGAGGCTCTCGGAAGGGGTGATTTGGACACCGGGATGAATTTCCAAGCCTCCCCTTCAAATACACTTAAAATGCTGGGCCTGCAGAGCCCGTCTGAAGCACGACCTTGCCTGTGATCCCCCCATGCCTGCTGCCGTGTCTTAGCCCCTGGCTCCATGGGCTTGTTTTGTCCCAGCCTAAAGCACCTGCCCTTCAACAGGAATGGGGAAGCCATTCCCCGCGATATAATCAGCGTGCCGAAGAAACAGCACCCGAGAACCCAAACAGTCCCAGATGGATCCCAACAGGGCGCGGAGCAGAGCAGGAGCGAAGGCAGGAGGACCTGGCCAGGAGCAGCTGTGGCTGCAGAAGACCCTCACCCAGCACAGCCACCCTGGCCGGGGTGGACGGACCCGAGCGGGTCTCTTCCTCCCCTGGGACGCCCGACTGTGGGTGCCCGCGCCTGGCTCCGGGCGATGGCAGACAGAGGAGGAAGGACAGCCCTCATGGGGACAGGCGTCTCGGGTGCACCCCTTCCCCGGGGCAGCGGGCTGCGGTGGTTCTTTAAATTTAAAGACACACATCTGTACTTTCCACAGGTATTCGTACTCAGGCCTTTGCCTGCTGCATTTTTTTATAGCTTGCTAAATAAGCAAACTTACTGCCAAGCCACTTGCGAGACACAGGGAGTGGCTGGGGTTTGCTGCACTAAACTTTCTCTCTCATCTCAAAGTGGGTTTATTGTGCTTGTAAAATACGGTTTAACCCTTTTCATCAAATTTTACTTTATATTAGGTGGCAAGGCAGCAAGATGCTCATTTATACATCGCGTTGGGAATGAGTTACAGCTCAATTTGCGGTAGGAACAATAAAAAGAGATGGAAACAGATAGCTGGCTGGATGCGAAGTGAAGCGTTGCCAGCTGCTGGGTTGATGTTAGGCTCAGACTAACCCTGGAGGCAAAATCCAAACTCTGCAAAACTGGAATAAAGCAATTAAATATGGTGAGTATTTGAATGTGTGATTGAACAGGCTGGAATCTATGCTGGAGCTGTGCAGGAGGCTTTGATAAAGGGGCTTCAAATCACATTCCAGTGCATTTCTGTGCGTGTTTGCAATAAAAATTGAGGGATAAGCCATGCAGTAATGAATGATTTTCAAGAATTCTGTTCCCTTGGTCTCCCATGGTATTTCCCTTCTTTCTGTTTTTCTAAAACGTAAAGTTACGGAAAAAAAAGGCTGATGGCTTCTCCCATCTTGGGGCTGATTCAGGCTTAGTCTGAGCCTGGCTGCCTCCCTCTCTAGGAAACAGATGAAGGAGCCCCAAATTCAAACCTTGGGGCTGCAGCCAGTCAGCGCTTGGGGTGCCACTTTATTGTCTTTGACAAAGGGCCCTTCCGGCGAGGGGCAGAGCCCCAGAAACGAGACCAAGGAGGCCCTGGGGTCCGGCACCGCAGCACTGCCGGGCGCGCTCTGTGTTACGCTCCAGCAACGCTGGTGGCAGAGCCGTTCTTTCCACAGCAGCACGGGGCACAAGGACGCCTGCCTTTGCCTTGGGCCGGACACTTCTAAAGCCAGGATGAAGGCTTGCAGAGCTCGGAGCTCACTGTCAGCCCCAAATCCCACACAAAAAGGTGTTGCAGGGGAAACAGGAATAGAGGAGGAAAGCTCCCGATGAGGATCCAGCAGTCTGGTGGAAGGTTTCTCCTCTTTCTTTCGGTCCCCAGCACCTTGCCCTGTGCCTGTGGCACGCCAGGTCCCTCCCGCCCCAGCCCAGGGAGCTGGAGCTGCTTCTGTTTCAGGGATCCAGAAAAAAAAAACCCACCCCACCCTCAAAAACACAGCGGTGGAAGGAGCAGGGTCTCCGTGGCTTTGGAGCCAAGGTGTGCGTGGCTCAGCAGCTCTGTGGCCAGCAGCTGGTTTTTCCCTGGCCGGCAACGTGCACCTTGGAGCACGTGTCAACAAACAACTCCGCTGGAATAACAAACAGAAATAATAAGATTATTCTTTTAATGGTCACCATGGTAACCTGCCCTCTGCCAGTACAGCTGCAATATCTTGATGTAACCATCGCCGAGGTAGTGTCTGAAGGCAGTTCCAGCCTCTATTAAGCACACTGGAGGGCATGGCACGTAGCTGGGCTTGGCCCGGCGTTTTGGAGGTTTCAGAGGGGTTTTGGAGGTGTTGAAGGGGTCTTGGAGATGTTGGGGAAATTTTGGAGGTGTAGGACAGGTTTTGGAGGTGACAGAGGGGTTTCGGAGGCGTTGTAAGGTTTTCAGAAATGTTGGGGAAGTTTGGGAGGTGTTGCAGAAGTTTTGGAGGTACTGGAGGGATTTTGGAGATTTGGGTGATATTTTAGAGGTGTGAGAGGGGCTTTGGAGGTGTTGGAGAGGTTTTGGGGATGATGGAGACATTTTGAATATTTGGGGGAGATTTTGCAGGTGTCTGGAGGGGTTTTGGTGGGTTTGGAGATGTTGGAGGGATTTTGGAGGGATATGAAACATTCTGGAGATGTTGGAGACATTTTGGTCATTTGGGGGAGATTTTGGAGGTGTTTTGGAGGTTTTGGAGAGGTTTTGGAGAGTTGGAGGGATTTTGGAGGTGTTGGAGAGGTTTTGGAGGTGTTGGAGGGATTTTGGAGATGTTGAAGAGGTTTTGGAGATGTTGGAGAGGTCGGTTTTGGAGACAGTGCTCTGCCTGGGGGTGCAGACGGTGACTGAGCAGCATGTGGCAGCAAACAGACGTTATCCCCGGTGTGTCCAAGCAGTGTCTGCTCGGCTGCAAGCCGCACGTCTCCTCCTTGGAAGGTTTTTATCAGCCTGCGTGGCCCAGGAACAGCGTTTCCACCCACAGGGAAAGGCTGACCGGGACGAACGGGATGGGGCCCGCGGGGTCAGCACTCTGCTGAAAGCATGGAAGAAAATCGGCCGTGGGAAAGACACGGGACTGCTCAACCGTAATCTTCTTGCCGGGCCTCGTGGTTAGTTACATCCCCACGGAGGGCTTATTTTTCTCCCTCTCTTGTTTTGTTTAATCCTCGAAACTAACTGCAAGCGTTTGCAGTATCCCCATAAGTCTATCCCCCCTCTAAGCCTATTAAGGTGCTGGTTTCAGCCATCTCCTGTAGCGGCGAGTGCCACGGGGGAGCATTGGAGCCGTAGGAAGGACTGGGGTCTGCGTTAACTTCGTCGGCTCGGGGCTCCTCGGTTTCGTCAGGCAGCAGTTTGGGGGTGAATCTCCTGTTTATTAAACTGTTCGGGATCTCTCCGTTCACGTCAGGCGTTGGAAAACCGAGGGCTGTAGAGCACCCCGGGCTGAGTTAAACCGCAGGATGGGAGTCGGTGCTTAGGAAGCGATTCTACACCACGTCACTCCCTTATGGCTGCTGCTGAGGGCTTGCAGGGATGGGGGCGGTGTGGGGTCCGTGTCCCCCCGGTTCACTGTAATTATTTAATTAGTTACACGGGCACGCAGGCAGTAAACGCGGACAGTGTGCTCGTAGGGCTGATCCTCCCCTGGGAGGCCCGGGGGAGCCGGGAGGCAGCGCGGGCCTCTTACCCCGGCGCAGGCCTATGCCCAGGTGCAGGCCCAGAGGCGCCGCTGCCCCACCTTGTTGCCAGGCAACAGCGCGCGCCCAAGCCCCGCCTCCTGGAGGTGTGGCCAGGCGGAGCACCGCCCCCAGGGCCTCCCCCCCTCCCCTTTGACACCCACCCCGCCCCGCCCGCTGCTTCCTGCCGGGAGGGAAGCGGCTGTTGCGCATGCGCCACGGCGCTGGGGCGGGGCGAG